>ODAI014269905.1_pt1 | contig 76501 bp, 79 predicted proteins | sample 1539321 | NCBI WGS metagenome assembly ODAI01 (sample SAMN02144231, study PRJEB22623) | gut metagenome | biome: sheep rumen | host: Ovis aries | place: New Zealand | reverse complement strand
TGCCTTGACGCGCGATATAAACTTCAAGCCCGCGATTTAACATTACGCCAACGATTTTTTCAACGCCTACGCCGTGACTTTGCAAGACACGTCCAAGCCGATTAGCCGCCGCGTTCAATTCAGCATATGTCAAGGATTTTCCGTTAGCGATAGCCGCGACGCGCTCCGGATATTCTTCCGCGCTGTCCTGCAAAAGTCTATACGCTGGACGCTCGGCAACTTCCCAAGCGGTATCGTGAATTGCTTGCACTTTCGCCAATTCGTCAGCCGAAAGCCAATCAATATCGCCGATTTTTTCCGCGTGTGGAAATTGCGCGACGACGTGTTTATAAGCGGCGGCGAAACTCTCAATCAGCGCGTCGGAATATTTTCCGCCGTCATAGTAAATCGATAAAATATTTTCCGCGACTGCCAACGCAAAACTTTTGCCGCTAATTTCCTGCGGCGCAGAAATAAATTCGGGTGCGGTCGGGAAGTCGTAAACTTTAGCAATTTCTTCGTAAGGCGTGCAAATTATTTCGCGTGAACGTTCAATTTGCTCGCGTAAATTTTTCAGATAGTCGGCAAGGTTTTGTTCGGGCGAAAAGTTTAAATACACGGGGATTTTTTTATCGCTTGTCGCCGTGAAAAATACTTCGTCCGCGCCGGCGAACCGCGCCAAAAGTAAAGCGTATGCGCCCATAAAAAAATTTTCCTCTGAACAATCGAATTGCCCATTGGAAAATTCAAATGGCGTCATAAATTTCTTAGCGACAAAACTTTTTCCGAACGCATCTTTAATCGGCGCAGAATCGACTGACACGCCGCGAAAAACGGAATCAAGATATTCTGCCTCTGTCATATATAAATCAATCCCTTCATTTGCTTTGAAAGGATTTTAGTTAATAAAATTAGCTAAGTCAACTTAGAAATTATTGACTTTGAGTAGCTACAATGTGATAAAATCTGCGCGGAGGTGTTTTAAATGAAGAAAAGAAAATTGCGTGATTTGACGGTCTCGGCTATTGGTATGGGTTGCATGGGATTCAGTCACGGCTATGGAGCGTGCCCGCCCGAAAGTGAATCAATTCGGCTTATGCGCTCGGCTTATGAGGATTACGGCTGTACATTTTTCGACACTGCGGAAGTTTATGCGGCGTATGAAAATGAAATTCTGGTCGGCAAAGCACTCAAGCCTATTCGCGACAAAATTATTCTTTGCACAAAGTTTATGCCGGAAATTTTTCTTCCTGGTCAAGAAATTCCGGAAGGAAAAACTTCGCGTCGCGGGCTTAGAAATGCCGTAGAAAATTCTTTGAAGCGACTGCAGACAGATTATATTGATTTGTATTATGAACATCGCGTGCCGGCTCACCGTGACGTTGCAGAGGTTGCCGAGTGGATGGGCGAACTTATCAAGGAAGGGAAAATTCGCGCATGGGGCGTTTCGGAGGCGACGCCCGAACAGATTAAACGCGCTCACGCCGTCACGCCGCTAACTGCCGTCCAAAGCGAATATTCAATCATGGAGCGCAAATACGAAGCCGAAGTTATTCCGCTGTGCAAGGAATTAAATATTGGTTTTGTTGCGTATTCGCCAATGGCGGGCGGCTTTTTGAGCGGAAAATATTCCAGTCAAACGAAATTTGAAGGCGACGACGTGCGCAGAGTTATCACGCGCTTTTCTAAGGAAAACATGGACGCTAATCAAGCCCTGCTCGACCTGCTGAAAAAATTCGCCGCCAATAAAAATGCCACGCCCGCGCAGATTTCCTTAGCGTGGATGATGTGCAAAAATGATTTTGTCGTGCCGATACCTGGAATGCGTCGCGACGAACGCTTGAAAGAAAATTTCGGCGCGGCGGACGTTGAACTTAGTAGCGAAGAACTTGCCGAACTCGAAATCGCTTTGTCGAAAGTTACAATTCACGGCGACAGGAAAGATAGCGATATTCAAAAGCTCGGCACGGTTAAAACCGTCGTTAAGAGTTGATAATTTCGCCGCGATAGCGTGCGACAGAAGCGCAATCCTTATCGCCGCGACCGGAAAGCGTTATGACGATAATTTTATCCTTAGGCATATCGGGCGCAATCTTCATGACGTGCGCGACCGCGTGCGCCGATTCAATCGCGGGAATAATTCCTTCTGTGCGCGAAAGATATTCAAAGGCGTCGACGGCTTGGGCGTCAGTAATCGGAACGTATTCGGCGCGTCCGATGTCGTGCAGGTGCGCATGTTCGGGACCTATGCCGGGATAATCAAGCCCCGCCGAAATGGAATAGACCGGCGCAATTTGCCCATATTTATCTTGGCAAAAATAAGACTTCATGCCGTGAAAAATTCCGATTCTGCCGGTAGCAATCGTGGCGGCAGTCTCGAAAGTATCGACGCCACGTCCCGCCGCCTCGCAACCGATTAGCCGGACGCTTTTATCGTCAATGAAATTGTAAAACGTGCCGATTGAATTGGAACCGCCGCCGCAACAAGCAACTACAACGTCGGGAAGTCTTCCTTCCAATGCAAGAAGTTGCGATTTAATTTCCTTTGATATTACGGCTTGAAAGTCGCGGACAATCGTCGGGAAAGGGTGCGGCCCCATAACCGAGCCTAAGCAGTAATGCGTATCGGCAATGCGATTAGTCCACTCGCGGAAAGTTTCTGACACGGCGTCTTTGAGCGTACCAGTTCCGCTTTTGACGGCGATAACTTGTGCGCCCAAAAGTTTCATGCGGTAGACGTTGAGGGCTTGCCGGATTGTATCTTCTTCGCCCATGAAAATGACGCATTCCATACCCAAAAGCGCGGCGGCAGTAGCAGTAGCGACGCCATGTTGACCGGCTCCGGTTTCGGCGATAAGGCGCGTCTTGCCCATTTTCTTAGCAAGCAACGCTTGACCGAGCACGTTATTAATTTTGTGCGAGCCGGTATGGTTTAAATCTTCGCGTTTGAGGTAAATTTTCGCACCGCCCAAATCGGCAGTCATTTTTTTTGCGAAGTATAAGAGCGACGGTCGCCCCGCGTAATTTCTGAACAGCTCGTCGAGTTCGCGCTGAAAAGTTTCATCGTCCTTGAAGTGGTTATAAGCCTCGTCCAATTCGATTATCGCATTCATTAGCGTTTCGGGGATATATTGCCCGCCGTAAATGCCGAAGCGTCCTTTTTGATTCGTCATAAATTTTCCTTCCTTACAGCTTTGGCGAAAGCCGCCATTTTATTAAAATCTTTTTTGCCGTCAGTCTCAATGCCGGAGCTAACATCGACGGCGAACGGGTTCAAAGTTCTGATAGCGTCGCTGACATTTTCGGGAGTAAGTCCGCCCGCTAAAAAATATTCCCGTTGAAAATTTTTTATAAGGTTCCAATCGAAAGTTTTGCCGTCACCCGCGCCCGCGTCAATCAGTAGAAAGCAATTAGGAATTTGTAATTTGTAATTTGGAATGAAATTGTTAATGCGAAATGCTTTAATCAGCGGCTTGCTTGTGAGTTCGCGCAGGGCTTGAATATAATTTTCGTCCTCTGAGCCGTGAAGTTGCGCCGCGTCGATAATGTCGGCGTTAAGGAGTTCAGCGACGTTAGAAATATTTTCGTTGACGAAGACGCCGACCGCCAAAATATTTTTATTCAGAGCGGCGCGAAGTTTTTGAGCCTGCGCGGGTGCGACGTAGCGTTTACTTTTGGGCGCGAAGACAAATCCGACATATTCGGGGCAAATTTCGTTAGCAAAAGAAATATCGTCAAGGGTTTTCAGCCCGCAAAATTTAATCTTAGTCATAAGTTGCCTTTCAGTTCTTCGAGTTTAGATTTCTTATCGGCGGCTCGCATTAAAACTTCTCCGATTAAAACGGCGTCGGCTCTAAGTTCGCGAACTTTTTTAATGTCGTCTGGAGTTTTAATACCGCTTTCAGACACGAAAATTATTTCTGGCGGCACAAGCTCGCGAAGTCTTTTAGCGTTATCCATATCAACGGAAAAGTCTTTAAGGTTGCGATTGTTCACGCCGATAATCCTTGCGCCGCAAGCAATCGCCCGTTTAATTTCGTCAGCGTCGTGCGCCTCAACTAATGCGCTCAAGCCCAATTCGTTACAAGTCGCGATAAATTTTCTAAGTTGAACGTCATCGAGAATCGCGCAGATTAAAAGAACAGCACTTGCGCCCAAAATTTTCGCCTGATAAATCATGTACTCATCAACGACGAAATCTTTCCTTAGGCACGGGATAGAAACCTGCGCGGCAATTTCCGCTAAAAATTTATCGTCGCCCAAAAAGAATTCCGGTTCAGTTAAAATCGAAATGGCATCGGCTCCCGCCGCGTCATAATCCTTAGCAATTTGCAAGTAGGGGAAATCCGGCGCGATTAATCCTTTTGACGGCGACGCTTTCTTACACTCGCAAATAAAAGAAAGTCCTGCCCGTTTAAGAGAACTTTCAAATAGAAAATTTCTTTTCGGCGAAGATAAAGCTTGCGACTTCGTTTGGTCGAAAGGTATTTTATTTTTATACTGCGCGACGCGGATTTTCGTCCGCTCGGCGATTTTATTTAGTATCGTCATTGCTACACCTAATGAATCTTTCCAGCGTATCAAGAGCCTTGCCGCTGTCGATAAGTTCCGCCGCCAACGTCACGCCCGATTTAAAACTTTCAGCTTTGCCGCCGACGTACAGAGCCGCGCCCGCATTGAGCAGGACGGCGTTACGTTTATGCCCACGTTCGCCGTGCAGAATTGCACGAGTTATTTCGGCGTTCTCTTCGGGATTGCCACCGCGCAAATCTTCACGACTGCAACGCGCAAAGCCAAAATCTTCCGGCGCAATGACAAAATTTTTAATCCAGCCATTGTTAATTTCGCAAATGGAAGTTGGCGCACTCAAGGAAATTTCGTCGAGCTTATCGCGCCCGTAAACGACCATGCCGCGCTTGACGCCCAAACTAATCAGAACCTGCGCGAGCGGCGCAACCAAATATTCAGCGTAGACGCCCAAAATTTGCATTGACGGCTTGCCGGGATTAGTCAGCGGACCGAGAATATTAAAAACCGTCCTAAATCCCAATTCCCGACGAATTGCCCCAACGTATTTCATAGAGCTATGATATTTCTGCGCGAAGAAAAAGCATATGCCGACCTCGCGGAGGAGTTCAGCGCATTTTTCCGGACTTTGATTAATGTTGACGCCTAAAGCCTCAAGACAATCAGCGGCACCGCATTTTGACGAAGCGGCGCGGTTACCATGCTTAGCGACCTTCATTCCGCCCGCCGCCGCGATTATTGCCGAAGTCGTCGAGATATTAAAGCTGTGCGAATTATCGCCGCCCGTGCCGACAATCTCGAAAACGTCAAAGCCAGTATTGACCGCCGTAGCATGTGCACGCATTGCCGCCGCGCAACCTGCAATTTCGTCAGTCGTTTCAGCCCCTGCACTTTTAGTCGACAGCGCAGATAAAAACGCCGCGTTCTGTGTCGGAGAAGTCTCGCCGCTCATAATTTCATTCATCACAGCAAAAGCTTCGTCGTAACTCAAATCCTCCTTGTTCACGATTTTAACAATAGCTTCCTTAATCATTCAAAAAACTCCTTACTGCTTGATACTTCTAAAGTTATTCATATAATTTAGACGATATTTATTATAACATAATCAGCGGCTTTTGCAATAAACGGCAAGCTTGAGTTATGATAACTCTACAAGCTAGGTTTTTCTTTTGGCAATGTAGACAGTGCAAAGTTTTTTGTTTATAATTCGGGCGTAGGAATTAATTTTCTGATAATTAAAGGAGGCTTTTTAATGAAAGGCGGCAATAAACCAATTTATGTCATCGGGCACAGGAATCCCGATACCGATTCGATTTGCTCGGCGATTGGTTATTCTAACCTTAAACGCGCTCACGGCGTAAACGCTGTCGCGGCTCGTTGCGGCAAGATTAATAACGAAACTAAATACGCTCTCGAATATTTTAAAGTCGACCAACCGCTTTTGCTTACCGATTTATATCCCCGCGTTAAAGATGTCGCGCTTGAATGCAAAACTGTCGTCCGTCAGCATGATACTTTGCGCCATTTGGGCGAAGTTATGCGCAAAAGTGAGTTGCAATCCGTGCCTGTCACCGATTCGGGCGGCGACCTCGTCGGAATTGTCACTGTCAGCGATTTGGCGAAGCGTTATTTCCTTGAACTCGGTCTTCAAAGCTTAGTTGAAATGCGCGTGCGTTATCGCGATATTATTCAAGCGACTGAAGCCAAAGTTTTAGTTGCCGGCGATGAAAACGAACTTATTCAAGGAAATATCGTTATTGCGTCGGGTAGCGCGTTTTCCACCGTCAGTATCCTAAATAAAAAAGATATTGTCCTAGTCGGCGATAGAAGCGCGGAAACACTCTTGAAATTCCTTGAATGCGGCATTTCCTGCCTTGTCGTGACGCAAAATAGCCGCATCGCGCCCGAAGTTTTAGAAGACGCGCAGAAAAAAGGCGTTTTTATTCTCTTGACGCCCTATGACACCTACACTGTCGGTCGTTTAATCAATCAGTGCGTGCCCATTCGCAGAATCATGAAAGAAAACCCCGTTTGTTTCCGCCCAATGGATTTGCTCAGCGATATTAAAGGAATTATGGACGAAAACCGCTACAGAAGTTATCCGGTCGTCGAAAATGGAAAATTAGTCGGTTTAGTCAGCGCAGATGAAATTATGCTCCCTGAACGGGAAAAAGTTATCCTTGTCGACCACAACGAGCGCGGGCAAGCTATCGAAGGCATTGAAGACGGAAAAATTGTAGAAATCATCGACCACCACCGCTTAGGCGGCGTTCAAACGTCCGAACCAATTTATATTCATCAAGAACCGGTCGGGTGCACATGTACAATCGTCGCGAACATGTATTGGGACCAAGATGTTGATATTCCGCCGTCAATCGCTGGACTTTTAATGAGCGCGATTATTTCTGATACCGTGCTTTTTAAATCGCCGACTTGCACGCCTAAGGATAGGAAAACTGCTGAAAAACTCGCGGAAATTGCTGGCGTAAACCTTAAAGAATACGGCTTAGCAATGTTGAGAGCGGGCGCGGGCATTGGCGATAAAACTCCCGCTGAAATCGCGAAAAATGACCTTAAAGAATTCAAAATCGGCGATTATCGCATTATTGTTAGCCAAATTTCCGTCATGGACCCGAAAGAAATTCTCGATATAGAAAATGATATTATCGCATTCATGAAAGAAAATTGCGAGCGCGAAGGATTCGATATGCATTTGCTTATGGCGACAGATATTCTTGAAGAGGCAACTTATTTGCTCTATGTCGGTTCCCCGCGTACGCTTATTGGCGAAGCATTCCATAAAGATACGAGCGGCAATCATGTTTATCTGCCCGGCGTAATGAGTAGGAAAAAACAAATTGTGCCGCCGCTTTCCGAAGCCGTTAAACGCATTAAACCGCAATGATTTAGTCTTGACAGAAAAAATTTTGCGTGATAGTATTGCACGCGTCGCGGAGGAGTGTCCGAGCGGTTGAAGGTGCTTGACTCGAAATCAAGTGTGGTCACAAGCCACCGTGGGTTCGAATCCCACCCCCTCCGCCATAACTTAGAAATTTAATAAAAGCCGCCTGATGTGCGGCTTTTTCGCATTAAAAATCGAGGTGATTTTATGTTTAAAACGGTTTTCACGATAATAATTTTGACTGCGATTCTTTTTGCGGGCTGTGGAAAGGAGGATTCGCCCGAAATTGCACTAAACGATTTAAAAATCGCGCTCGCTGAAAGAAATTCGGATAAATTAGCCGCCCGCATCGACTTAAACGAATTTTTTTCCAAAACTTACGACGCGGCAACCGTCGAACTTGCTAAAAATTACGACGTGTACAAAGAAAAATATCCCGACGACCCCTATTTCCAACACAATGCGGAATTTATCACCAATTACAACGCCGAACATAAGGACTTGCATTTAGAATTTCTGCGCGGGGTAGCGGAATCATATTTCGCCAAAATTCCGGAGCCGTCGATGCCCAAAGAGAATTCTACAGCTTATGTCGCTAATGAATTTGAAAAAATTCGTCAAGCAACTAATGCTACAGTCAAAGAAATCGTTGTAAATGAAAATTCCGCGACTATATTTTTAGAAATAGCAGGAGATTCAAGCACGCGCGGGAAATTTATCGGGCAAATGACTTTCAAATTAGCTTTTCGTAAGGAAAATGAACATTGGCTACTCGATAAAATAGAAAATATCGACGAATTAACGCCTATTCTTGTCGATAAAGCAGAAATTATCTGGGTAAATTTCTAAAAGGGGAATTATAATGGCTAAACAGTTGCGTATAGAAAAATTGCAGGAACTTATCAAACAGGAAATGGGAAAAATGTTGCTGACAGATTTAAAAGACCCGCGAATTGGCTTCGTGACGGTTACAGATGTCGAAATGACTGGCGATTTACGCTCTGCAAAGATATTTATTAGCGTAATGGGCGGCGAAGAACAAGTTAAAAGTTCGCTTGAAGGCTTGCAAAGCGCGCTCGGATTCATTCGCCGCGAAATTGGACAGCGCATTAAAATTAGATTCACGCCGGAAATTTCTTTCGCGCTCGATACTTCACTTGATTACGGCGACCATATTCAAAAACTTTTACTCAAAGTGGAAGGAGATAACAAAAATGCTGATAACTCTTAATCAAGCGGCTCAAAAACTTAAATCCGCGAATAAAATCTTAATCACTTCGCATATTCAGCCCGATGGCGATGCTATTGGCTCTTCTCTCGCCACTTTGCAAATTATTTGCGCTCTCGGCAAGCCCGCGCAGATTTTCATTGACGACGACATCAGAAAAAATCTTCATTTCCTCCCATTTTTTAACGAAATTCAGCGTCCAACCGAAAATATTAACTTCGACGCCGATTTATTACTCGTTCTCGACACTTCGCCTGATAGAATCGGAAAAATTCGCGATTTTATCAACGCTCCTATACTAAATATCGACCACCACGTTACGAATAAAAATGACGCGGGCGATTTATACCTTGATAGCGACGCCGCCGCCACTTGCGAAATTATTTTTGCCCTCGCTAACGAACTTAACGCGAAAATCACGCCCGAAATCGCGACTTGCCTTTATACTGGGCTTGCGACCGATACCGGCTTTTTCCAATTCTCGAATACTCGCGCTAAAACTCTAAAAACTGCTTCTGAACTCGTAAATTGCGGCGTTAAACCCAATTTTATTTCCGAAAATATGGAAACTCGCTCGCTAAATGAAGTTTTAAACATGAGAACCGCTTTGAATTCGCTAAAAATTTTTTATGGCGGAAAAGTCGCCGGTATGCTCCTTGACTTGCAAACTATGCAAAATTGCGAATCGACCGAAGGTTTTATCGATTTAATTCGCGTGATTGACGGCGTTGACGTGGCTTTTTTAATTTCTGAACGTTCAAAAAATGTTTGCCGCGTCAGTATGCGCTCAAAAGGTGTCGATGTTTCCAAAATCGCTAATAATCTCGGCGGCGGCGGGCATATTCGGGCGGCGGGTTGCACTCTCTATAAAAACCTTGATGACGCGGAGAAAATTTTAGTTGAAGCTATCGGCAAGACATTATGAACGACGGTTTCATAAATCTCAACAAAAATTCGGGCATGACGAGCCACGACGCCGTTAATCGCGTGCGGAAAATCTTTTCTACGCGCAAAGTTGGGCACACTGGCACTTTAGACCCGCAAGCTACCGGTGTTTTGCCTGTCGCAGTCGGAAAAGCTACCAAATTTATCGAATACCTCGCCGATTGCCAGAAAATTTATCGCGCTGAAATTTTATTCGGAATTGCAACTGATAGCGGCGACCTTGAAGGCAATATCATTTCCCTCGCAGATAATAATTTCAAAATGCCGACTGTCGACGACTTCAAAGCCGTTTTAAAAAATTTTATCGGCGAAATCGAGCAGACGCCGCCGAAATTTTCCGCTATTAAAATTCATGGCAGAAAAGCTTACGATTTAGCCAGAAAAAATATTGAATTCGATATGCCGCGCAGATTAGTTAAAATTTCCTATATAAAACTTGTCGCGCTTGAAAAATCTTCCGCGATTATCGAAATTTCTTGCGGAAAAGGTACTTATATCAGAAGTTTGGCGATTGATATTGGCGAACAACTAAAAATCCCTGCGACGCTTAAAAATCTTCTGCGCTTGCGCGTCGGCGACTTCGATTTAAAAAATTCCGTCACTCTTGACCAACTTACTACCGAAAATATTTTGCCCGTTGAAACTTGTTTGAATCACTTGCCCGCCTTTGAACTCAACGAAAATAGAATCCGCGCCTTTCTGAACGGTTTGCCAACCACAATTCACGCTCCAGACCAAAATTTTTTGCGAATCTTCGCGGGTGGTAAATTTTTGGGCGTCGGCAAAATCGAGCGCGGCGAACTTCGTTCATCAAAAATTATTAATTAATCAGATTGTGTTTGACAAAAGAACGCGCTTGTGATAAATTTTCAATGTTTGAAAAGCAAACAATGTAATGAATACTGCATTATCGACCATATGTATCACCGAAAACGAAAACCCCCAAAGCAGGGTGCTAAACTGCAAGGGGGTTTCGTTTTGCCATAACCGAGTGCTAATCAGTTAGAGGGCGATTGAGTGGACGTTCTGCCGACTAAAAAAACCGTTTAATGATGTAGTAGGAAATGACGCCGCCGATAACAGTTCCGATGACGTTTCCAACCACATTCACGCCCAAAGTAATGAATACTTCGACCATATTTCTCACCTCCCTCCTCAAAGCGTCAAGTTACCGCCTTTAGAGGTTCGGCATTGGCGAAATTATACCAGAATTTTTCAGCCACTCAATATTCTAATCGAAACTTGATTTGACAATCTGCTTTGCAAAAATTACAATGGCAACGGAGGTGCTTAGAGCATGAAGGCGAAGAAAATTACAAAGATAATCTGCGCGGCGGCAGTAGCGGCGGCGTTGACGCTAAGCGGTTGCGGAGGCTTGACGGGCAGTAATGATTCAAGTGACGAAAATAAATCGGCGGGCGAAAAGACTGCAGTTACTCAAACGGCGAATGTTACAGAAGCTGCTCCAAATAAGCCCGAAATTAATACGAAACTTTCAGACGCCCGAAATACTCCCGCCGTGCGCGTGGCAAAGACGGTCGGTCCTGCGGTCGTCGGCATAACAAATAAGGCGGTCGCTCATGATATTTTCAATCGGGCATTCGAGACTGAAGGCGTAGGTTCCGGCGTGATTTTCCGCAATGACGGATATATTATAACTAACAATCACGTTATCGCGGGCGCAAAGGAAATTATCGTTTCGCTCTCGGACGGCAATAGCGTCAATGGCACTTTGATTGGTACGGACGAGATGACGGATATTGCCGTTGTTAAAGTCGACGCGAAAGATTTACCGACGGCTGAACTTGGCGATTCTGATGAAGTCGTCGTCGGTGAACCCGCTATTGCAATCGGCAATCCTATGGGCTTGGAGTTTCAAGGCTCCGTGACGGTCGGCGTTATCAGCGCGTTGAATAGAACGTTAGATTTAAACGATAGACGCGTTAAACTTTTGCAGACTGACGCGGCGATAAGTCCGGGCAATTCGGGCGGAGCTTTAGTCAATGCTGACGGTGAAGTTATCGGAATAAACAGCGCGAAACTTGCCACTATGGGCGTTGAGGGTATGGGCTTCGCGATTCCGATTAACACTGTCAAGGCGATTGTCAATGAGCTTATGGAAAAAGGCTATGTTGCGCGTCCTTATCTGGGCGTAACGATTTTCGACAAGCCGACTGCCGCTCGCTATGGTTATCAGCTGTCGATTGAAAAGGGCGTTTACGTCTTCCAAGTCGGGCTTGATTCGCCCGCCGGTCGAGCAGGTTTCCAACGCGGTGATATCATCTTAGCGATTGACGGCAAGGAAGTTAATTCGGTATCAGATATTCGCAACGCAGTCGCAGCGCATAAAGTTGGCGACAAAGTTAAAATTTTATACGACCGCGACGGCAGGCAAGAAACCGTTGAAGTCACTTTGGAAGAAATGCCGCAACCGTCTAATCAATGAAGATAAATTTAATTGTCGTCGGCAAGCTCAAGGAAAAATTTCTGGTTGACGGCGTCGCGGAATATCTTAAACGTCTAAAAAAATTCGCAACAGTCGAAGTACGCGAAATCCCCGAATGTCGTACGGTCGAAGAGGAAGGACAGAAAATTTTATCGCTCGCGGGGCAAAATTCGTGGCTTTGCGTGCTTGACGTATCGGGCGCGACTTTGACTTCGGAAGAGTTTGCAAAGAAAATTTCTGAACTTAATTTGAACGGCATAAGCAATTTAACATTTGCAATCGGCGGAGCGTTCGGACTTAGCGAAGAACTTCGGCGGGCGGCGGCATTCAGATTGAGCTTGTCGAAAATGACTTTAACGCACCAAATGGCGCGACTTATCTTGGTTGAGCAAATTTATCGAGCCTTCAAAATAAATCGGAACGAACCTTATCATTGGTGATTTCAAGGAGCAGAAATTTTTCCGCTCCTTAAATTTTTAGGAGGAAAATTTTATGGCAATTCTGAAATTGAAACCTGCTTGTAAAAATTACATATGGGGCGGTCGACGTCTAATTGAAGATTTCGGCTTTGATAGCGGCGATAAAATCTGCGCGGAGGCGTGGACGTTATCGGCTCACCCCGACGGCGCGTCGATTCTTGACGACGGCTCAACCCTTGCTGATTATATTAAAGCTAACGGCGCAAAAGTTTTGGGCACGAATTGTCGCCGCTTTAATGATTTTCCTATTCTTATAAAATTCATTGACGCTAGGGAAAATTTATCGGTGCAAGTTCACCCGACCGACGATTACGCTTTGATTCATGAAAATCAGCTTGGTAAAAGCGAAATGTGGTACGTCCTCGACGCCGACGAAAATTCCGTGCTCTATTGCGGCTTTAAGCAGAAAATTTCTAAGGCGGAATTCATTGAGCGCATAAAAAATAATTCGCTAATGGAAGTTCTTAACGCTGTTCCCGCCAAAAAAGGTAGCGCGATTTTTATTCCGGCGGGAACTATTCACGCGGTTGGCAAAGGCGTTTTGCTCGCCGAAATTCAGCAGAATTCAAACGTAAGTTATCGCGTCTATGACTACGGCAGAAATCGCCCGCTCCATATCGAAAATGCTCTTGACGTGACGAATTTAAACCCAATGATTGAGCGCGGCGAAAATTATCCGCATCTTGCCGCCTGTGATTATTTTGTCGTCGACAAGCTCAATCTCGACGGAAAAATTTTATCGGCGGCTCGCGGCGCGGTTGACGAGAAAACTTTTCTGAACGTCTTGATTTCAGGCGGCACAGGGAAAATTTCTTGTAGCGGTGCGGAATATCTTTATCGCAAGGGCGATTCATTTTTTCTGACGGCGTCTTCTGGCGATTGGGAAATTAGCGGGCGTTGCGATGTGCTCTTGACGACGGTGCCGAATCATGGAGAAAGTTTTTGACGCATATAAAATTGTCGGCTACTTATCGAAATTTTATGACGCAATGCTGACGAATGCGGATTTGCCTTCGCGGCTAGCGTTGAACTTCTTTTGGGGGCTTGATGAAGCGGCTTATCAAAAATTTTTAGTGCAAGCGTTCGCAGGCGTGCCGGAAAATTTTAGCGGACGGCTTTTAGAAGTTCCGGTTGGCACGGGCGTTTTATCGTTGCCGGTTTACGAAAATCTTTATGGCGCAGAAATTTTTTGCCTTGACTATTCGGACAAAATGCTTGACGCGGCGCGGGCGCGGGCTGAGCAAATGAATCTGCGCGGGATAAATTTTATTCAAGGCGACGTGGGCGATTTACCATTCGAGGATAATTTTTTCGATTTAGTTTTATCGGTTAATGGCTTTCACGTCTTCCCCGATAAAAATTCTGCGTGGGCGGAGACTTATCGAGTTTTAAAAGACGGCGGGATTTTTTCCGGTTGCATGTACGTTAAGTGCGAAAATTCGCGTACGGATATTTTTGTAGAAGAATTTTGCGACCGACAAGGCTTTTTCTGTCCGCCGCATGAAACGCTTTCGAGCTTAAAAGAAAAATTATTCCAGAAATATTCCAGCGTCGAAATTTCGCACGTCGAATCTTTTGCCGGTTTCGTCTGCATAAAATGACAAAGAAATTTGCGCGGACTATTGCAATGAAAAAATTTTGTGCTATTATACGCAAAGATAACGGGTTAGGGGGTTTTGTGGTAAGGCGCAATTATAAAAAAGAACGATAGAAACGGGAAATCATCCCGAATAATTTTTAGCCCGTTAAGTTAAAAATTTCACTACAAGTTTCAGGAGGTTTTTTAAAATGGTCAACGGCAAGCCCCATATTGTAATCGTAGGAGGCGGCTTTGGAGGAATTAAAATTGCTCAGCTCTTCGCAAAGGAAAATGTCGAAATAACTTTAATTGACCGCCATAATTTTCACCTGTTCCAACCGCTTTTGTATCAAGTATCGACATCAGTTTTGGAGACGGGCGAAATTGCCTATCCGATTCGCTCATTCTTCCGCGACAACAACAACGTTACTTTATACATGGCAAAGGCGCAGGGTATCGACCAAGAACGCGACGTTGTCATCACCAATCACGGCGAAATTCACTACGATTACTTGATTCTAGCGGCGGGCGCGACCACTAACTTTTTCGGGATGAAAAGCGTTGAGGAACACGCTTTCGGAATGAAAACCTTGCAAGAGGCGGTTCATATCCGCAACCACGTTATCCACGAATTTGAACGCGCCGAAAAACCCTACCGCACCCCCGAAGACAGGAAAAAGCGTATGACTTTCGTAGTAGTCGGCGGCGGTCCTACTGGCGTCGAGGAAGCCGGCGCGCTTGCAGAGCTTATTGCGATTCAGAAAAAGGAATTCCATAAGCTTGACTTCAACGACGTTAGCATAAAGTTGATTGAAGCGACGCCGCGTCTTTTGCCCATGCTCCCAGAAGAATTGCAAAAACATACTGTAAAAGTTCTGGAGAAAAAAGGCATTGAAGTTATGCTCAATACGCAAGTTGTCGACTATGACGGCGACGTTCTGACTTTGAAAAACGGCGTGAAAATCCCGACGACGACAGTTATTTGGGCGGCAGGCGTCCGCGCAGTCGATATGATGAAAAATTGCGGCGCGGAATGTGCTCGCGACGGTCGCGTTTGGATTGAGGAAAATTTAATGGTGCGCGGCGCAGTGCATAAGAATGTTTTCGCAATCGGTGACTGCGCAGCGTTCATGCATGGTGATATGAAACGCCCGCTCCCGACGGTCGCGCCGGTCGCCACTCAACAAGCTAAAGTTGCCCATAAAAATATCATGAAGCTAATCAAGGGCGAAACTAATCTTGATAAGCTCGATAAGTTCGTTTACAAAGATTTGGGCGCAATGGCGACAATCGGAAAAGGTGAAGCGGTCGTCGGCTCGCCGAAGAAAATGACGGGCTTTATGGCGTGGTGCGCGTGGATGGTCGTCCACTTGATAAGGCTTGCGGGTTTCTATACAAATATGACGGTTGCGTTTAAATGGGCGTTGAATTTCTTGACTAGTGCGCGTCTCGGAAGAATCATTACGAACATTAGCCTTGACCCAATGAAATGATTCGGGGTGATTCAAATGAAACTTTTGATTGACGACGCCCACATTGACAAGATTAAAAATATTTACGAATTTTATCCCGTTGTCGGCGTCACGACTAATCCAACTATCCTTTCCAAAATCGGCGGCAATCCCTTCGACACGCTCAAAGAAATTCGCGAGTTTATTGGCGAAGATGCTCAACTGCACGTGCAAGCAGTCAGCCGCCGCGCAGATGAAATCGTTGAGGAAGCGTGGCATATCGTCGAGACTTTAGGCGCGAATACTTTTGTTAAAATTCCCGCCGTGCCTGAAGGTTTCAAGGCTATGAAAATTTTGACGGAGACAAGCGAGATACCTTTCACGGCGACGGCGATTTATACGCCCATGCAAGCTTTTATCGCGGGGCAATGCGGCGCAAATTATGCGGCTCCCTACGTCAACCGGATTGACAACATGGGCTTTAACGGGCTGACGGTCGCGAAGGAAATTCAGCAAGTCTTTGAAAGAAATTTCATGGAAACAGAAGTTATCGCGGCGAGCTTTAAAAATTCTCAACAAGTTTTGGAGCTGTGCATGTGCGGAGTAAGTGCGGCTACTCTTTCGCCGGAAATTTTCACTGCACTTGTAAAAAATTCAGCTATCAATTCCGCTGTTGAAGATTTTATCAGCGACTTTGAATCATTCGCGGGCAAGGATAAAACTATGCTCGACTTTTAATAGAACGTTCAAAATTAAAACCGTCTCTGAGTTGAGGCGGTTATTTTTTATGGACATTTGAGCGGATTTGATTTAAACTTTATAAGCGTAATTTATTTTAGGAGGGAAAATTCTATGGCTGCTCACGTAATCAACGAGGCGCGTCGGTGCTTGCAATGCAAGAAGCCGCTTTGCCGAATCAAAGGTTGCCCGATTCAAACCAATATTCCCGAAATGATTCGCCTATTCCTTGACGGGCAAACCGTCGAGGCGGGGCGCATGCTCTTTGAAAATAATCCGCTAAGCATCGTTTGCTCGCTTGTCTGCGACCACGAAAACCAATGCGAAGGTAACTGCATTCAAGGCAAGCGCAAGGACGCCGCCGCAGTTCAAATTCCAAGCATTGAGAATTACATTTCCGATTTCTACTTCGACAAGATAAAAATTGACCGTTTGCCCGATAATGGGCAGAGCGTCGCGATAATCGGCTCCGGACCTGCGGGAATTACGATTGCGATTAAGCTTGCCGCGCTTGGTTATCGCATTACGATTTTTGAACGCAAGGACAAAGTTGGCGGCATGATGCGCTATGGAATTCCCGCCTTCCGCTTGCCGAGAAATATTCTAGACGGCTATCAAGTCAAGCTCCGCGAAATGGGAATTCATTTCCGTCCGAATACCGCCATTGGCGGAGCACTTCATCTTGATGACCTTTTCAACGACGGCTACGACGCGATTTTCATTGGGACGGGCGTTTGGCGTCCGCGCAGACCGCACGTCAAAGGCGAATCGTTAGGAAATGTTCACTACGCGATTGACTATCTGCAAAACCCCGACGCTTACAACTTGGGCGACACCGTCGCGATAATCGGCGCGGGCAACAGTGCAATCGATGTGGCGCGAACTGTCGTTCGTCAAGGCAGTCGGCATGTCACGCTTTACGCCCGCAGGCAGAGAATTGCCGCTAGTCAGCGCGAACTTGATTATGCGGCGGTTGACGGAATAGAAATTCAACAGGGCATGGCAATTACCGAATTCACGGAGAAAGGACCGCTCCTTACGCCGAGAATTTACGACGAACAGGGCAATCTGATTCGCGAAGAAGAACCTGTACTTATGCCCGCCGACAGCACGATTATTGCAATAAGTCAGGGACCGAAAGATAAAATTGTCAACACGACGCACGATTTGACGGTTGACAAGAACGGCTTAATTGTCGTCGACGAAAACGGGCGCACCACTCGCGAAGGCGTCTTTTCCAGCGGCGATGTTGTCATTGGCGCGAAAAATGTCGTGCTCGCCGTGAAATACTCAAAGATTGTCGCAAAAGCTATGGACGAATATTTAACTGCTAAACGCAACGCCCAATAAATTCTATTCGTAATAACAAAATTTCCCCCGCAACTATCGCGAGGGATTTTTTATTGCCGATTTAATCTTAAACCTTTGTCAGCAAATGTCTAAGCAAGTTGCAAATATTTTCTGCCATAAATTTTCGCGCTTCCAAAGTGAAATGCGTTGCATCCCGATAAGTTTGCGGCTCGTCGCCGAAAATGCGAACCACCTCCCAAAGACCGTTATTCCAATAAACGAAATTCATATCTGAAGACCATTTCAAATACTGCGACCATTCATAAAGAGCACGAAAAGTATACGCGGCAAATATATCGCTTTCGGGCGGATAAAGACCAACGGCTTTTTATCATTAGTCATTGTTAGCTCAACCCCAAACGATTCATAATCAGAAATTTCAACTTCTCGGCGTCGGAAAGTTCGCAGTTCTTGTCGCAAAGGTTAGTGCTAAAAAATTCTTTCAATTTAGGTTGAAGCCACTCGCGCCAGTCAGAACGAATACGATTTCTTACGTCAGCATAACTTAAATTTGTCGATTGTGGGATTAGTCCCCACGTCAACCAAGCATGTGCGTTATAACAGTGCGCGATTGAACATTTACTGACAGGCCAAGTTGGAAATTCTGAATCGGGATTTGCAAAGACATCGCCTAGCTGCCTTCCGCAATAACACGCTTGCGCTTGCCTCAACGTTTTGTAATATTCTTCCTTTGAAAGGCGGCTCAAAATTTCAATGCCCTGCGTCCTGTCGTCGCGAGCTACCGTTATATGCGGAAAGGCACCGAAATTTTTCAGCGAAAAATCTTTTACTTCGTCAATGTATGGAATGAGTTCATCGCTCGGCGTAATTTCGACGCAAGCCGACGCGCCCGCGTCCCAAATTTTATTTACGTTTTCGGTAAAGCGTTTGAGCAAATTTCTTTTCTTCAACTCAAGATAATGGAATGAACATTTAAATTCAACTTGCCCGACAAGTTCTTTATCCCACGACAAAATTTTTTCGAGCATAGGAGTTATCGTGCAGTTAGTCACGATTTCGGAGAAATGCCCTTGCTCCACAAGCCTTTTAACGTAAATATCCAAGTCATTAAGCAAAAGTGTTTCGCCGTCCGCGCAGATATTGAAGTAGGCAAGCCCGCCCAATCTTTTTGGCGAAAGGGCACGCGCTACTTGCTCCGGCGAATATTTCATTTCCGGCTGAATCCCTTGATAATGTTCGGCGCGTTGAGCCAAGTAGCAATAATAGCAACGGAAATTGCAAATCGAAAGCGGAACGCCCAGCGTAAACACTTTCTTAAGCTATTATTAACTGCAACATATAAGCTGGGGGGGGCGTAGAATAAATATTATAAGTTCTGTCCGTACCGGTAATTTGATTCATGACGCGAATAAATCTTTCTATGCTATCGGTCTCTTATTGCCTTCATAATCTCCAATAGCGCAGGTTGCTCGCAAAGAAATATTGCCATAGCGTTTTGCAACTGTTGATTTTGATAGAAAATAAATTTGCTTTGTTGCTCCAAAATTTCTACGCGACGGTGATACCAATGAAAATTGTTAAATAAAAATCGCACAAAGGCTTCGCGCTCACCAAAGAAGGAAGTTAACATTTTTTTGACGACGGATTTTTTTTCCAAAGTCATATCTAAATTTTCGTAGCAAGGGTGCGTATGATTATAAAGTCTAGTGAAAAATTCGTTCATGAAGTTTTCACACCACGCCTCTTGATTTTCAATTCTATTAATCTTGTCGAGAAATTTTTTAATATAGACCGAACTGACTATAGAAGAATTAATTGCCGTAGATAATTTATCGTTATCAAAAGTTCTCATAATCGAGCCGGTGCGCTTGCGGTAAACGTAAAGACCTTCGTGGATTACGTAATAACGCTCCGCCAGATAATAAAGCGCGAAACTAAAAGGCTCGTCTTCAGAAATTATCGGCAAGAACTCAATATGATTTTTCTGCAGAAAGTCGCGCCGACAAAAGCAAAGCCACGCCATCGACCAAAGTTCATAATTTTTCCAAAACCTTTCCAGCCTATACGGTACATTTGCAGGCAAAAAGCCTTCCTGATTATATTTGTCCCACTCCAACTTCAAGTTTTCTTGACGAATTGGTTCAGGCTCATCTTGAAGAAGTTCATAACGCCCTGCTGCGTGGACGACTTGCGCGTTATTTTTTTCGGCGGCGTTGTAAAATTTCTCCAAAGCTTCGGACAAAATAAAATCGTCGCTATCGACAAAGTAAATGTACTTGCCGCGAGCATTTTTCAAACCGATATTACGCGCCGGACCTATTCCAAAATTTTTTTTGTGACGAATCATACGGACTTTTTTATTTTGACCGTAAAGTTTCTGGCAAATCTTAAAGGAATTATCCGGCGTGGCGTCGTCAACTAAAATGATTTCAAAGTCTTGGAAGGTTTGATTTAAAATGCTATCGACGCAAATTTTTATGTACTGCTCGACGTTATATACGGGCACAATTACGGATACGCTTGGATTATTCGCCATATCATCACCTCCCAAAATTTATGAGCAAATTATATTACGCTTTCAGCTTCCTATCAAGCAAAAAGTTGGCGTCTGTGCTATGTTTAATGTGTATCTGCGCACTTTTGGTTATGCGCGGAAGCAAAAAATTAAATTATAACATGAAAGTAATCTGAAAGAAAGCAGAAAATTTTTTTAGGAAGTATTGACAGAAGAAAACTTTTGGATTATGATTGCGGCGACTTGAAGGACGACGGTAAACGAAGTCAAAGTCAGTTTGAGGAAACACGGCCACTCAATTTTGAACGACTTCCAAACCAAGTTCAGAAAGTCTACCGAAGTAACTTTCTTGATTGGCATCTTAAGGAGGATGTTCAAAATGAAGAGATCAGTAGCAGCAGCTTTAACGGCAGCATTTGTTGTCGGAGTTAGCTCAACCACATTCGCAGCAGCGAATCCGTTCAGCGATGTCCCGGCAGGTCACTGGGCATATCAGTCCGTAGCGAAATTGGCGGCGGCTGGCGTTGTCGAAGGTTACGGCGACGGCACCTATCGCGGCGACCGCAACATCACCCGTTACGAAATGGCGCAGATGGTTGCTAAAGCTATGGCGAAGAATCCTGAAGGCGCAACCAAAGCTGAACTCGACCGCCTCGCGGCTGAATTCCGTGATGAACTCGATGCTCTCGGCGTTCGCGTTGCGGAACTCGAAAAATATGCTGACAAAGTTGTTTGGCAAGGCAAAATCGAGTACACCTACAAGAACCACAAGACCGACAACGTTTGGGCTGACCGCCGTCGCCATCATCACAGCACCAACGAACACACCAGAGTTAAACAAGACGACTGGATTTTCCGTTTTGAGCCTGTTGCACACGTCAATGACCACTGGACACTCCGCGCTCGTATTGATGCGCACGTCGACCTTAGCCGCGACAAATCCAGCGACTTCGAGTTGGTTCGTGGTTGGGCACAGGGCGATTACAAAAACTTCCAAGTCAAAGTCGGTCGTCAACCCCTCTACACCAATGAAGACGGTATCATCTGGGATACTGAATACACCGGCGGCGAAATTACTTTCGGCAACCTCGTACAGGGCTTGAAAGCTACCGTTTACGGCGGTCGTATCAGAGATGACAAAGTTATAGGTGCAGTCAGAAATTCTGGTGCGTGGAATGGTCGTCAAGACGGCGTCAATGCGGATCGTTGGAACGACAATAACGGCAAATTCGGTGGTCCTGGCGATGATCCCTCCAGCTTCTGGGGTATCAACGTTCAGTATGCTCCCGGTGAAAAAGGTCTCTTCGGTGGCTTAGGCTACTACCACATCAAAGATGATGACTTCAAAAACATGGTCTTTATCGATGAAAACGGCAATGAAACCAAACGTTATCCTAACTACGCTTACAGCAAGAAGGGCAAAGAGGATACCGCAAATATCTGGTCTGTGAACGCTGGTTACAGACTCGGCAAAGCGCAACTCTGGGGCGCATATGCACGCAATGCCAAAGCTGACTACGAAAAGAGATCTTGGCAAGCACTTCTCCGCTACGGCGATCTCTATGGCGGCGGCAACCAAAACACCCACAAGGGTCAATGGGCTGTCTGGGCTGGTTATAAAGAACTCGGCTCCAACACTTCCTTAATCGGTATCAACTGGGATGATGCTTTCGCAGGCACCAAAGGCTTTGTCGCAGGCGCGTCTTGGGCTCCGATGGATAGAATCATCCTTATCGCGAAGTACTTCAAGGGCAAATACATCACCGGCCCTGGCGATGCAGAACGCCTCTTCGGTCGTGTCGAATTCTTCTTCTAAGCCGACACTTTCAAACAGAACAATTTTATAACGTAAATAGCGGGAGCCTCCGAGAAATCGGAGGTTCCTTTGCTTTAGTCCCGACTTCGGTTGGGATTTTTTTGTTACTAAATTCTTGACAAGACATAAGTTAAACCACGGTCGGCGCAGGGGCTGATACCATTACCAATACTAATCTTGGCTCAAATTCAACGCTAGTCGGCAATGCGGGCAATAATTATATCACAACATATAATACCGATAACTTCTCAATAGACGGCGGCAAGGGCAACGATTCGCTCTGGGACGACGCGGGCAAAGATACGTTCATTTATGCGAGCGGCGACGAAAAAGATTTTATCTATGGTTTCAACAATACCGACATGCTAAAGATTACTGGCAAATTTTCCGCTTCTTATATCAGGTCGAAAGACGAAGTTTATTTCAAGGTCGGCTCGACGGCAAATGCAGTCACGCTGAAAGATTTTTCGGCGACAAGTTTCAATGTCAACAGCATTAACTACAAAATCAGTGGTTCAAAGCTCGTCAAGAAATAAAATCATGAAATTTTTAATCGGAGTTTCGCAGGAGCTTGCGGAACTCTTTTTTTGTCGTATAATTCAGGCAGGAATAGATAAAATCGAAGGGGTGAGCTTTTTGGAATCAGTAAATTTATTAGGCAGGAGCGTCGTTGCGCTAGAAAATTTTTCTGCGGAAGAAATTCGCTTAGTTTTGAACACCACACGCAAAATGAAGCAAATTATTCGTCGTGGCGGCGAAAAAAAATTGCCAAACCTGCGTGGAAAGGCTATCGTCAATCTTTTTTATGAGCCGTCAACGCGGACGCGCACTTCTTTTGAATTGGCAGGCAAATATCTCGGCGCGGACGTTGTTAGCATTAACAGCGGCACAAGTTCTATCGTCAAGGGCGAAAGTTTGCGCGATACGTTGAAAACTATTGAGGCAATGGGCGTCGACGCGATTGTTATGCGCCATAAAGCTGAGGGCGCGGCGGATTTTGCTACGAAAATCGTTAAACCAATCATAATTAACGCTGGCGACGGCGCACACGCGCACCCATCTCAAGCACTTTTGGATTTATTCACCATTGAACAGCGAAAAGGTCGCCTCGCAGGTCTAAAAGTCGCGATTATCGGCGATATTTTGCACAGCCGCGTTGCAAGGTCGGATATTTACGCAATGACGAAAATGGGAATGGAAATTCACCTCGCCGGACCGAAAACTTTGCTTCCGCGCTTCTTTTCGTTCGACGGAGTGACAATTCATGAGCAAATTGAAGGCGCAATCGCTAATGCAGACGTTATAAATGTCCTGCGAATACAGCTTGAGCGGCAACAAGCAGGACTTTTCCCTTCAACGCGGGAATATGCGCGGGTTTTCGGGATAAATGAAGAGCGTTTGCGCCTCGCGAAAGAAAATGTGCTGATTTTGCATCCAGGACCGCAAAATAAAGGCTTAGAAATATCGTCGGAAGTCACTTATTGCGCACAATCGGCGATTCAGGAGCAAGTTCAAAACGGCGTGGCGGTTCGCATGGCATTATTGGATTTAACATTGAACGGAGGCGGCGAAAAATGAATCAAACGTGGCAAATTAAGCGTCCAGAGTCAAAAATTTCGTCTACGCTGTTAATTCGCGGCGGAAATGTCGTTGATCCTGCAAATAATTTCGACGGCGTGGCAGATATTTTGGTTATTGACGGGAAAATTGCGGCGGTGAAGCCCGAAATTAAATTTTCAGCGGATTATGAGTACAACGCGGCGGGAAAAATCGTTACGCCCGGTTTAATTGATATGCACGTCCATTTTCGCGAGCCGGGACAAGAATCTAAGGAAGATTTTCTTAGCGGCTCGAAAGCGGCGGTTGCTGGCGGCTTTACGACGGTTGCGACAATGCCAAACACTTCGCCGGTCGTTGATAACGCCGCTTTGGTTCGTTCAATGGTCAAACGCGCCGAAGATGTCGGGCTTATCAACATAAAAATCATTGGCGCGGTCACGAAAGAGCAAAAAGGGCAGGAATTAGCCGAAATGCGCGATATGATAGCGGCGGGCGCGGTTGCGTTCAGCGACGACGGACATTTTGACGACAACGCGAAGATTTTTTTAAACGCGCTGGATTATTTGCATGAAACCGGCAAAATTATCATCTGCCACGAGGAAGAAACGACTTTGGTTAGCGGCGGCGTGATGAATGAGGGCAAACGCAGCGCGATTTTAGGTTTGAAGGGGCGTCCGACGGTCGCGGAAGACATTGCGGTTGCTCGCGACGTGCTTTTAGCGGAATACACCGGCGGTCGCGTCCACATTGCGCATATAAGTTCGGCGCGGGCGGTTGAAATCGTTCGAGACGCGAAAAAACGCGGCGTAAAGGTCACGGCGGAAGTTACGCCCCAGCATTTGACGATGACGGACGATTTAGTTAATCCTGCGGACGCTTCGACGAAAATAAACCCGCCGTTGCGCACGAAAAAGGATTGCGACGCCTGTTTAGCCGGTTTAATCGACGGAACGATTGATTTTATCGTCACAGACCATTCGCCGCACGCGCCGGAGGAAAAAGACCGCGAATATATTTATGCGCCGAGCGGTTTTCCAGGTTTGGAGACGAGCGTTGGAATTTTATTCACGGAACTTTATCACAAGGGCAAAATCGATTTAAAAACGCTAATTTCCAAGATGACGGCTGAACCCGCGCAGATTTTCGGGCTAAATGCGGGAACTTTATCGATTGACGCGCCCGCAGACATTACGATTATCGATCCGGACTTCATTTGGACGGTTGACGCGAAAAATTTTTATACTAAGGGCAGTCATTCGCCGTTTATCGGGCGCGAATTGAAAGGGCGAGCCGTTGCGACGATTGTTCGCGGCAATTTAATGAAGTTGAACCAGTTCTGAACGTAAAAAGTTGCAAAAAAAGTCTCCGCTTGCTAAAATCGGCGGAGATATTTTTTTGGGAGTGATAAAAATGCAATGTCGGAGGTGCGGCAAGGAATTGGGCAGTTCAATGCGCTGTACATTTTGCGGTTACGTGAACACGGAAGGAAATGTTCGCGAAATGACGCGCACGGAGAAAAATTTATTTAACGGCGTGACGATTGACGCTGATTCTGCGAGCGAACGCGCTAACAATGAAAATTTTTGCGAGCAAGGGAGAAATTACGAGTACACGACGCGCAGGACATACATAAATTTTGGCAACACGAGTTTTTTAGGGCGGATAATCGGTTCATTTATTCGCGCTCTGATGAATGGCAATCGATTGGCGCAAATCGCGGCGATTTTAATAGGAATTGCGCTTGCGGGGCTAATGTTTTTCGTTGCGTTGCCGATTTTATTTGTAATGTTAGCGATAGGGCTTGCTTTAATTGTTTTGTCGAGATTTTTAAGGTGATTTTATGGAAAAATTTTTAATCAACGGGTCGACGGTTGAAATTGAGCTTGCGGAAAGCTTTTTAAGTCGTTTTTGCGGTTTAATGGGGCGAAAAAAGCTAGAAAAGGGGCGCGGATTGCTACTTGCGCCGTGCAATAGCATTCATATGTTATTTATGCGCTTTGCAATCGACGTAATTTATTTGGACAAGGAATATTGCATAAAAAAAATAGCGCGGAACGTGCCAACTTGGATTGGAATGAGTTTTTGTTTTGGGGCGTGGGCGGCGTTAGAGATGGCGAGCGGCGAAGCTGACCGACTAAAATTAGCCGTCGGACAGAAATTTCAGCGGATATAACGAAAAATCCCCGACTTCGTGTCAGGGATTTTTTTATTTCAGTTATTTATTTCGATTTGGTGCCGAAGGCCGGACTCGAACCGGCACGTAGTTGCCTACGGCAGATTTTGAGTCTGCTGCGTCTGCCAATTCCGCCACTTCGGCGCAAGACGCATATTAACACGCCTTTAACTAATTGTCAATCAAAATTTTTAAGCTTGTTCGACTGCGTAGACGCTAATTTTTCTGTTATAACGTCCTTTGCGCTCGAAAGCGACGCGACCAGCGATTTTTGCAAACAAAGTATCATCTTTTCCGATTCCGACGTTCAAACCGGGATGAAAATGCGTTCCGCGCTGACGAACGAGGATTGAACCCGCAGTAACGACCGTGCCAGCCTGCTCTTTGACGCCTAAACGCTTCGATTCACTGTCGCGACCGTTGCGCGTGGAGCTGACGCCCTTTTTATGTGCGAATCTCTGTAAATCAAATGTGAAAGTCATTTCTTTTCACCTCCGAGAAATAATTTTTCTTTGACTTTGACGATTTGCGGAGCAAGCTTTTCGACTTCCCGCATGCCGATTAGCATTGTTTGAAAGGCGACTTCGGTTAAATCGTCGGGCGCGTCCTTTAGGCGAACCATTAACCGCCCGTGCGCCGCGTCCCACGTGAAATCGCGCTTTAAATGGTCTCTCAAGCAAAGAAATGTTGAACTAGACATCATTGACGCCGCCGCGCAGTAAATATCGAAGCCGTGCTTAGCGGTGTTAGCGTGCCCGTCGACCGAAAAGCCGATAATTTTTCCGTCTGCTTGCTTGTAAATCTCCGCGACAATCATTGCTCAGCCCTCGATTTTTTCAATCTTAACTTTCGTAAAGGGTTGGCGATGACCTTGACGGCGGCGGTAATTGGTCTTGTGCTTGTATTTGAAAATGCGAATTTTGGGACCTTTGCCGTTTTTGACGACCGAGCCTGTAACTTTCGCGCCTTCAACGAGCGGACGACCAAATTTAATCTCTTCGCCCTCGCCAATCGCTAAAACTTCCTCGAACGTGACCGAAGTGCCTTCCTCTACGTCAAGCTTCTCAATGATAATCTCGCTACCTTCGGCGACCTTGTATTGCTTGCCGCCTGTTTTGATAATTGCGTACAACCTGAACACCTCCACTGGATGAACTCGCCGATTGCGGCACGGACTCGCCGTTTTAGGAGCCGGTATCGTGCGGCGCAGTTAAGATAGCATAAATATTTTTCACTGTCAAATTTTCCCGCGCAGTCATTTTTTTTGCCCACTTTACAAATTCCCATATTTGGGAAAACGTAAAATGCAACTCCAAAACACCCCCGATTTTTGCAGGTATTGAAAAAGTCGCGTCACGACACGATACAAAATCCCATATATGGGAAAACGTAAATCACGCCGAAAAATGCCGCTCAAAACCATTTTCAACGCTCAAATTTCGTTTCAAACGTCCAAAATCATTTTCGAGCCGCCAAAATTCATTTCGAGCCGAAAAAATTCGTTTCGAGCCGCTAAAATTCGTTTCAAGCCGCAAAATTTCATTTCAAGCCGCAAAATTTCATTTCGAGCCGCCAAAATCACTTTCAAACGTTCAAAATTCTTTTCGAGACGCCAAAATTCGTTTTGAGCCGCAAAATTTCGTTTCAAGCGTCCAAAATCACTTTCGAGCCGACAAATTCTCTTTCGAGACCAAAAATTTACTTTCAAACCAAAAATTTTCTTCCAAACGACCTTCAAATGCAATTTTTCATTTACAAAGCGAAAATTTTCTGCTAAAATCCGTTCAAATGAAGTTTTTACGCAGTCAGAGCAGTTTTCAACGGTTTTTTAGTTGAAGGGAGCGGTTTCTATGGCTGTAATTGAAAATTATACGCCTAACAAAAAACTTTCTGGCACAAATGGCAATGATTATGTTAGGAATAGTAGTTCTGGTTCATCAGTGACAATCAATACCGGCGCAGGCAATGATTCTGTTTATAATTCTGGCTCGTCAGTTACAATCAACACCGGCGAAGGCAATGATTCTGTTTTTAATTATAGTGACTCAGTGACAATCAACACCGGCGAAGGCAATGATTCTGTTGATAATCTTTATGGCTCGTCAGTGACAATAAACACAGGCGCAGGCAATGATTCTGTTTGGAATGCTTTAGAAGCTTCATTAACTTCAATAAACACAGGCGCAGGCAATGATTCTGTTAATAATTGGGGCTCGTCAGTGACAATAACAGGCGGAAAGGGCAACGATGACATTTATAACAACTGGAACTTCTATAAAAATGTTCCATATGACGATAACGACGGCTCAAATGTCTTTTTCAAATACAATTCAGGCGACGGAAACGATATTATTTACGGCTTCAAGGCAGATTCTACACTATCAATCAGCGGCGGCTCCTATTCTACGAAAAAAAGCGGCGATGATATTATTGTTACTGTCGGAACTGGAAAAATTTCGCTAATCGGCGCGGCTGGCTTGGATAAAGTCAACATTAAAGGCACAAAAACAAGCAGTAGCTCAAATAGCTCAAATAATATCTTCTCGAAAGTAAATGTAACTGATTTCGGCGGCAAGTCTAAGCAAAGCGTCCGCAATAAAGCTTTAACTGGCTTTGAAACACTTTTGAAAACAGATATGAGCGACGTAATATTAAAAAATGTGGACGGACTCAAAACTTTAGACGCTCCGACGCAAAAAAATTATCGTCACTGTCTTCGATATTTAAATTGGCTGGAAAAGCAAATGACAGCTTTGATGTTATCGGAAATCTTTGCTCGTCGGCAGAAACTTTTCTCGGACTCGTTAAAAGCAAAAAAAGAGACGCAAATTGGGGAAAACAAGTTTCAGATTGCGTTAAAAATTTTATGAAGTTTGGAAATGCCGTTTTGAAGCTGTCCGATAAAGAATTGGCAAAATCTCTCGGCTTAGGATTGGGCGGTTCTCTGTTTGGGCTTGCCGGCTCAATAATCGCTACGACTGACGGCATAAACGATAAGGAACGCGACAATATTGTAAAAGATTTATTTACCGCCAGCGGCGAATTTGCAAAATTGGTAATCCCAAACGCTAAAGTCCCGTCAATGGAGATAAATTTAGTTGTGGCTACTGCTTCGGCTCTATATATGGGTAGCGTTCAAACGCAAAAGAGTATTGAAAAATATTCTGCGGACGGTTCATTTACTTTGACGGATTTTAGAGACACAAAAATTGATTCCGTTATGGTCAGCCTTGATGAATTTGCTAGAAAAATGACTTTGGGCGCATCTGATGTATTTTTCAACTGGTTAGACAAGAAACTTGGCGGAAGTTCTTACAGCGATATGACATACATAGAAAAAGCCGCAGAAGGTTACAAAATTCTTTTCAATTACATTGGAGATAAAAGTGTAAAGCTTGCAAAAAGCATTGGAAACGCAATCGGCAACTGGTGGACAAAAATAACAGATTCGTTGAATCAAAAAGGATTAAATCTCAAAGGCGACAGCAAAAATAACATACTTCTCGGAAGTGAGAAAAAAGATACACTATCCGGCGGCGCAGGAAATGATAAACTTTACGGCAACGCAGGCAATGATTCGCTAGTCGGCGGCGACGGCAAGGACATTTTATCTGGTGGAAACGGAAATGATAAAATTTATGGCGGCAACGGTAACGACACTTTGACCGGCGGAAAGGGAAATGACAGTCTTTGGGGCGACGCGGGCAAAGATACGTTCATTTACGCGAAAGGCGACGGAAAAGACGTTATTTACGGCTTCGATAATACCGACATGTTAAAAATCACCGGAACTTTCGCCGGAACTTACAACAAATCCAAAAAAGAAGTTTATTTCAAGGTTGGCTCGACTGCAAACGCAATTACGCTTAAAGATTTCGGCTCAATTTCAACTTTCAACGTAAACGGCACGAATTACAAAATAAGCGGCTCAAAACTCGTCAATAAATAAAATCTGCGCGGAAAAATTTTAAATCCCGGCTTCGGTCGGGATTTTTTGTGTTATAATATGCGCGGAGGTGGCGTTGATGAAAAAATTTTTAGCGGCGGGCGTCGCGGCGTTGTTTATAATGAATTTATCGACGGAGGCAATAGCAATGGAAAATTCTAAGGCAGTGAAAGTAGTACAGACGGCGGGAAGAGACGCACTCGGCGATTTTGCGCCGGAATTCGCGCGTTATAACGATGATATTTTGTTCGGCGAGGTCTGGAGCCGCAACGACATTTTATCTTTGCACGACAGGAGCATTGTAACTATTTGCGCTTTGGTCGGTTCGGGCGTTATAACGGACGCATTGAAATATCACATTAACACGGCGAAGAAAAACGGCGTCACGCGCGATGAAATGGTTGAGATTGTGACGCAACTTGGCTTTTATGCTGGCTGGCCAAAGGCTTGGGCGGTTTTTCCAATGGCAAAAGAGGTTTACGGCGGCGACGAGGCTAAAACTTTCGATAAAGTCGGAGAAAAGATTACACAAACGGCGGGCAGAAAAGTTTTGGGCGATTTTGCGCCGGAATTTGCGCGTTATAACGATGATATTTTGTTCGGAGAGGTTTGGAGCCGGAATAATATTTTGTCGGTGCATGATAGGAGCCTTGTAACGGTGTCGACGCTAGTTGGAGCGGGAATTTTCACTGACGCGCTTAAACATCACCTTGCCGCCGCGAAAGAAAACGGCGTAACGAAAGCGGAAATGGTAGAAATGATAACGCAGCTGGGATTTTATGCGGGTTGGCCAAAAGCGTGGGCAGTTTTCCCGATGGCTAAGGAAGTTTACGAACAATGAACAGGAGAAAATTTATAAAGGTCGTGACGTTCGGGGCAATGGCAATTTATTTGAGCGGTTGCGGCTTGACGGCGATTGAAAACGATAAAAATAAAAAAGAAAGCGGAGTTTCCGCGCATGGCAATGTATCTGGGGGCAAATCTATGAAAATTGTAGTGATAAATAGCAGTCCGCATTCGGAAAGTCAATCAACGTCGCGCTATTTGGCGCAAAAATTTGTTGACGGGGCGAAAAGTGCTGGGCATGAAGTATTTATTTTCGACGCGGCGAACGAAAAAACTAATCCTTGCAGAGGTTGCGACCAATGCGGCATGGACGGCGCATGTATTTTCGATGACGCGATAGAAAATAAGCTTATGCCGGAGATGTTGAAGGCAGATTTATTAGTTTTGGTGACGCCGCTTTATTATTTCGGCATGAGTGCGCAACTTAAAACGGTTGTGGACAGATTTTATGCGCGGACGACGAAAATTAGCGGGAAAAAGTCGATGATAATCGCGACGGCGTGGAATAGTGCGGATTGGACAATGGAAGCGTTGCAAAATCACTACGAAACGCTTGTACGCTACATGAGTTGGCAAGATGTCGGGCAAATTTGGGCGACGGGTTGCGGGACGCGCTCAATGGTTGAAAGTTCGGAATTTGGCGACACGGCGTTTAAAATTGGCGCGGCACTATGATTTTGACAAAAATTTTACTCGCGGCAATTTTAACGTTCGCCGGCTCATTTTGGATTGAAAAATTATATTTAAATTGCGCTGAGCTTACATTTCAGGACGAAATTTCTAGCAGAAGCCGATTTCGTAAGCCGATTTTATTTATTTCGTTGCTAATTTTTATCTTAGTCGACGATTTATGGATAATGTCGGCGATTTTTTTATTAATTTTGATGACGATAACGGATTTTGAACAATATATGCTATTCGACGCAATGACTTTCCCATTTGCGCTGATTGGAGCGATTTACGCTTATCAGAATTCAATTTTGCAGGATAATTTAATGGCGGGTGTGCTCGGCGGCGGAATTTTCCTAGTGCTCGCGATAATTTCCAAAGGTGCGCTCGGCGGCGGCGATGTTAAATTGATTTTCGGGCTTGGAATGTGGTTAGGCGCGGAAAAATTGCTAAATGTTGTACTTTACGGGACGATTTTAGGCGGAATTGCGGCTTTGCTCATGATTTTGGCAAAAAAAAAGGAGCGCGGCAGTTATTTTGCCTACGGTCCTTATTTTACGTTGACTGCTATTTATTTTTTGATTAATCATAGCGCGTTATAAAAACTATCGCGCTTGACGGGCCGATAACCGCACTCCGAAATTATTTTTTCTAATTTTTGGCGCGTTATGCCCGCAGAAGATTTCGCGCCCGCCGCATGAATTATTTTTTCTTCGCCGATTGTCCCGTCTAAATCGTCTGCGCCGAAATTTAATGCCAACTGCGCTATTGGCAACGTCAACATTACCCAAAACGCTTTGAAATGCGCGAAATTATCGAGCACTAGCCGCGATAACGCGAGCATTTTTAAATTTTCCCACGAACCGACGCGCCGCAAGTTGAATTTTTTTCCTAGTTCGGTATTTTCTGGGTGGAATGGGAATAAAATCATTGCCATAAAGCCGCCGGTTTCGTCTTGCAGGTCGCGCAGTTTGATTAAATGTTCGATGCGCTCTTGAATCGTCTCAATATGCCCGTACATTATCGAAGCATTTGTTTTCAAGCCGAGTTTATGAGCGATTTTCATGACTTCGAGCCACTCAGACGCGCTACATTTTTTGGGGCAAATGATTTCGCGCACGCGGTCGGATAAAATTTCGGCTCCGCCGCCGGCTAGCGAAGTTACGCCCGCGCTAATGAGTTCTTTTAAGACTTCCGCGAAACTTTTGCCGCTAATCTTAGCAAAATTCACGATTTCGACGGGAGTAAATGCATTTATCCCGACATGCGGCAGAATTTTCTTCACGAGCTTGACGGCGTCGACGTAATAAGAAAAATTTTTATCTGGGTGGAGCGAGCTGACAATATGAATTTCGGAAAGGCTTTTAACCTGCGCGGCGTCGTGCAGGATTTTTTTTATGTCGTCGAGTTCGAGAGTAAAGGCGCGATTATCGCCGCTCCGACACTGAAAAGCGCACAGCGGGCAATTTGCGCTGCAAATATTAGTTAAATTTATGTGGCGATTGACTGTGTAGAAAATTTTCTTGCCGGTTTTGCGTTTTTTGACGCGCCGCGCAGATTCAGCAAGGTATAAAAGGTCGTTATCTTCGTAAAGTGCAAGAGTTTCGTCGAAATTCAATCGCCCGCCCGCAGAAATTTTTTCCTTAGCACTAATTAAAGCGTTCATGAGTTGCCCCCCGTCGCAAAAGGAATTCTGCCCGCCTCGCGGATAATTTTTATAATTTCGTCTTCGGCAAGTGCTCGCGGCGAAGTTGCGCCGGCGTCGTGAAGAATATTTTCGCGATGAATCGTGCCGTCAATGTCATTTGCTCCGAAACTCAGCGCAACTTGCGCAACCGGCACCGTCAACATCACCCAATACGCTTTAATATTGCGGAAATTGTCAAGCATGAGCCGCGAAATTGCCATTGTGCGCAGGTCGTCCCACATTGACGTTTGTTTTATCTCTTTTTCGAGCGCGGTATTTTTCGGCAGGAATGGAAAGCAAATAAATGTTTGAAAACCGCCGGTTTCGTCCTGAAGTTCGCGCAATCTGATTAAATGTTCGACGCGCTCCGAAAAAGTTTCGATATGTCCGTAAAGCATGGACGCATTTGTTTTAATTCCGAGTTTGTGTGCGGTTTTAGCGACGTTAAGCCACTGATTAGCGGTCGCTTTCTTCGGACAAAGCAAATTTCGCACGCGGTCGGATAAAATTTCTGCGCCGCCGCCCGCAATCGCCTCAAGGCCGGCATTTTTCAGCCGAATTAAGATTTCTTCGACGCTCAAGCCCGAAATATTCGCGAAATGCTGAATTTCTACGCCCGTAAAGCCTTTGATATGGAGTTTTGAAAATTTTTCGTGCAAAACTTCGACGAAAGCCAAATAATTATCAAAAGTCCAAGTGGGGTGCAGTCCGCTGACGATATGCAAGCCGGATAAATGCGGGTCGCGACTCGCTTCGGCGACAAGTTTAATCGCGTCGTCGATTTTCATAGCGTAGGAGCCTTTGTCGTCGACATTTCGCCCGAAAGCACAAAATTTACAGCACGAAACGCAAATATTAGTTAAATTCACGTGGCAGTTGACGTTGTAATAGACGCGGTCGCCGCAAATTTTCTTTCTGACGTGGTCGGCAAGTGCTCCGAGCCAACTTAATTCGTTGCAAGCGAATAATTTTTCGCCGTCGTCGCGATTTAGCCGCTTGCCGTTCAAAATTTTTGATTCAATCTTCTCAAGTTCTCCTCTTACAAACAAAATTTCTCCCTCCGTTCAATTAATCGGAAATATTTTAGCACAACGCGGAAATTTTTTGTAACGAAATCTTCTAAGAAAGAAAAAATAAACGTATAAACTTATGATTAAGGAAAAAAGAAACCTCCGTACAGTTTATCAGTCTGCGCGGGGGCTATTACAGGCGCGATTTGTTGTCAACGTTCCAAAAAATTTTGGCATATGTTGCACAGGCACTTGACAAAAGAAAAATTTACGGGATTATACGAAGAAGAAGTGCTTAAAATCACGGGAGGTAATGAAATGGAGAGGAGGACATTTGTAAAAACGATGTTTGGCGGCGGGATATTGGGAATATTATTCGGAGCGGGCAAAAGCGAGGCTGAAAAGCTAATTCGACCGCCCGGAGCGGTTCCGGAAGAAGAATTTTTAGCGACATGTGCGCGTTGCGGCAAATGCGCCGAGATTTGTCCTTTAGGTTGCATAAAAATTGCTCACGGAGAAAAAGGACTAGCAATCGGCACGCCTTATATCGTCCCAGTCGAGCAAGCTTGCAATTTATGCATGAAATGCGCTCACGTTTGCGCGACAGGAGCCCTTAAGCCCGTCAAAAAAACTGAAGTGCGCATGGGTTTAGCGGAAATTGATACTAGTTTATGCTTAGCGCGTCAAGATCACGACTGCAGAGTTTGTCACACGAGCTGTCCGCAATATAACAAGGCGATTTGGCTGGAAAAAAACAAATATCCGACCGTCAACAAAGATTTTTGCACGGGTTGCGGCATGTGCGAATATGTTTGCATAGCCAGCCCGAAAAAAGCAATTCACGTTAAGCCGGCAACGTGACGTTGCATTCAGCGGACGCGATTTAACGTTTCGCCGTTCTAATATTGTCGCCGCGTTCATACGCTTCACTGCGTTTCGCTAGTTTCGTTTAAATTTTTCGGGAGGAATGCTATGAACTTTAAAGTAAAGTGGTTGAGAAAACTGATTCAGATAATCGCGCTGATAATTTTGCTCCTGCCGATTTGGTTCACGGGTTTAATCTGGTATGGAACGTACATTTCGGCGGAATTTGCCGGAATTGACTTAACAGACCCGCTAACTACGCTTGAAATAACATTAGCGAGCCGCGCAGTTTGGACGCCGCTAATAATTTCCGCGCTACCGCTGACAATCGCCGCAATTTTGCTAGGAAGAATTTTCTGCAGTTACATTTGCCCGCTAAATTTCCTTTTGGAGCTCATTCCGATTAAGAAAAAGAAAAAATTGCAGACAAAATTACTTCCGGCGGTCGCATTGGCAATCGTATTAGTTTTATCGGCAATTTTAGCGGTTCCGGTGTTCAATATCGCGTCGCCGGTCTTCGCACTCATGCGAGTTTTAATTTTCGGCGTCGGAATTGAAATAATTTTGTTTGCAATGGTAATCTGCGCGGCATTTATCTGGGGGCAAAAGATTTGGTGCAGGACTTTATGTCCGCTGGGCGCGATTTATGGTTTATTAGGGGCTAAAAGGCGTCTTGCTATCAAGGTTGACGAAAAAAAATGCATAAAATGCGGACGTTGCGAAAAAGTTTGCAGTATGGGAACGTCGCCGCTTAAAAATTCTTTTGCGGACGCTTTTACCTGCACGAATTGCGGCGATTGCGTCGACGTTTGCCCGAAAAAAGCTTTAAGTTATAGTTTAAAGAGGTGAATTGAAATGGGATTATTCGATAGAAAATTTACGCTGAAACAAATTGCGGCGGCGGGCTTCGCCTGCATTGGACTATTCGCGATTTCATACGGCGTCATTGAGGCGACTAATCAAACATCGTTTTGCGGCACGACTTGCCACGAAATGGATCCTATGTATCAGACGTGGATGACTTCCAATCATAAAGTTGTTGAATGCGCTGATTGTCACGAAAAGCCCGGCTTGCAAGGCACAATCGAAAGCAAATGGAAGGGAACTAAGGAACTTATTATTCATGTCAGCGGCAACGTTCCCGATCCGATTAAATTACAGAATACGAACGAGGTAAATTGCTACGTTTGTCACCAAGACAAGATTAAGGAGCGCGAACTTGCGCTTTCGCGTAAAGACCCGCATACCGAACGACATTTTCAAGAGGGAATGAACTGTGTTAGCTGTCATAGCGGGATTGTGCATGATGAAATGAAGAATAAAGTTTTGCCGAGCCGCGACCGTTGCTATACTTGCCACTTAGACGCGATGAGCTCGCTTGTCAGGAGGGATTAAGATGAAATTTTCAAGGCGCGACTTTTTAAAATCAATCGCGGTGGCGGCGGCGATGCTAACTGCGGGCTGTTCGCCGAAGCGCGACACTCAACAAGGACCGGTTGACCAAGTAGAGGCGGAAAAATGGGTTAAAGGCGTCTGCAGGTATTGCGGCACGGGTTGCGGCGTTTTAGCGGGCGTCAATGGCAATAAAATCGTCGCGGTTAAGGGCGATCCGGATTGTCCGGTTAATCGCGGGCGTTTATGCGTCAAAGGAATTCTTCTTGCCAAAATTATCGACACGCCCGACCGAGTTTTACATCCGCTCATAAAAAAAGACGGGAAATTTGTCGAAGCGACGTGGGACGAGGCTTTAAATTTAATCGTCAGCAAATATAAAGAGGCGATTGAGCAATATGGTCCCGATTCTGTAGGATTTTATGGTTCTGGACAAACTTTAGCGGAAGAAACTTACGTTATGCAGAAAATTATGCGTGCTGGAATAGGAACGAACAACATTGACGGCAATCCGCGCACGTGTATGGCAAGTGCGGTAGCGGGATACATTACGACTTTCGGCGAAGATGAGCCTATGGGCACTTATGCGGACATTGAAGCCGCCGATACATTCTTTTTAATTGGCTCGAACATGGCGGAAGCGCATCCGGTTTTATTTTCGCGGTTGATTGATAGAAAAAATGCGAATCCGAACGTTAAAATCATAGTTGCCGACCCGCGCAAGACTAGAACTTGCGATATTGCTGATTATCATTTGCCATTTGTGCCCAGTCGCGATTTAGCGTTGATGAACGCAATGGCGTACACGATTATTGAGGAAAAACGCACTGACGAAAAATTTATCGCCGAGCATACAGAATTTGTCAAAGGCGCGGACGAAAAATTGACTTATGAGCAGTTCAAAACGTTTTTGCAGGACTATGCGCCGGAAAAAGTTGCTGATTCTTGCGGAATTCCCGCCGAAACAATTCGCGAAGTCGCAAGATTATTTTCCGCGCCCGATAGAAATACAATGTCAATGTGGTGCATGGGTTTAAATCAGAGGACGCGCGGCGTTTGGGTGAATAATTTGGTTCACAATTTGCATTTATTGACGGGGAAAATTTGTCGACCTGGAAATACGCCATTTTCTTTGACTGGTCAGCCGAGTGCTTGCGGTTCTGTTCGCGAAACGGGCGGATTATCGCATTTATTGCCCGCGCACCGCATGGTTGCCAATGAAAAACACCGTCAAGAACTTGCAAAACTTTGGGGCGTTGAAAGTTTACCCGCGAAGCCTGGTTATCATACGCTGGAAATGTTTAAGGCGGCAGTTACGGGCGATTTAAAATGTTTATGGGTAATGACGACCAATCCTGGTCAATCGCTCCCGAATTTGAATTATTATCGACCTGGCATGGAGAAAACTTTCTTGGTAGTGTCGGAAGCTTATCACCCGACGCGAACTTCAGAACTTGCCGACGTAGTTTTACCGGCGGCGTTATGGATGGAAAAAGAAGGCGTTTACGGCAACGGCGAAAGACGCACTCAGCACATTGCGCAGGCGATTAAGCCGCCTGGAGAAGCTAAGCCGGATTTATGGGCGATTATCGAGTTTGCAAAGCGCATGGGCTATGAAAAATTAGTGCCGTTCAATACGCCGGAAGAGGTTTGGGCGGAGTATCAAGAGTGCCAGAAGGGTACAGCGATGATGTTGGCGTCATATAAGCGACTGCGCGAAGGGCACGGCTTTACATGGCCGGTTCCCGACGACAATTCGCCCGAAACTTATATCCGTTACGCTGAAGGCTATGATCCTTACGTCAAGGCGGGCGAAGGCATTAAATTTTACGGCAAACCTTCTGGGCGTGCGATTATCTTTGCCCGTCCGCAGCAAGATGCGCAAGAAATGCCTGACGCTGAATATCCTTTCTTCCTGACGACCGGCAGAATTTTGGAGCATTGGCACACGGGCACGATGACTTTCAATGTTAAGGAGTTGAAAGCCGCCGTTCCCGAAATGTACGTTGAGATTCACCCCGACGACGCCGCGAAATTTGGAATTGCTGACGGTGATTTAGTTGACGTGACTTCGCGCCGCGCAACTTGCAAGCTTAAGGCTAAAATCAATGGGCGCGGGCAACCTCGACAAGGTTTGTTGTACGTTCCCTTCCACGACCAAAATTTAGAGCGCATGATAAATTTCGTTTTGCTTGACGCCTTTGATCCAGGCTCAAAACAGCCTGAATATAAAGTTTGTGCGGTTAAAATTGCTAAGGCATAAAAAATTTAGGACTGCAAGTCGCGTTGACCTGCAGTTCTTTTTATTTTTCGTCCTCTGTCGTGACGTAAGCGGATAAATTCCTAATACGCCGTTGATTTTTTCTAGTTTCTGGCTTGTCTTATGCAACGCGCCGAGATTTTCCGATTCAATCAGCAAAATTAGTTCGCCTGTTGGACTTTCGCTTTCCAAACTCACGCCAGAAAAGTTTTTGAGTTCGCGTTTAATCTCTTCGCGCCGCGCAGATTTGGTTTTCATTACTGCGCCCATTATCGCCATTTGATTTTCTCCTTTATCCGATGAATTCTGCGGGACGTTCGCGCAAAAATTTATGCCGCCACAATAAAGTTTTAACGATTCTTTCTGCGGCGTGTCCGTCGCCGTAAGGGCTTTGCGCCTCCGCCATTTTTTTATAAGCCGCCGTATCAGTTAGCAAAATTTTCGCCGCGCCGTAGACTTTATCTTGATTAGTGCCGACTAATTTAACCGTGCCCGCGTCCAATGCCTCTGGTCGTTCGGTCGTGTCGCGCAAAACTAAGACCGGTTTACCGAGCGCGGGAGCTTCTTCCTGCAAGCCGCCCGAATCCGTCATTATAAGCGTCGCGCGATTCATTAAATTTGCAAAAGGTTCGTAGTCAATCGGGTCTGTTAGGAAAACTCTTTCAAGCCCGCCGAGTTCAGCGTTGACGACTTCGCGGACTTTAGGATTTTTATGCACGGGGAAAATTATTTCGACGTCGGGGAATTCTTCGACCAAAGCTTTTAAGGCTTTGTAAACTTGTCGGAGCGGTTCACCTAAATTTTCGCGGCGATGCGTCGTCACGAGAATAATTTTTTTATCGAAGTCAATTTGCGCGAGTTCGCCGGAGAATTTAAAATCTGCGCGGACAGTTTTATAAAGCGCGTCAATAACAGTATTGCCCGTGACGAAAATTTTATCGGCGGCAATGTTTTCGCGCAGGAGATTTTTTTTGGCGGTAGCAGTCGGCGCAAAATTCAAATCGGCAAGCGAGCCAGTCAGGCGGCGATTCATTTCCTCCGGATAGGGAGAGAATTTATTTTGCGTACGCAAGCCCGCTTCGACATGCCCGACTTCAATTTGATGATAGAAAGCCGCCAATGCGCCCGCAAAAGTTGTTGTCGTGTCGCCGTGAACTAAAATTACGTTTGGTTTAACTTCGCGTAAAATTTTATCCAGCCCTAAAAGTGCGCGGCTCGTTATGTCGAAAAGTGTTTGTCCTTCCGACATAATATTTAAGTCGAAGTCGGGATTAATGTTGAAGAGTTTCAACACTTGGTCGAGCATTTCCCTATGTTGTGCCGTCACTGCTACTGTCGATTTTACTTCAGGATATTTGTTGAGTTCCAACACCACAGGAGCCATTTTGATTGCCTCTGGGCGCGTGCCGAATATCGACATAACTTTTAATTTTTCCATGATTGTCACCTAATTTGCCGGGCGAGCGATTCCCAATTTTTTTACGCCGTAAATTATCGCCGCGACAACAACTACTAAAATTATCACCGCGATTTGACTGCTGACTTCCGTTAAAGCTATCGCGCTCAATCCAAATAACGCGCTTATCACGTACATTAACAAAACTGCTTGGCGTTGCGTGAATCCGACGCTTAATAATCTGTGGTGCAAATGCCCTTTATCGGGCTTGAAAATCGGGACGCCGCCGCGCAATCGTCTAACTATTGCAAAAGTTGTATCCAAAATCGGTAAGCCCAGCGCGAATATCGGCACGATAAGCGCGATAGTCGCGACCGATTTAACTGCGCCCGTCACCGAAATTCCCGCCAGCATAAAGCCTAAAAACATTGAGCCGGTATCGCCCATGAAAATTTTCGCGGGGTGGAAGTTATATCTCAAAAAGCCGACCGCCGCTCCCGCTAATGCCGCCGTCAACACCGCGACTAATATAAAATTCTGTTGGAGCGCGACTAATAAAATTGTAAACGACGCAATCGCCGCAACGCCCGCCGCTAAGCCGTCTAGCCCGTCGATTAAATTTACCGTGTTCGTTAATCCGACTAGCCAAAAAATTGTAACCGGTATTGCCAGATGAGGTATCGGAAAATTATCAAGGTAAATGTAATCGCCAAAAGGATCCGTCACGAAATCTATTCGCACGTCGAAAAGCATTACTAACACGACCGCCGCGCAGATTTGCCCTAACAGTTTGAGTTTCGCGGGAAGATTTTTATAATCGTCAGCAAGTCCGAGCGCGACAATTAAACTTCCCGAAACGACAAGCCCAACAGTTTCTTTTATCATTTCGTCGTTAAGCCCGAACTTTATCGCGACGAAAATTATCGCCGCCATGAAGCCCGCATATATTCCAAGTCCGCCAATTCGCGGCACCGGTTTTTTATGAACTTTTCGGGCGTTAGGCGCGTCCATTGCTCCGGTCTTTTCCGCCAGCATGATTACGAACGGCATAACCACAAAGGAGACTATCAGCGCGACCACAAACGCCCATGTATATATCGGCATTAAATCGACCGTCCTGTTTAATTTTTATGGAAAGGATTTTACAACAGCGGCTAAAACTCGTCAATCACAGGTTAAGAAAAATTTAACAATGTCATTTCGGCAAGGGCGAATATTTCTTGACAATTTTAATCGCCGTGTGCTAATATCATGCAGTTATTAAACATTAGGAGGATTAGCACATGCCCAACATTAAATCATCAATAAAGAGCATGAAAGTCGACGCGAAACGCCGCGAGCGTAACGTATTCGAGAAAACGCGCATGAAGAAAGCTCAAAAACAAGTCTTAGCGGCGATAGCGGCAGGCGACGCGGCAGAGGCTCAAAGACTTTTACCGGCGGCTCACAAGGCGATTGACCAAGCGGCGGCTAATAACACGATTCATAAGAACGCAGCCGCCCGCAAAAAATCGAAACTCGCGCTGAAAGTCAACGCAGTTACGGCTTAAAAATTTCTAAAGGGCTTGTCTCAGACGGGCTCTATTTTTTATTCAAGGGCAGGGAAAAAGACGGACTTATCGAAAAGATTTTGGGAGGTGTTGAGACATTGGGCATTGAAATTGAGCGGAAATTTTTAGTCGACGCGAAAAAAATATCAGCGGTGCATTTCACGAGCGAAGAAAAAATTTCTCAAGGCTACCTGTCTAGCAATCCGACAGTTCGAGTACGCTTGAAAAATAATCGCGGGTTCCTGACGATAAAAACTTCGACGATTGGCATAACGCGCGGTGAATTTGAATACGAGATACCCGCCGCCGACGCCGAAGAACTTTTGAAGTTGTGCGGAGTGCGCGTCTTGAAAAAAATTCGGCGCAAAATTTCTTATGGCGGACACGTCTGGGAAGTAGACTTTTTCGAGGGACGGCTTAAGGGCTTGATACTGGCGGAAGTCGAATTGAGTTCGCCGAATGAATCAGTTTACCTGCCCAACTGGGTTACAAGGGAAGTTTCTAGCAATCCGCGCTATTTCAATTCCAATTTGGTTAAGAAGGGCTTGCGGCGAGATAGAAATAAAAAATTGCCGCGTCGCATAAGCAGGAGATGATATATTGGTATCAGAGTGGGAATTATTTTTGCGATTAACATTGGCGTGTGTATTGGGCGGGATAATCGGCTACGAACGACAGAGTCGGCGAAAATCAGCAGGACTGCGAACAAATGTTTTAGTCTGCTTAGGCTCGTGCTTGATAATGGTTTTGAGTGAAGCTTTATATTTTCACGTCGAAGGGCGCACCAATGCAGACCCGGCACGTTTGGCGGCGCAAGTTGTCAGCGGTATAGGTTTTTTGGGCGCAGGCGCGATAATGAAGGAAGGCTTAACAGTCACAGGACTAACAACGGCGGCTTGCCTTTGGGTCGTCTCTGGTGTGGGTTTAGCAGTCGGCGCGGGCTATTATTCAGGCGCATTGTTCACGACGGCTTTAATCTTCGCGACGCTTGGCACCTTATCGCGGATTGATGAATGGGTTATGCATGAAAAAAATTTGCTCATAACGATTCACACGAAGGACAAGCCCGGACAATTAATGAATATAAGCTCCTGTATTGACGACTTGCAGTTGAAAGTTCGAGATGTGAAGGTCAAAACTTTGGACGACTCGACGGACACGCTGATAATCGAAATGGAAGTTTATAACCATCGAGCGTTGAAAAATGTAATCGTGCTGGACGCAGTCAAGCGCATTGACGGCGTAATCAGCGTTGACGTAAGTTGATTGGAGGATTTTTAATGAATTATGACATTGTGGACACGATTGTCCGAACGGCGATTGATTCAATGAGAAATGCCTACATTGAGCACGGCTCGATAGCAACGGGCGCATGTCTTTTGGCGAGCGACGGGACGCTTTATAACGGCTGCGCGATTGATAGCGTTATTCCCGAATTTAAATTGCCGGCGGAAGTCGTCGTTATGTCGAAGGCAATTTCCGAAGGCAAGCGCGAATTCGATGCAATTTGCGTTGTCGCAGACATTGACGGGACTTACATTCCCGACGAGCTTTGCCACAAATATTTATTGGAATTCAACGTACAGGAAATAATTTTGGCTGATATGGCAGGCAATACAAAAGTTATGAAACTTGAAGAATTGGTACCGTATAAGACGCGGCGTCGCTAAAAATTTTTGTATAAAAAAACTCCTCCGAGCCTTTCGACTTGAAGGAGTTTTTTGTTTATCGGTCATGGGAGAAATAAGTTTTGCGCGGAACAATCATTCCGAGTTCATCTTCAGCAATTTGCTTAATACGTCCTGGCGATTTAAGCTGAGCGATTTCGACGCGCAGACGTTCATTTTCCAATTCGAGTTGTTGAGCATTTTCCTGCGTGGCGACAAGGGCATAACCGCGACTTGCGCTAATTCCACTGCGGATGACGACCGCCATAGCGAAAATCGAAAAGATGATTAGAAACAATCTGCAACGCGACCGGAGAAGGTGATTTAAGCGCGGGCGTGTCGTGATTAGCGTTAGTGTTGCTTCGTTTTCTTTTTGTTCGGGTTTATTGAGAGCTTGGCTTTTACGTTTCCTGTTCATTGTATTCCTCCTTTGAATCAGCGTCGGAAATTTTCTGAGCGACGCGCAGTTTAGCAGATTTGGCGCGGCTATTGATTTCGATTTCGTCGGGAGTAGGAGTTTTAGCCTTGCCGAGAATTTTTATTTGCGCCTTGTGATTGCAAGTGCAGACGGGAAAATTTTTCGGGCAAATGCAACCTTGCGCCAAAGTTTTGAACGTTTCCTTAATGATTCTATCTTCAAGCGAGTGAAAAGTTATGATAGCGATTCGCCCGCCGATTTTGAGACGATTAACGGCACTTTTAACGGCGTCGGATAAAATTTCGAGTTCGCCATTGACTTCGATTCTGACTGCCTGGAAAATTCTTTTAGCGGGGTGCCCGCCGTTTTTAGTCCGGAAGGCGGCACTTTCGATAATCTTGACGAGTTCACCGGTCGAAGTGATTGGAGAAATTTTTCGCTCGCGACAGATTGCTACCGCGATTCGCTTAGAAAATTTTTCTTCGCCGTATTCGCGGAAAATTTTAATCAAGCGGGCTTCGTCGTAAGTATTAATCACGTCGCGAGCTGTCAAAGTTCGTCGTCTATCCATGCGCATATCAAGCGGCGCATTTTTCATATAGGAAAAGCCGCGTTCGGGCGTGTCGATTTGATAAGACGAAATCCCCAAGTCGAAAAGCACGCCGTCAATTTTTTCAATGTTCAAGTTGTCAAGGATTCTATCGAGTTCGCTAAAATTGGCGCGGATAATTTTCACGTCGCAAGGCAAGCTCGATAAATTTTCGGTCGCGGCTTTGATAGCGTCGTCGTCCTGGTCAAGTCCGATAATTTTACCTTGCGCAGAAAGTTTCTTGCCAATGGCTAGCGCGTGTCCTCCGCCGCCCAATGTGCAATCAAGATAAATTCCGTTTGGCTTAATGTCGAGCGCGGACAAAATTTCTTCTACCATGATGCTTTTGTGATTAAATTCCAACGTCCCACGCTCCTTTAAATCATTTTCGCTTTACTTCGCCCTACGTTGAAAAAATCCTTTAAGCTTTCTAAAAAATATTTCAGTAAACTTTCATTGAGGTTAAAATGCCAAGTGATATAATTTCCGAAATTCAAAGGAGGATTTGAAACGCTTTAAACTGTATGAAGAAAATAATTATAAGTCACAAAGGCGGAGCGACCTGCGCGGCGATTTTGGCAGGCGACGAACTGGAAACTTTTTATTCTACGCAAGATGATAGCCCGCAACTTGTCGGGAACATTTACAAAGGGCGTGTGCAAAACTTTTTGCCCGGAATGCGTGCGGCATTTATCGACATTGGGCGCGATAGAAATGTTTTCGTCCAGACGAAAGAAAAATTTTCCGTCGGGCAAAGCGTCTTGATTCAGATTGAAAAGGACGAAGTCGGGACAAAGGGAGCGCGTGCAACTCTCAATGTGAGTTTAGCGGGGCGCGTTCTAATTTTCTTGCCAACGCTGAATTATATTGGCGTATCGAATAAAATTTGCGGCGAAGAACGGCAACGACTTCACGCACTAGCTAAAAAGATTCGCCCTAAAAATACAGGGCTAATCGTCCGGACGGCGGCTCAAAGTTGCGACGAAAATATTTTGCTTGCTGACCTTGCCGAGCTACAAAAACTTTGGGAGAAAATTTTGGAGCGATATAAAAAGCGCAAGCCGCTTTCGCTACTCTACAGCGACAACGATTTGCTGGAAAGAATTCTTCGCGATGAGTTCACGCCGGATTCAGAATTTATCGTCGACAACTTGAAAATTTATCGGCGGCTTAGCGAATTTCCAGTTACTTTCTATGACGGCTCCGCGCAGATTTTTGAGGCGTTCGGCATTGCGCAGGAAATTGATAATCTTGATAAGCGCGAACTGACTTTGCCGAGCGGCGGACAAATTGTCATTGATAAGACCGAAGCTTTGACGGCTATTGATGTGAACACCGGCAAATTTACCGGACGCACGAATTTTGACGAAACGGTTTTGAAAACAAATTTGGAGGCGGCTCAGCTTATTCTCAAGCAACTGCGACTGCGCAATATTGGCGGGATTATAATTGTCGACTTCATAGACATGGACAGCGACGCGCATAAAAATGCTTTGATGAATTTCCTACGCGAGCAGGCACGGCGTGACCGCAATAAAACTAAAATTATCGACATGACTCCGCTTGGACTTGTCGAAATTACCCGTCAATGTTCTGGAAGATAAATTAGGAGAAGTTTTCATGGGAGAAAAAAACAGCGCAGTCAAAGATTTAACGGTCGGGGAACCTGCGCGGCTGATATTATTTTTCACGTTGCCGCTATTAGCGGGAAATGTCTTTCAACAATTATTCGGCTTTGTCGATACGCTGATAGTTGGACGGTTTTTAGGCGTGGAAGCATTAGCGGCAGTCGGCTGTACAGGTCCGATGATGTTTTTAATGTTGGGCTTTGTCGGGGGAATGACGAGCGGCTTTTCAATTTGTACGGGGCAAAGTTTTGGCGCGAAAGATTTTGACGGCGTAAGGAAAAGCGCGGCAATTTGTATCGCTTTGAGTTTTATATCGTCGATTGTACTAATGATTTTTGGCGTGGCGTTTTGTCGCGACTTACTTATTGCAATGGACACGCCGCCCGAAATTTTAGACGGGGCGCATTCGTTTATCTCGATAATTTATGGCGGCGTCGCGGGGTTTATCTTCCTGCAAATGCTGACAAATTTAATACGCGCACTGGGCGATAGCAAAATGCCGACGGTAATTCAAGCAACGACGCTTTGCATAAATATTTTGCTTGAACCGGTAGCGATAATTATTTTGGGCTTAGGGATACCCGGCGCGGCGGGTGCGACGATTGTCGCCTTAACGATTGGAAATATTCTGTGCATTATCTACATAAAAAAGCGCGTCTCGTATCTGCATGTACGGCGCGAAGATTTTAAATTCAACAGGGAATTTTTAATGGAGCATATGAAAATAGGCTTGCCAATGGGTTTTCAATCGTCAATCATAGCGATTGGCGCAGTGGTTTTGCAAATTGCGTTAAATGGTTTAGGAAGTGTAGCGGTTGCGTCATTTGCGGCGGCGCACAGGGTCGACGGGATAGCTGTTATGCCGATGATGTCCTTTGGCGTAGCAATGGCGGCTTATACGGCGCAAAATTTCGGCGCGAAGCAATTCGGGCGAATCGTCGAGGGCGTAAAGAAATGTATTTTCATGTCGTGCACGTTCAGCATAATAGTTGCGCTATTCAACATTTATCTTGGCGCGGAAATAATTGAACTTTTCGTGGGCGCGGAAGAAACGCAGGTCATTGAGTACGGGCGATTATTTTTAATCATAACGGGCTTATCGTATTGGGCGTTGGCATTGTTATTCGTCTTGCGTTTCGCGTTGCAAGGATTAGGACAAAGTTTAGTGCCGACGATAGCTGGGATAGTTGAATTGGTTATGAGGGTAGCGGCGGCGATATTCTTAGTTGATTGGCTTGGATATTTGGGCGCGTGCTTAGCGTCGCCAATGGCTTGGATAGGCGGCTTGATACCGCTTGCGATTTCGTTCTTTATAACGTCACGAAAATTACTAAGACAATGAAAAAGCCCCCCGCGATTTACGGGAGGCTTTTTTTATTTGCGTAGAATGTTATAGCGATAGAAATAACCTTCGACGAGCAATTCACGCGCAGAGGCGTCGTTCCTGTGCTTGACGATTTTAAATAAATCAATGTGCGCCTTTTTGAGTTCTTCGCCCTTGCCGAGCTTAATCATATTGCGGATAGTACTCATGCGCATTTCGCTAGTCAAAGTTCTGACGAGCTTAGCAATTTGTCCAAGCAAAGAATTATGCGCGGCAGTCGAAATTGCTTCGTGAAATTCGTCATCAGCAACGAAAACTTTTTCCGCGTCGCCGCCGTCAATTTCCTCAAGCAATTTGTTAAGCTGTTCTTCGAGCTGGAATAAATCTTCGGGCGCGGCTTTCTCCGTCGACAGTTTCAAAATTCCAAAGTCAATCCACTCGCGCAATTCCTTAAGACTGTCCAAAGAGTCCGATTGGTCGAGAATTATTCCGTACAGGAGCGGATTTATCATTTTATCTGAAAAGCCATTTGCTACAAAAGTTCCTTCAGGGCGGCGAATATCCAGAACGCCAAACGATACCAGAATTTTAATCGCCTCGCGAATTGAGTTGCGCCCGACACCGAAACTTGCTGCCAATTCCATTTCGGTCGGCAATTTGTCGCCTGGTCGCAATTCTTTATAAATCATCGCATAAGTTAAGCGGTCAATCACTTGTTGCACAATCGACGTGTTATCAATCGGTCTTAGGAAATTTTTTTCAACAACCTCGCCGACTTCCATAGGGCAACGTCCTTTCTTAATATACTTTGTTCTTATTATAACTTGCAAAGTTGCCTTGTCAAGCGATTTTGTCCGCAGTACTTTTGGACATTTCCGAAGAAGATTTTTCACTGTGGACATTTACGGGCGCGAAGTTAGCGCGCTATAAAATTTTGTCTGCAGACATAATGGACGCCGCGCAATTTTTTTTGCTTGCCAAATGATATATCAGCCTTTAGAATTCAGCATAGAATTATAAAAGCAATTAGGAATTTGGAATGAGGAATGTGAAATGAAAAGCCACAATCATTCCTAATTCATAATTCATAATTCCAAATTGATTTTCGGAGGTGTTATCCATGCAAGAGGCCATGCAAAAATTCGGTCGATTCCTAAGCGCAATGGTCATGCCAAATATCGGCGCGTTTATTGCTTGGGGATTTATCACAGCACTTTTTATTCCTGCGGGCTGGATTCCTAACGAGGGTCTAGCAGAATTAGTCGGACCAATGGCGAAATGGCTCCTGCCGCTGTTAATCGGCTTTACGGGCGGCGAAGTTGTCAACGGTCACAGAGGCGGCGTTGTCGGCGCGATTGCTACTGCCGGTATTATCGTCGGTACAGATATTCCAATGTTTATGGGCGCAATGATTATGGGTCCTATTGGCGGCGTTGCGATTAAGAAATTTGACGAGGCGGCGCAAGACCATATTCCCGGCGGCTTTGAAATGTTGGTTAATAACTTTTCGGCTGGCATAATCGGCGGCGTGCTTGCCTGCGCGGCTTACAGCTTTGTAGGTCCTATCGTTTCGAGCATAACGGACGGGCTTGCTTCGGCAGTCGGTGCAATCGTCAGCGCGGGACTTCTTCCGCTGGTTTCAATCCTTGTTGAGCCGGCGAAGATTTTGTTCCTCAACAACGCAATCAATCACGGCGTCTTCACTCCGCTCGGTATGCAACAGGCTCAAGAAGTCGGCAAGTCGGTATTCTTCATGATTGAATCCAATCCTGGTCCCGGTCTTGGCGTCCTGCTTGCTTATTCGCTGTTCGGCGTCGGCAATGCTAAAGGTTCTGCGCCCGGCGCGGTTATTATTCACTTCTTCGGCGGTATTCACGAAATTTATTTCCCGTACGTCCTTATGAAACCTACCCTGATTCTTGCAGTTATGGCGGGCGGTATCACGGGCGTTTTCACGCTGACTTTGCTTAACGGCGGCTTGGTAGCTCCTGCGGCTCCCGGTTCGTTTATCGCGATTATGGCTATGACGGCTCCTGGCGCGTACTTCGCTAACATTGCGGCAGTTGCGGCGGCGGCTGGTGTAAGTTTTGCAATCAGTTCAATATTTGTTAAGGCAACGGCGGCGGCTGATGCTGAAAAAGAAGACGCACTCGAAGCGGCGCAAGCTAACATGAAAGCTATGAAAGCGGCGTCGAAAGGTCAAGCCGGTGAAAAACAAGTCGAAGGCAAAGACATTAAATTTATCGTTTATGCTTGCGATGCTGGCATGGGTTCCAGTGCACTTGGCGCGGCGGCTCTCCGTAAGAAACTTCAGAAAGACGGCTACAAAAATATCACGGTTAAAAACTTCGCAATCGGCAATATTCCGAAAGACGCGCAGATTGTCGTTTCGCACGAAAAACTTGCTGAACGCGCAAGCGCAGACTCTCCGCAAGCCGAGCACATTTGGGTTAAAGACTTCACTAACAATAACGTTTACGACATCATCAGCGAACGCTTGAAGGGCGGCGGTGTATCAGCTCCGGCTCCCGACGCGGGCGGAGCAGAAGAGCCTGCCCAAACTCTCAAGGAAGGCGTCCTGCTCAAAGAAAATGTTAAAGTCGGTTTAAAATCCGTTAGCAAGGAAGAAGCTATCAAGGCGGCGGGCGAACTTCTGTTCAAGAGCGGCTACGTTGAAAAACCGTATATCGAAGGCATGTTGGCTCGCGAACGCGACATTTCAACTTATATTGGTCAAGGTATCGCAATTCCTCACGGCGAAAACGCTGTTAAAAAACACGTTATCAAAACCGGTCTTGTCGTCATGCAATATCCGCAAGGTGTCAAATTCTCCGACGAGAACACCGCGCATTTGATTGTTGGTATCGCGGGCAAGGGCGACGACCATTTGGCGATTATCGCAAACTTGGCGACAATTACTATGGAATATTCCGAAGAAGATTTGCAGAAAGCCTACACGACCAAAGACCCGCAAGTCCTTTTCGATATGTTCACGAAAGGCTAAGTACATGAAAAAATTTTTAGCAACATTGGCAGTAGCGGCTTGCTTGACGTTTGGCGCACAAGCGCAAGCGGCTGATTATCCAACAGCTGAAGAAGTTCAAGCAAAACTAGCGAAGGTTGAAGGGGCTGTCTTCCCGATTGGCAATCCAAATGTCAACTACGAAAAATATTTCACGGGCAGAACGTATCTTGCGCCGCTGGCAAATGATTCAATCGGCGTGGCGAACGTCACGTTCATTGACGGAGCGCATACTTTCTGGCATATTCATCACGGCACCTGTCAAATACTCGTGACGGAATCGGGTGCAGGTTACGTTCAAATTTGGGGACAAGAACCCGTTAAATTAACGCCTGGCGTTGTCTTCACCGTTCCCGAAGGCGTTAAGCATTGGCACGGCGCGGCACCCGGCAAAATGATGCAACATTTATCAATCATGCAATCAAGCTCGGAAGTTTCGACAGATTGGTTAGAACCTGTCGACGCGAAATTTTTTGAAAGCCTAAAGTAGGAGGTTAAATTATGAAAAAGGCTGTACACTTCGGCGCGGGCAATATCGGGCGCGGCTTTATCGGACTGCTTTTAAGTCAAGCGGGCTATCACGTTAGCTTTGTGGACGTTGCCGCCCCGCTCGTCGACGATATTAATACGCTCGGCAAATACAACGTCCAGATTTTCGGCGAAGCGGAGAAAACTCTTGTCGAAAACGTCAGCGCGATTAACAGCAATGAAAATCTTGACGCTCTTCTTGACGCGATTGTTGAGGCGGACATTGTAACGACCGCTATCGGTCCGAACATTTTAAAATTCATTGCGCCCAATATCGCTAAAGGTTTGACCAAGCGCATTGCCGTCAACAAGACGCCGCTTAACATTATCGCTTGCGAAAACATGGTTGGCGGCTCGACCGTGCTGAAAAATTTCGTCTACGAAAATCTTAGCGACGACGTTAAGCCCGAAGTTGAAAAGCTTATCGGTTTCCCCGACGCGGCGGTTGATAGAATCGTTCCCTTGCAGAAGAATGACGAAAAACTTTTGGTCAAGGTCGAACCCTATGCCGAATGGGACGTTGATTCACGCGGCGTCGTCGGCGAATTGCCCGCAATTAAAGGCATGACGCTCGTTGACAATCTCGGCGCGTACATTGAAAGAAAACTTTTCACCGTCAATACGGGGCACGCTTCCATTGCTTATCTTGCTTATCAAAAAGGCTACAGCGATATGAGCAAAGCTATGCAGGACGAAGAAATTGTTGCCGCTGCCCGCGCAGTTTGGGCTGAAACTTCCGCGCTGTTGATTGACAAATATAAATTTGCTCCTGCCGTTCATCAGAAATACGTTGCGACGACCGAAACGCGTTTTAAAAATCCGAATCTTAGCGACGAAGTTACCCGTGTGGCTCGCGGTCCTAAACGTAAACTTTCTGCCGCAGACCGTTTAGTTTCTCCCGCGACGCAACTTATTGAGCGCGGGCTTATTCCCTACGCGTTGGCTAAAGTTATCGCCGCCGCTCTGAAATTTGATTACGCCGAAGACAAAGAAGCCGTCGAAGTTCAGGACTTCATCAAGGCGAATGGCATTGACGCTGCAATTACTCACTTTACGGGCGCGGCTCCAGATTCTAAATTGTTCGCGCTCGTCAAGGATAATCTTTAACCTTTGGCACTTACCTTACCACAACCCTTAAAAAATTATCCCCCTCCAAAGCGGAAGGGGATTTTTCTTTAGTACAGGAAGACAACCTTTAAATCTTTAAGAAAATTCGTCGCGTGATTCTCAATCAGAATTTTATTCGAGTCAATGATAGATACAATCGGCGTGCTGTTGAAATTTTCCAAAGCAATCGCCTTGACGATAAGCGGCTTTGAACCTGCGCGGGAAACATTTTCGGGCGAGCTTGCATAATCAACCATGCCGATTGAAATTATTTTGTCTACGTCAAGATTTTTATGCCCGTAAATTTTCGTGCCGTTGACGTTCTGGATGACAGGCGACATAGCGGTTTTAAGCCCTAATCCCCTGCAGTCAATGATAAGCCCGGTATAATCGCCCTGCGCGGCGGTCGCATATTCTTCGACTGATTTTTTAGCCATTGGCGGATTATCGGCGGCAAAGCTTGCATTTGTCGAAAGTAAAATTGTCGTCGCCGCGACTGCTGATAAAATTTTCGGAACCCGCATATCAATCACCTCTTGCCCGAAAATTTACCACAGCACTCTGAAAAATATTTTAATAATCGAACAGGAAGACGACCTTTAAATCCTTAAGGAATTTTGAAGCGTAATTTTCAATCAAAATGCGATTTGAATCGGAAATTGCAACGACTGGATTGCTGTTGAAATTTTTAAGGTCAACGGCTTTGACGACAAGCGGCTTATCGCCTGCGCGGGTGGCGTTATTGGTATCGTCAATGTAATCCGCCATACCCATTGAAATTACTTTTTCAATGTCAAGATTTTTATGCCCGTAAATTTTCGTGCCGTTTGAATTCATAATGACGGGACTCATAACGGGCTGAAGCTCCAAGCCTCTGCAGTCGACGATTAAGCCAGTATAATCGCCTTCAGCCATTGAGGCATAATCCGCAACAGATTTTCTTACCGGCTGATGAACTTGCGGTTTATCGTATTCTACTTGGGAATTCTGAACGGGTTGTTGATAAGGCGTCGATGAATACGACTGCAAATTTTGTAAATTGTAATTCGTCAGCACTGCCATTCTTGAAAGCGGCGGCTTATAAGGCGTCGTCGGTGTCGGATAATAATTTCCGGACGGTTGGTAAGTTCTATTCGGCGCGGAAGGCTCGACATCAAAGACGGGGTCGGGGAAAGGCTCGACTTCATAATTTTTATCGAAGACTGCGCCGGCTAAAGAATTCGCGCCGAAAAGCGACACTTGCATTTTGACGCGATAGCTACCGTCGCTGAGAAATTTTTCGTCGATAACTCTTGCGCCCTTAATCGTCGCCGCGACTTGAAGTCTAATCGTATCTTGCGTCGTCATCATATTTTCAACAGTAGTTTCGCCCTCGACGCGGACGCCGTTAATAGTCTCGGCAAGTCTTCTATAAGCATCGGCTTGCGCACCGCGTGACGCTAAAGCCCTTGCTTGAGCACGACTGACAGCATTTGGCGGCGCGAAAGATTCACCCGTCACGGTTATAACGCGATTTTTCCAATCAACGTCGCCCATTGAATTAGCCGCAACAACCGCGCAGGTTGCTAGCAAAATCGCCGCGACCGTCATTAAAATTTTTGGCAACTTCATTTCAATCACTCCTCCTTTTTCTGAAAATTTATCACGGCTCCATTAAACCCGCCTTAAATAAAAAAATTTTTGCGACGTGATTGCCACAAAAATTTTAAGTAATCGCTATGATTTATTACGAGAAAGTTTTAAGGCGTTCGCAAGCCTCAATCGTATTCTCTCTGCTGTTGAATGAAGTTAGGCGCAAATAACCTTCGCCGCAAGGACCAAAGCCCGCGCCGGGCGTCCCGATAATGTGCTTCTCGCGCAAAAGTTTATCGAAGAAATCCCAGCTTGACGGAATATCATCGGGCGTTTTCAGCCAAATATAAGGCGCATTGATTCCGCCATAAGTTTTCAAGCCTGCCGCGCTTAAACTTTCGCGAATAATTCTGGCGTTTTCAAGATAGTAGGTTATAAGCTCTTTGACTTGCGCTTGACCTTCGTCGGAGTAAATCGCCTCTGCGCCGCGTTGGGTGATATAGCTTGTGCCGTTAAATTTTGTCGTGTGACGACGCGCCCAAAGATTTTTCAGCGGAACGCGATCGCCGTTTGCAGTGGTGCCGGTCAAGCCTTCGGGAATAACGATATAGCCGCAACGAGTGCCCGTAAAGCCCGCTGTCTTGCTGAAGGAACGGAACTCAATCGCCACATCGCGTGCGCCGTCAATTTCGTAAATCGAACGCGGAATATTTTCTTCGGTAATGTAAGCGGCATAGGCGGCGTCGTAGAGAATCACGGCGTCATTTTCTTTGGCGTAAGCAACCCACTTTTCAAGAGTAGGCTTATCAAGCACGGTGCCGGTCGGGTTATTCGGCGAGCAAAGATAAACCATGTCAACTTTTTCTGCGGGCGGTTCGGGCGCGAAATTATTTTCGGCGGTGCAGGGCAGATAAACAATTCCGTCAAAATGTCCGTCGGCTTTCAAAGCTCCGGTGCGCCCAGCCATAACGTTTGAATCGTTGTAGACGGGGTAAACGGGGTCGCCGAGCGCGATTTTGCAATCGAGCGAGAAAATCTCTTGGATATTTCCGCAGTCGCACTTTGAGCCGTCGCTGATGAAAATTTCGTCCGCGCTGACGTTAAGCCCGCGTTTGGTGTAGTTGAAGTCGGCTATTTTATCGCGCAGGAAAGAATAGCCTTGTTCGGGACCGTAGCCGCGAAAAGTTTCGACCTTGCCCATTTCGTCGGCGGCGCGTTTCATAGCGTCGATACAAACTTGAGGAAGCGGACGCGTTACGTCGCCGATACCGAGCCGAATGATTTTGGCGTCGGGATTTTCTTTTTGGAATTTTGCGGCGCGTTTACCGACTTCGGAGAAAAGATAAGCTCCAGGTAATTTCAGATAATTTTCGTTGATTCTTGCCACTAAGAAAAACCTCCTTAAAACCAATTAGGAATTACGAATTAGGAATTAGGAATGGAAGAGCGAAATTAATTCCTAATTCCACATTCCAAATTCCTAATTGAACTGAAAATCGCCGTTCGGACTTACTCCGCACGACGATTTTCTAAACCGCTCATTGAGAGCGAATTGATTTCATTATGGCGGAGTGGAGAGGATTTGAACCTCCGCGCCGCTTTCGCAGCCTGCGCCCTTAGCAGGGGCGTCTCTTCACCACTTGAGTACCACTCCAGTAGACTCAGTTTCAAAGCTTCGCGTAGATTAACATAAACTTTGCTACTTGTCAACATTTTTTCTGGCGGTATATTGAATACAGGTGCGCACGCTGTTTAGCTTACGTTTACTTTTTAAAAGTAGGTTGCAAAGTGTAAAAAGTATGATAAAATGTTTTTGCTTAGCGCAGGCAAAAATTTCTAACCAAAGAAGGGAGCAATCTTTTAGATGTTTAGTTTTTTTGGAGGATTGTCGCACGATATGGGAATAGATCTTGGGACGGCAAATACGCTTGTACACGTCAAAGGTCGTGGGATTGTCCTGCGTGAACCTTCAGTCGTAGCGATAAAAAGTGATACTGGCGACGTTTTAGCCGTAGGCGAAGAGGCAAAGCAAATGATAGGTCGCACGCCCGGAAATATAATTGCAATTCGCCCGCTAAAAGACGGCGTCATTGCCGATTTCGACGTAACGCAGGCAATGCTTAGATATTTTATCCGAAAGGCAATGAACTCAAAATCTTTTATGCGACCGCGTGTCGTGGTTGGCGTTCCGTCAGGCGTCACGGAAGTAGAAAAACGCGCAGTAATTGACGCGGCAACGCAAGCCGGAGCGCGTGAAGCTTATCTGATTGAAGAGCCAATGGCGGCGGCAATCGGCGCAGGATTGCCAGTCGAAGAGGCAACAGGTAATATGGTCGTCGACATAGGCGGCGGCACAACCGAAATTGCTGTTATTTCTTTGGGCGGTATCGTCGTCAGCAAGTCAATTCGCGTCGGCGGCGATGAAATGGATTCTTCTATTATCCAATATATTCGCCGCATGTATAGCTTGATGATTGGCGAGCGCACCGCCGAAGAAATTAAAATCACTATCGGCACCGCAATAATCACGCCCCAAACCGAAAAGTCAATGCAAATTCGCGGGCGCGACTTACTTAGCGGCTTGCCTAAAACTATCGAAGTTAAATCAAGCGAAGTTCGCGAAGCCTTAGCCGACCCGATTTTTAAAATCGTCGATGCGGTCAAAGGCACGCTTGAAAGGACTCCGCCTGAATTAGCAGCCGACGTTATGGATCACGGAATAGTTATGACGGGCGGCGGCGCATTGCTGTCTAATCTGGACAAACTGATTGCAAAGGAAACGGGAATGCCGGTAATCGTAGCCGACGATGCGCTGAGTTGTGTCGGCGAGGGCACGGGCAAATCCCTTGAGAATATGAATTTGCTTAAACGAGTAGTTATGACATCTAAAAAGCTGAAACAATGAATAACAAAGTTCGCAAAGAAAAAAAGAATGGGAAGAAAATTATCGCGCTGATTTTTGTATTTATCAGCGTGTTTTGTTGTGTCTTCTTCGCAGCGCGTGGAAAATTTTCTACGACGGTAACAAATGGTGTCGCAATGAGTGTTACTGCTCCATTTCAGCGGGCGTTTTCGTGGGTAGGCAGTCAGTTAGCGTTCGTAAGAAATAGCGTTGCGGAAATTTCTCATCTGCATGAACAGAATAAACAACTGCGTGAAGAAGTCGAATTATTGCGGGCGCAAAACTTGACAGCAAGCGAATACGCTTCGGAAAATCAGCGGCTACGAAATTTGCTGGGCTATAAGCAAGCGGCAGTTCAATTCGATTTAGTTGCGGCAAGTGTTATCGGGCGCGAGTCGGCATCGTGGTCGAGCGTGATTATAATAAATCGCGGAACGTTTGACGGCGTGGCAAATAATATGGCGGTCGTGACGGAAATGGGTTTAGTCGGGCACGTCATGGAAGCTGGAATTAATTCGTCGAAGATTCAACTTTTGCTTGACCCTCGCTCTTCTGTCGGAACTTTGATTCAGCGTCCGGAGTCACGAGTTGCGGGAATTGTCGAAGGCGATATTAAAAATCCTAACTTCCCCAAAATGGTTAATATCCCGAAAGATTCTGACGTTCAAGTTAATGATATGGTTGTCACGTCGGGTTTTGGCGGCGTCTATCCGAAAGGAATTGTTGTCGGCAAAATTATCGAGATTCACAACGAGGAAGGCGGGCTTTTAAAATACGGCGTGCTTGATACATCGGTTGACTTCCAGAAATTGGAAGATGTAGCGGTTATCGTTGCGTCGCGAGAAGCTCCGCCCGAACCGATTCAGCCGCCAACGCAAACGCCCGGCACCGAAACTGACCCTTATGAGACGGCAGAAAGATTGCAAGCGGCGCAACAGCAGATTCAAGACGCGCAACAACAAGTTCAAGACGCTCAACAGCAACAACTTCAACAAGCGGGCTACGTTGCGGAGGAGGCGTCGTCGCGATGACTGTTATTGGGCTTTGGGCGATGCTGATGATTTTGCTTTACGCCCTGCAAACGTCGTTATTGACGTTCATTAGCTTTGACGGGTTCAGCGCAAATTTAATGCTACTGCTGACGGTTTCAATAGCATTTCTGCGCGGGAATAAGTATGGGGCATTTTTCGGATTTATGGCGGGGCTATTGCAGGACGCAACGTCAGGAAGTTATTTCGGACTGGCGACGTTCAGCTATATGACGATAGGGCTTATCTTCGGAAAATTTTCAGTCAATCTTTTCCGCGACCAATCGCTTTTGCCGGTGATAAGTTCGATACCCGCGCTGACAATTCATTTTGCGATAACGATAGGATTTTTATTTCTGCTAAATCACCAAATCAACTTGGCACGATTTATACGCGAAGATTTTTGGCCGGCGGCAATTATGCAAGTTGTGCTTGCCTACCCCGTGCACAGAATTATTGTCGAGCTGAACGAATACGCCAAGAAAAGAAGATAGGGGAGAAGGTTATTTAATTGTCGCGAATGAATTGGCTAGACTTCGCCAAAGGCATTGCCATGATAAGCGTAGTTTTGGGGCACGCGCTCGACGACGATTCTTCGCTGAGCACGCTCATTTATATTTTCCACATGCCGTTCTTTTTTATCATGGCGGGCTATCTTTTAAATTTGGACAAGTGGGGCGGCGCGGAAAATTTCAAACCGTTTGCGGCGAAACTTTTCAAGCGACTGCTCGTGCCGTATTACCTGGCGAACATTTTATTTTTTCCGATTTGGTTTGTCGTCTGTCACGAGCTTGGATATCTGAATTATTTTTGGGAATGGTGCACTTATAAGCCGCTCAATTTTTTTACGGAAATTTTTATCGGCGACGGCACGAATTTAGTTTTGGGTCAGCTGTGGTTTTTGCCGACGCTTTTTTTGACGCAGATAATTTTAATTTTCCTTTACAATCATCTGATAAAAATCGGCGCGAAAATTTTTTTGTTCGCGATCGCAATCGTCTCGTGCGCCGGCTTCGTCATTAAAAATTTTTTCTTACTGCCAATGGGCTTGGACATCGCTTTTGCTATGCAAATTTTTTTGTTGGCGGGCATTTTGATTCGCAGACACAAAGTTCTTGATAAAATGGATTTTAAACTTTGCGGCGCGTTGATTTTGATTTTGCTCGGCGTTTTTTATTTCAACGAAACGATTGACGTAAACACACGAATTTACGGAAACCCGTTGCTGTTTTATGCGGGCGGCTTGGCGGGAACGTTGCTTGTTATGAAACTTTCCGCGCTGATAGCCAATGTAAATATTTTTTCGCTATTAGTTATTGCGGGCGGCAGACGATGATGGTTTTGGTTATGCATACGATTTTGCTAAATATTTTTTACAACGTTATTATCGATATATTCAACTTCCCGGCGGAAAAAATTTATACTGATTACGTTGTAATTTTTGCGGCGACTATGATAGGCGTTATTATTCCGTTGCTGATTGCTAAAAAATTTGGGCGTTTGCCCGTCTTAAAATATTTCTGCGCTTGAAAAATATTTGTCGTTTGTATAAAATAAATCTATACTTAAAGTTAGGAGGAAAAGTATTTTATGAAGATAAGCGAGCAGGACATTAAAACGGTAGCGAGTTTGTCGCGGCTCCGGATTCCTGAAGAGGAAAAAGACGACGTACTTTTTCAGCTGAACAAAATTTTGACGTATGTTGAAAATTTGCAGACGCTTGACACGTCGAATATTGAGCCGACGACTTACGCGCTTCCTATGCAAAATGTTTTCCGCGCAGATGAAGTTAAGCCGTCACTGGACAGAGAGCTTGCTTTGTCGAATGCGCCGCTTAAAGAGGACGGTTATTTCAAAGTTCCTAGAGTTTTGGAGCAAGCGTGATGCTTGACCCTGTTGACGCTCCGCGACGTTACGACGCTTTGAACTTGTTCGCCGCGTTCGTATGCTCCGCTGCGCTTTGCTAGTTTTATCGAGTTTTGGAGGTTTAAAAAATGAAAAAATTATTAATGGCAACCCTTTTGACAGGCACAATGCTTTTCAACACCGCGACGGCGGCTCCCGCACACACCAAAGACCGCGAGACTATTTATCAAATCGCATTGCTTCAATCTTTGGCAATGGGCTATTTCGACGGCTCAATCAGCGTCAAGGATTTGAAAAAGCACGGCGACACCGGCATTGGCACTTTCGAGGGGCTTAACGGCGAAATGATTGTACTTGACGGCGTTGTCTATCGCGCTAACCAGGATTGCGAGATAAATATTATGGACGACAAGGAAACTGTTCCTTTCTCCAACGTCACGTTTTTTGACAAAGAAATTTCCGTAAAGCTTGCCGACGTTAAAGACAAAGCCGCGCTCGAAAAAATTTTGAATGAAACGCTTGATAAAAAAGGGCGCAATAGCTTTTACATGGTGAAAATTTCCGGCGACTTCAACGAAATTCTTGTTCGTAGCGAGAAAGGAACAACGGAGCCTTATCCGACTTTGGTCGAGGCGTTGAAGACTCAAAAAGAAATTACGCCCCAAAATATCAGCGGTACAATTGTCGGCTTGTATTGCCCCGATTTTATGAGTTCGCTCAACTCGACGGGCTGGCATTTCCATTTCATTTCCGCTGATAAAAAAATTGGCGGGCACGTTCTCGAACTGAACTTGAAGAGCGGCGAGGCTCAATTAGATAAAACCGACGGTTTCAAACTTGACTTGCCGAAGAAAAAGAATTTCCATGCACTGAACTTTAAACAAGATATGAAAGAAGATATTCGCAAGGCTGAGCAGGACGTTCAGGGAGGTAAATAATTTTGGCATTATACAACAAGACGGCTCACGAATTGCACGACCTTTTACAGACTAAAAAAATTTCTGCGGCAGAATTAACTGCCGATATTTTTTCGCGCATTGACGAAGTAGAAGATAAAATCGGCGCGTATTTGACGCTGACTCGCGACAAGGCAACGGATACCGCTAAACTTGTTGACGAAAAAATTTCTCGCGGCGAAAAAATTGCTCCGCTTGAGGGCATTCCCTGCGCGATTAAGGATAACATTTGCACCAAAGGTATTCGGACAACTTGTGCGTCGAAAATTCTTGAAAACTTTATTCCGCCCTATGACGCGACCGCTTATGCCAAACTTGCCGCGCAAAATTCAATCATTGTCGGCAAACTAAACCTCGATGAATTTGCTATGGGCGGCTCAACCGAAAATTCCGGCTTCCACACGACCCATAACCCGCACGATTTAGAGCGCGTGCCTGGCGGTTCATCTGGTGGAAGTGCGGCGGCAGTCGCGGGCGGCGAAGCGGTTTTTACTCTCGGCTCCGATACCGGCGGCTCAATCCGTCAACCGGCAAGTTTTTGCGGCGTCGTTGGATTCAAGCCAACTTACGGCAGAGTTTCTCGTTATGGACTTGTCGCTTTTGCGTCGTCACTTGACCAAATTGGTCCACTAACTCGCGACGTGACGGACTGCGCCCTTGTCCTCAATGCGATTTGCGGGCTTGATGAAATGGATTCGACTTCGACCGCCGCGCCCGTTCCCGACTTCACGAAAAGTTTAGTCGCTGACGTTAAGGGTTTGAAAATCGGCTTGCCGAAAGAATATTTCGTCAAGGGTATTGACGCCGAAGTTGAAACAGCTATTCGCAACGTCGCCAAGAAATTTGAAAGTCTCGGCGCAGAAATTATCGAACTTAGCTTGCCGCATACCGATTACGCCATTTCGACTTACTATCTGATTGCGCCCGCTGAAGCCGCCACTAATCTTGAACGCTATGACGGCGTAAGTTATGGTGCTCGCGTCGACGGCGCGGACGTTGTCGAAATGATGACTAATACCCGCACGGAAAAATTTGGAGCAGAAGTTAAACGCCGCATTATGATTGGCAACTACGCCCTTAGCGCGGGCTACTACGACGCTTATTATCTTAAGGCGTTGAAAGTTCGGACGCTGATTCAAAAAGATTTCACTGACGCTTTTAAAAATGTCGATTTGATTCTTACTCCGACAACGCCTAATGCCGCGTTCAAAATCGGCGAAATGACTTCCGACCCGCTCAAAATGTATCTGCAGGATATTTGCACAGTGCCAGTAAATTTGGCGGGCTTGCCTGGAATTTCTGTTCCTTGCGGCGTCAATAAAAATAAACTGCCGCTCGCCTTCCAACTTATCGGTAAAGCTCTCGACGAAGAAACTATAATCAAAGCGGCTTTTACATACGAACAAGCCTTGTAAATTTTTAAATCTTATGTTATTATAATCGGCACACAAAAAAATTAGGAGGTCTAAATTTTGAAACTTACCCAAAAGAAGATAGACGATTACAATATCGAACTCACCGTTACTGAAGATGCGGAAGTCTTTGCCAAAGAAATTAAAAATACCGTGAAGTCGCTCGCAGGGCGTGTGAGCATTCCTGGTTTCCGCAAGGGCAAAGCTCCTCAAGCTGTTCTCGAAAAAAGACTCGGTAAAGACGCTATCATAACCGAAGCAACCGATAGCCTTATCCAAAAGTCTAGCAAAGAAGCTCTCAGAATTTTTAACTTTGTGCCCGTCAGCGAGAATAAAGCTAAAGTTATCAGCAACGAAGAAGGCAAAGATTTCGTCTTCACGCTGACTTTTATTCCTTTCCCTGAAGTCACGCTCGGCGAATACAAAAATCTCGACGTTGAAAAAGTTGTTGAGCCTGTCACCGATGAGGACGTTGATAAACAGGTTGAAGCAATGCGCATGCACCACGCTAACTTAATCGACGCGGCGGAAGGCGATAGCGTTGTTGACGGCGACTTCATTACGCTTGATTATACCGGCACCATTGACGGCGAAAAATTCGCGGGCGGCGAAGCGAAAGACCAACCGCTTGACATTGGCTCGCATAAATTCATTAAAGGTTTCGAGGAACAACTTATCGGCGCGAAAGTCGGCGAAGAACGCACAATCAAGGTCACTTTCCCCGAAGATTATCACTCCAAAGACGTTGCCGGAAAAGACGCCGAATTCGCTTGCAAAATCAACAGCATTAAACATCGTGAACTGCCCGAACTTAACGACGAGTTTATAAAGAAAATTAGCACCTTCCAGACGCTCGACGAATACAAAGCCAACATTCGCAAGAACATGGAGAAAAACGCCGAGAATCGCGCTATTGAAAATCAACGCCAAGCGGCTATCGATAAAGCTGTTGAGAATATGACGATTGATTTGCCGCCTATCATGGTTGAAAATCGTATAACCCAACTGATTAACGAACTTGATGCTAAACTCCAGACGCAAGGCATGAAGCTTGAACAATACATGGCGTTTTCCGGATTGGATATGGACACAATGCGCGAAAATTATCGCGAGCCGGCAAGAAAAGCTGTTTTATCCGACATTATGCTTGAGAACGTCGCTAAAGCCGAAAAGCTCACCGCGACTCCGGAAGAACTCAATTTTGAAATCGAGATAATGGCGCAAATGTATCACACGCCCGCAAAGCAAATTCAAAAATACCTCAAGGATAGCGGGCAACTTATCAACGTTGCAACTTCGATTCTCCGCAACAAAGCTATGAAATTTATCTTCGACAACATGGCGGGGGCAAAAGTTGAGGCTCTTCCCGAAGAAACTAAAGAGTCAACCGAAACTACAGAGACTAAAGAGAACTGAAAATTCCTAAGGGCGTGACGAATTAAATCACCGCCCTTTTTTAAAAAATTTTTTGAGGTGAAAAATATGTCTTACTATGTGCCGATGGTTATCGAAAAGACAAGCTACGGCGAACGCGCTTACGATATTTATTCCCGTCTGCTCAAAGATAGAATTGTTTTTCTTGGCGGTCCAATAAATGACGACGTTGCCAATTCGGTCGTCGCGCAACTCCTTTTCCTCGAAAGCGAAGACCCCGATAAGGATATTCACCTTTATATTAACAGTCCCGGCGGCGTGGTGACGGCAGGGCTTGCGATTTATGATACAATGCAGTATATTAAACCTGATGTTTCGACGATTTGTATTGGACAGGCGGCGAGTATGGGAAGTCTTCTTCTGACTTCGGGCGCGAAAGGAAAACGTTTCGCCCTGCCGCTCGCTAGAATTATGATTCATCAGCCATTGGGCGGAGCAAGCGGTCAATCAACTGATATTCAGATTCAAGCGCGGGAAATTTTGAGACTGCGCGAAGTCGGCAACGATATTCTCTGCAGGCATACCGGTCAGCCGCGCGAAAAAGTTATGGCAGATACCGAGCGCGATAACTTCATGACGGCGGAAGATGCCAAAGCTTACGGCTTGATTGACGACGTTATTAGCCGCCCGATAAAAAGCAAATAGGAATTTGGAATTAGGAATTAGGAATGAAAAAGAAGAATGTTGTTATTGATAAAAGTATGAATTTTGCTGTCAGAATTGTTAATCTCTATAAATATTTGACAAAAAGACATTCAGAGTATGTTATTTCAAAGCAATTATTGCGTAGCGGTACGAGTATCGGAGCTAACGTCAGAGAATCTGTTTATGCGCAAACTACTGCAGATTTCAATGCAAAATTATATATCGCGCTAAAAGAGGCAAGCGAATCGGCGTATTGGATTGAATTGCTCGAAAGAACTCAATATCTGACGAATAAAGAAGCAACCAGTATCCTCAATGATTGCGGCGAGCTTATAAAAATTTTATCTTCTATAACCAAAACCATAAAAGATAAAAATTCAGAAGCCATTCCTAATTCATAATTCATAATTCATAATTCTTAATTGAATTTCGGAGGTGAGAGCGTGTTGAAATTCGGTAAGGAGCGCGACACATTGAAATGTTCTTTTTGCGGGAAGAGTGAACACAGTGTAAGAAAATTGATTGCGGGTACAGGCGTCTACATTTGCGACAGTTGCGTTGAACTCTGCAACGAAATTTTGCAAAAAGATTTAGAAGAGGATACGGACGAAATTGTTGGCACCGATAAGTTGCCCAAGCCTAAAGAAATTTGCGCCAAGCTCGACGAATACGTTATCGGACAGGCGGAGGCTAAGAAAACTATTTCGGTCGCCGTCTACAATCATTATAAAAGAATCGGGCACCATCCTGTTGGCAAGGAAGGATTAGAGTTACAAAAATCCAATATCCTCATGATTGGTCCGACCGGTAGTGGGAAAACTCTTCTTGCGCAGACGCTAGCGAAAATTTTAAACGTGCCGCTTGTAATTGTCGACGCGAATTCTTTGACGGAAGCGGGCTACGTTGGAGATGACGCCGAAGATATTTTATTCGACCTGCTCCAATCTGCTAAGGGCGATGCGCGAAAGGCGGAGCACGGAATAATTTATATCGACGAAGTTGACAAAATCGCCCGCAAGCCCGGCATGTATCGCGACATTTCGGGCGAAGGCGTTCAGCAAGCGTTGCTTAAAATTTTGGAGGGAACTCGCGTAAACGTCCCGCTCCCGAATCAGCAACGCCAACAAGGACAAAATCAGCCGCCCGAATTTATCGCGATGGACACGAAAAATATTTTGTTCATATGTGGCGGCGCGTTCAACGATTTAGACAAGGTGATTGAGGCGCGGACTAAAGGCAGTCAACTAGGTTTCGGCGCGAAAGTTCTTTCAACCGGCGAAAAAAATGTTGGTGAAACGCTAAAGGAAGTTGTCCCCGACGATTTAATAAATGACGGCTTAATTCCGGAATTCGTCGGACGGTTGCCAATAGTCGTGACGCTCGACCCGCTTGAGGAATCCGACTTAGTACAAATTCTCACCAAGCCGAAAAATGCGCTCGTCAAGCAATACCAAAAGCTAATGGAAATGGACGGCGCGAAACTCACCTTTGAAGATGAAGCACTGCAACTGATTGCACGGGAGGCGATTCAGCGCAAAACCGGTGCACGTGGCTTAAGGTCGATTCTTGAACGGGTTATGCGCAACGTTATGTTTGAAGTGCCTTCAATCGGCGGCAATACGCTTTGCACCGTGACTAAAGAGGATATTTTATACAATCAAGAACCAAAGCTCAGAGCGAATACCAAAAGGGTTAAGAGAACAGCAAATGGATAAGGTTAGTAGATAATTAGGTTAGTAGTGAAGTAGTTTTTACTTTTAATCTCTTAATCTAATTCCCTCTTAACCTAGCAAAGGAGTGACTTTTCATGGCTGAAAAAATAACTTTGCCGCTCGTGCCGCTCAGAGGGCTTGTCGTTTTCCCAAACATGATAATGCACCTTGATGTTGGGCGCGATACTTCAGTTAATGCACTAGAAGCGGCAATGGTTGGCAATCGGAAAGTTTTTTTAGTGGCGCAAATAGACATAGATAACGACGACCCCGACGAAGATGACCTGTACGAAGTTGGGACAATCTCCGAAATTCGTCAGATAATCAAGCTACCTGACGGAAATGTTCGCGTGTTGGTTGAGGGCACTAATCGCGGCGTTATGCTTAGCTATAGTGAGCTTGTAGGCAAAAAGTATATTGAAGCCGAAGTCGAAGTTCACGAGGACACTTGGGAAGACAATTTGGAGACGGAAGCACTTGTGCGCGGCGTCGTTCACCAGTTTGAAGAATGGGTTAAGCTAAGCAAGCGCATTCCTTCCGAAACTTTCGTATCAATCACGATTCTTGAGGATTTCGGGCGGCTTGCCGATTTGATTGCCAGCCATTTAAATTTGAAACTCGATACTAAGCAAGAAATTTTAGATTGCCTCGACGTCAATAAGCGTTTGGAGAAGTTGTACGGCATTTTGACTCGTGAGCTTGAAGTTCTGCAAATGGAGTTTCAGATTAATAAGCGCGTTCGCAACCAAATGGAAAAGATTCAGAAAGACCACTACTTGCGCGAACAACTTAAGGCGATTCATAAGGAATTAGGCGAAGATGAAGATGTTGCCGAAGAGACTTCCGGCTATCGCAAGAAAATTGAAGAGGGCGATTATCCCGACGAAGTCAAAGAAATTCTCGACAAGGAATTGAAACGCTTGGAGCGTATCCCGTCAATGGCGTCTGAAGGCAATGTTATTCGCACGTATATTGAATTGCTAATGGAAATGCCGTGGCGTATTTCGTCAGATGATTCAATGGACATTGCGGAGGCGGCAAAAATCCTTGATGCTGAACATTACGGGCTTGAAAAAGTTAAGGAGCGCATTTTAGATTTCTTAGCCGTCAAAGTTCTGACAAAGGATAAGCCCGCGCCGATTTTGTGTTTAGTCGGACCGCCTGGCGTCGGGAAAACTTCTTTGGCGTCGTCGGTAGCTAAGGCGACGGGCAGAAAATTTATCAGAGCGAGTTTAGGCGGTATTCGCGACGAAGCGGAAATTCGCGGACATAGGCGTACTTACGTTGGCGCAATGCCCGGCAGAATCATTCAGGGCATTAAAAAGGCGGGCACAAATAATCCCGTCTTCCTGCTTGATGAAGTCGACAAGCTCGGAAAAGACGGTTATGCCGGCGACCCTTCCGCCGCTTTGCTTGAAGTGCTTGACCCCGCGCAGAATAATTCTTTCAACGACCACTATTTAGACACGCCGTTTGATTTGTCGAAAGTGCTTTGGATTGTCACGGCGAATAGTCTTAACACCGTTCCTAAGCCGTTGCGCGACCGCATGGAAATTATCACGCTGTCCAGCTATACCGAGAATGAAAAATACGAAATTGCCCGCCGCTACTTGATTAAGCGTCAGAAGGAAGAAAACGGGCTTAAGAAAGGCGACGTTGTTTTTGCTAAGGGCGTCCTGCAAGAGATTATCGCTGAATATACGCGGGAATCTGGCGTTCGTGAACTAGAAAGGATTATTGGTCGGGCTTGTCGCAAGGCGGCACGCAAAATCGTTGAAGGGCACGAGGGCGTTGTTTACATTACGAAAAAAAATCTGCGCGAATTTATCGGGCGTCCTAAATTCTTGCAAACTCGCGCTGAAAAGCAGCCGCAAATTGGCGTTTCAACCGGTATGGCGTGGACGGAAGTTGGCGGCGATATTCTCCCCACTGAAGCTATCGTTTTGAAGGGCAACGGCAAACTTTTATTGACCGGTAAACTTGGCGACGTTATGCAGGAATCCGCGCAGGCGGGCTTGACGTATATCCGCAGTCGTAGCGACTTGATGAAACTCGACGACGATTTTTATGAGAAAAATGATATTCATGTTCACGTACCCGAAGGCGCAGTTCCTAAGGACGGACCCAGCGCAGGCATAACTATGGCGACCGCTATGATTTCCGCGCTCACTAAGAAAAAAGTTCGTAGCGATGTCGCTATGACTGGCGAAATTACTCTGCGCGGCAACGTCTTACCGATAGGCGGGCTTAAAGAAAAAGTTCTGGCGGCTTATCGCGAAGGCATGCACACAATCATTTTGCCGAAAGAAAATGCCCCCGACATTGAAGACATTCCCGAAAGTGTCCGCGATAAATTGGAGTTCGTGACCGTCGAAAATATGGACGAAGTTTTAAAGACCGCCCTAATCATGTAGAAGGATTGATTTTTATGGAAGAAGAAAAACGCTATTGTACAATCGAAGAATCAATCATTGAGGCTTGCAAGGAAGTTAATTTAATACGCAAAGGCTTATTGCCTGAAATTGATGCCAGAGAGGCAATCGCCAAACTCAGAGAAGAATTTAAGGATGAGTTAGAAGAAGATGACGAAACTGTTACCGCTCAAAAGAAAAAGGTTGCTATAAAATGGTAATCAAATGGATTAAAAAATTTAACGAAGATGTTAAATATTATCTCAAGAAAAGGAAATACAAAAGAATTCTTGATGATATGTTCGTCAACAATGTACTCGAATTTTGAACGAATAATTTCCCTGTCGCATTGACGGGGATTTTTTTTGGAGGCAACGTAATGGAAGAAATTAAAATCATTAAAAGCGAATACATAACGTCGGCGGTTAGTCGCAAAACTTGTCCGGAAGAACTTTTGCCGGAAATTGTCTTCGTCGGGCGGTCGAATGTCGGCAAGTCTTCGCTGATAAATTCTCTGACGAATAGGAAAGCATTAGCGCGGACTTCGGGGACGCCCGGTAAAACTCAGACAATAAATTTTTTCCGCGTCACGCTGAAAACTCCAGACGATACACGCCACGAATTTTATCTTGTCGATTTGCCCGGCTACGGCTACGCGAAAACTTCCAAGACTAATCGCAAACTCTGGGCGAAATTTATCGACGAATACCTTTCTAGCCGCCGAGATATTAAATTTGTCTGTCAGCTAATCGACATGCGCCCCCCGCCGCAAGAATCTGACTTGAATTCTTTCGCTAACCTTGTTGAGAAAAATTTGCCCGTGCTTATCGTCGCTACGAAGTCAGATAAAATCGGCAAGACCGAACGCCAAAAACATATCAACGCTATTCAAAATTCTCTGGGCGTCGACGCTGATTCAATCCTGCCTTACTCTTCCATAAAAAATGAAGGGCGTTCAGATTTGCTTGACGTTATCATAAACTCTTTGATAAAATAGCCGCAAGAAAAAATGCGCCGTGAGCAGGGCGCAGGAGGAGAGTTTAATATGACAAGGCTTTCAACTTTCGATAAGGCTTTGTTAAATATTTTGCAGGGCGACATTCCGATTTGCAGTCATCCTTTCGCGGAAATGGCAAGGCGACTAGGCACGGACGAAAGCACAGTTCTTGCACGACTGCGCGAATTGAAATCGGCGGGCTTTTTGCGCAGAATAGGGACATTCTTTGATTCAAATCGGCTGGGTTATCACGGAACGTTAGTTGCCCTAAAAGTTGCGCCGGCGGAACTCTGCGCGGTGGCGGAGGCCGTCAATCGTTATCCAGGCGCAACGCACAATTACGAGCGCGAATGCATTTATAACTTATGGTTCACGCTGTTGACGCCTAGCCCCGAATATGAATCTAAAATCTTGACGGAAATTCGGTCGTTGCGCGGCGTCGAAGATATGCTAAAACTCAAAGCGAATAAGAAGTATAAAATTAATGTGCAGTTCAAACTCCAATAGCTCGGAGGGTCGGACTTGGAAATTTTAAGTGAGCATGACAAGGAAATTATCAAGGCGTTGCAGGAAGATTTCCCGCTGTGCGAAGAACCTTATAAAATTTTAGCCCAGCGTGTCGGCATAAGCGAAGAAGAATTTTTGCAACGAGTAAGGAAGCTGGTCGCCGAAAAGAAAATACGCAAAATGGGGGCGGTGCTTCGTCATCGCGAAGTTGGCTTTAATGCTAATGCCCTTTGTGCGTGGCAAGTCGCACCCGATAAGCTAGACGCGACCGCGCAGATTATGAGCAATCACGCGGCAGTTTCCCACTGCTACGACAGAACGCCCGCGCCGAATTGGAATTATAATCTTTATACCATGATTCACGCCAAAACCCGCGACGAATGCGAAAAATTTATCGACGAACTTTCTAGCTTGACGGGCGTCACTAATTATAAAATTCTCTACACCAAAAAGGAATGGAAGAAAACCGGCATGAAATATTTCTGTGAGTCGCTTTGAAAGCGACGGAACAGCAGACGCGCCGTGCCGCCCGATAATTTTAACTTTTTCGCCGCGCCGATATCCTTCGCTAGAAATAGTTTTGCATTGACATTTTTGCTTGATTATGATAACTTTTTTAAAGTTAGTAAGACAACATGAAAGGCAGGTAGCTTGATTGGGCTCCTTCCTCGTTAATAGATGAAACTCTGTTTAAAACGATTGTTGAGCCGGTGCGAACGGCTTATTTTTTTTCCATTGAAGTGGTCGATGACGGCGAAAATGAAACTGCCGACCGAGCAGATAAAACTTACCCAATCATGAAATTCCATTGCGCGTCAATGAATAACGGAATTGAATTTCAAAATTCTACATGCAATGATTGGCATATTTTTTCTATAATCGGGAGCATTGATGTCACGACTTCCGCTTCAGTTGAAGAGGCCGCAACTGAAGCTTTAAACTCCGCTGAAAAAATCGCGTTGGATATGTCAGCAACGAATTACATTTCTAGTGCAGGATTGAGAGTATTGTTGCGTCTAAACAAAAAAGCTAAACGCGCAAAGAAAACTTTCGTGATATTCGGCGCGACCGGTATGATTAAAGATGTTTTCGAGGCGTCGGGTATGGATATGTTGGTTACAATCTACAATTCAAAGGACAATTTGCCTTGAAACTTAATATTCGTCAACATGTGTTGCTTTTAATTTTCGGCTGTTGCTTGTTTACTTTTTTGGTGATAATTGCCGTTGCGTTTTATACTTTCTTGGATATTCAAAATGCCGTTCGAGAAGAAAGCAATATTTTGGATAATAAACTTTCCGATTCTTTGGGCAATTTTTCCGAAACAAGCATTAAAGACCGCTTAGCTCAAAATGCCGAACTTCGCGCGCTTTACATTGACAGAGAACTTTCCGTAATTGGCGAAGACGTCAAATTTTTATCGAATAGCATTTCCAATATCTTGAAATCGCCCGAACAATACAATTCCCGCAAGATTGCAGAAATACGAGAGCAAGAAGATTTTTTTCTGGCGAGCCGTATTTAGTTTACAGTCCTGCACTCCTTCAGCAGGGAATTAGCTCGGAGCTTGCTTACGAAATTGAGATTATCGGCAACTTTGCAGATGACCTCGTTTCATTGAGCAGAACTTATCAAGGCTATCAGACTTCCTTTTATGCGGGTTCGTAAAAAAATTATTTTATTTGCGTAGACTTATTGCCGTCAAGCTCAACGCCCCGTAGCATTTATGCAACTAAAGAAATGCGTGAAAATTTGTTATCGTATGACCCCCGCGAGCGTCTTTGGTATAAAATGGGCGAAAAAGCGACACAGCCCGTTTACACCGACCCTTATAGGACGACGGAAGGTGCTGTGGGTATTACTTGCACTATGCCTTATTACGATAACGACGGATTAGCCGGAGTGGTCGGAATTGGTTGCAATATCGCGGACGTTTACCGCCAAGTAGCTGACGGCGTTATTGGTGAAACCGGTTTTAATGTCGTTATGAATTCCGAAGGGAAAATTATTTTCTCGACGGATATGGAATATATTTCGTTGGAGCTGGGAAAAATGATTTGCGGCAATCTTATGATTCAGACATTGCACAAGCGGCGCGGCGCATGGTAGCGGGCGAAAAGGACGTTCTTTTGATTATTTTGGACAATAAGGAGTATTATTTAGCTTTTGCGCCAATGAAAGACGTTGGCTGGAGTTTCGGCGTGTTGCTTGAAAAAAATGAGGTTATGGCTCAAGCGCGGAAAATCAGCAAGGAAAATTCTGACGAAATGGAAAACTTTCAAGAGATTATCAGAAAAGATTTTGTCGACGCCGCGATTAAAGCTGTACTTTTTATGCTGTTGCTAATCGTGGCATTTTTCAGCGTAAGTCGAGCGGCTACAAAGCGTATCACGCAACCCATTTCCGAATTATCGGACGGCGTCCGCGAAATTGCTAGCGGCAATCTTGATAAAAAACTCGATATACATACCGGCGACGAAATTGAACATCTTGCAACCAGTTTCAATGCTATGACTGACGAGCTTAAAATTTATATGGCGAATTTGGCAAGGGAAACTGCCGAACACGAGCGCATTTCTACCGAATTGAACGTTGCGGCGAGTATTCAGCAAAGCATGTTGCCTCATAATTTTCCTAGCCGCGCAGATTTTGAATTGTTCGCTACTATGAACGCGGCAAAAGAGGTCGGCGGCGATTTTTATGATTTTTATTTCCTTGATGAAAATCATTTAGTCATTACAATCGCGGACCTGTCCGGAAAAGGTGTCCCCGCCGCGCTCTTTATGGCGATTTCCAAAACCATTTTGAAAAATTTCGCGCTCTCAATGAAGACGCCCGACGACTTAGGCTCCGTGATGACGCTTGCTAATCAGCAACTTTGCCACGACAACGACGAAATGCTTTTCGTGACGGTTTTTGTGGGTATGCTTGACTTGAAGACCGGCGAATTTATTTATGTCAACGGTGGGCACAATGCGCCGCTTATATGCCACGAAAATCACTGCGACTTTTTGGACGTCGGCAAAAGCTGTATGCTCGGAATTGATGAGGACGTTCCATTTACTCAGAAAAAAATCACCCTGAATGCGGGTGATATGATTTTCCTTTATACCGACGGCGTGACCGAAGCCATGAACGATAAGCGGGAATTATTTGGCGAAAAACGCTTGCAAGAATTTTGGAACCGCCAAAATAAATCGGAACCGCTTGAAACTTTGCTGAACAATCTGCATAAAGAAATCAAGCGTCATGCCGGCAATGTTGAGCAATCCGACGATATTACCATGTTGGCTCTTGTCTATCGCGAAGATTTAACGAAAGCTTGATTATCTGTTGCTTTTCCGCCTCGTCGTAGCCCATGTCGTTTAACCATTCCTTTGCAAGCGTTTCGTAAACGTAGCCGCCTTTTTTGTTCAAGCTTGCGCTTTTACTCAAAGCTAAAGCTAATACGTAATGCTCTTTATTTTTGGCGGTGCTGAAGGTCGAGTTATCGAGATTAACGGGTTCATCGTCGGCGTTTTCCTTTTTCAAAAGCCCGTCTTCGTCCAGAATGTATAAGCTTTCATCGGGCAAAGTGATTAGTCTCTTATGCGCGGTGAGGTTATCTTCTGAAACGGTATTCACAGGCGGCAAGATATTATCAAGGTCAAGCTGATTTATTATCTTCGCGGCGAAATTGTCTGTGAAAATAGTATCGTCAATGCGTTCCGTGTTTAAAAGTTCGTTATGGTTCAGACTGTGGGAGAATTTATCAAGCTGATTGATTGTCCGCGTGGTGAAATTGTTTTCTGAAATATTATTCGTCACGGGGGAATTCGTTGCGTTTGTTGTGTTTAAAACTTCGTTGTTGCTTGTAGTGGGGACGAATTTATTAGTTGAATTTGTCGGCGTAGTTGAGGGCTGAGCGGGTGAATAGTAACTGATATTTTTGTTGGTATTTTTTCCGCCACTCTCCGGACTGCCCGCCGCCTCGCCGTTACTGCCAATAATAACCTTTGTGTCCTGCGTAGCATTCAAATTTCCGTAGTCGCCAACAATGTAGGCGTATTTTGCCTTGAGTGCGGTATTATTGGCTAATATGAAGATAGGAATTGATTTCGTGCCGATATTATTAGTCGCAGTGAGATTGACGCTAGGAGATTTGATGAGAAATTTTCTGCTAGGCGAAATATTGCCTTTGGCGAAAAATGTGACGTTTGCGCCCGACGTTACATTATTGATGAGCATATCAGCTTCGGAACTGATGTTGATATTACTTAAAGCGTTGGCGGTAAGTTTTCCTGAAACAAGTTTGGCGTTGAGGGAGCCCGCGCCCGCGTAAAGTTCAATTTCATTTGCGGCAATGCCTTTTTCGGCGTCGATACCGTTGCCAGTCATAAGCACGACTTTGTTATTGCGTGCGTTTATCGGCGTATTCACGTTAAATTTGGTATCAGTAGTGCCGCTAATGAAAGTATTGCCCTGCGTCGTAATGTTCAATTTATCTTGCGCAGTTGATTGAGCAACGGTTATCGGGCTTTGCGCTTTGACGGTGATAGAGCCGTTTTCGTTTATCGTCACATCGCCGCCCTTGACGCCCGCTAATTTCTCTAGCGTTTTAATGTTCGAGAGGTTGGAATAAGTCACGGGTGCTAATTCCTTGCCCAAGCTTTTGGCTGTGAGAGTGATATTTTTGCCCGTGATAATCGGGTCGCTTATGCTTGCAGTTATGCCCGCGCTAGGATTGAGCAAACTTTCCTGAACGGCGTAAAGTAGCTGATTTTTACTAAATCCGTAATCGGTCGAAGTTTTAAGTTCTTGATAAAGTTCCAGCTGATTATTTTGCTCTTCAGTGAGTTTAGTTTTGTCTGCGGTATTGTTGATGAATTCGTTATAAAGCGTTTGGTCAACGGTGCCGTCGGCTTTTAATGCCCAACGTTTGAAAAGATTTTCCAGCCCTTCAAGGCGAGTGGCTTTTTCTGCCTGCGCGGAATTGGTCGCGCTGTTATCGGAATCCTTATTACTTATCAGCCCTGCCGCTTGCCACGCAGAAATTTTATCGGCGGCTCCAGTCATATTTACCGCACTATCAACCGAATTGACAATCGCGCCATTTTGGGCGGTGAGAGTGACATTGCCGCCGCTGGCGATTTTGCCAATTTTAATATCGCCGCTAGTCTGCGTCACTGTGATTGATTTATCGCCTTGAGCGGTGAAAGTGTCGCTTACTTGCGTCGTGAGGTTGATATTGCCTTTGCTCGTGATTTCCAGATTTTTAGCGTTAATTTTGCCGCTTACGTCATCTAATGCGATTATATTAACATTTTTGTTGCCGGATATGTCGATATTTTTTAGCGGCGTGTTCGCATTTATTTTAACGTTAAATATTCTTCTCGAATCATCTAGAAGACCATTTACTTTAAATTCGGTTGTTTTATTTTCGGGCAAGCCAAGCGTTACGTCGATATTTTCTGCCGCGTTCAGACTGACTTTCTGGGCGATGATTTTGCTACCGTTGGAAGTGATAATGTCATCGATTTTTGAAGTAAGATTAATAGTTCCGTTAGTTCCCGTCTCCAAGTCGCTTTTGACGTTGACATTTCCGCCGCTGGTGATATTGATTGTCGAATCGGTTTTATTAGCGGTTTGAATTTTAATTGGTTGCGCGGCGTTTATGCGATAAGTTGAACCGGCATAATTGGGCGTGGTCTCCGTCCAAGTGTAGGTGTAAGTCGTTATAATTGAAGGTATAGGCAAAAGCCAGCTTGCAATCTCTTCCAAGATATTTTTTTCCTTTTTAGTTACCGAAGTTTCGCCGTAAACTTTTTTGCCGCTCTCCCTAGCTGTAGTTATGGTGAAAAGACTGCCGGAGCCGCTGTAATCTGTGAAGACGCCGTTTTGAAGATTGCTACCCTCTTTAGGCGGGGTGCTCGTGGAGATTGTATTAATGGAAATTTTTTCGGTGTTAAGTTTTTTCACAAGGTCTTCAGTAGATTTGATTTTGAATAAGCCCCAGAAAAGCTCTTTCGATTCCGAAGACTTCGTTTCAATCTTTTTGTAATTAATGCCGCCCGTCCAAGCATAAACTGCTTTGGTATTGGGAATATACTGATTTTTTTTCGTGTAGTCGACTCCGTTAATCATTACAAGCGGTTCGGGGCGACCGGTAGTGTTAATGTCCTTGACAACAAGCGGCGTATATGACGGGTTGTCGATGTTAATATCGGCTCCGCCGCCCGCCGCGACAATTTTGCCTTTGCCCGTGCTTATAATATCTTGCGCCTTAAGGTAAATTGCGCCGCCGGACAATTGTAACGGGTCAGTTAAAATGTCATTCGTTTTGGGATTGTAATACAACCCGACGACTTTATCATAAATGCCGCTTTGCGAATTGTAGACCGTTTCGGTGTCCGTGTTGTTGACTTTGAATCGCTTATCGCCAATTATCTCATCATTATCTAAATTTCTGTTTCCTTTGCTCCTAAGTTTATTAACTGTTTGTTCGTTCACTTCGCCTACGTAATTATTGAAGCCGCTTTGAATCAAGCCGTTAATGTTGAGTGTTTTAGCGATAACTGAGACTGCGCCGCCTGATACTATTGCGCCTGTTGGGGCAGTCGAGACGTTGTCGTATTTGGCGAGCATTAAATTTTTCCACCGATTCCAATCGTCATTGAAATTGCCTTTGTACCATGAAGAATTCCCCGCCGCGTCGGAAAGATATTGTCTCTGCGCGGCAAGATTAGTTTTGTTGTACTTCAACGCCATATTGTAAACGAAATTCAAATAGTGCTCGTAATTTTTGAAAGTAAGCGTTTCTGTCGCCGATTCCTTTTTATAGCCGTCGAACCATGAAGTATTTTTAGTAACTATAGTTTCCTGTAGCCAATCGGAAAATTTTTTATTGCCGAAGGTATATTTTAGCAATGGGTCTTCGCCGACGTTTTGCAAGCCGCGAGTATTGTTTATGATAGTTCCGCCTTTGGGCGTGCTTATTTTTGTCGAGGTCAAGGAATAAATTTCGCCGTTTAGCACTACAGAGCCGTTAGAATTTTTCAGCGTGACGGAGCCAGCCGAATTGGTGATTTTCTTTCCGCTGTTCAGGATTATATCGGGAGCTTTAGAGTAGGCAGAAGAATTTCCTTCCGTTTTAATTCTGATTGCGCTACCGGTATTGTTGACAGTTATAGCGGGCGTGTAGTTGCTTTGGGTGTTTATCTTGAGATTGCCGCTTGTGGCGTTTAGCGTTTTGCCCTCGACAATTTTGATTAGCGATTTATTATTCATTACGTTGACGAGAGCCGCACCCGATATGCTAAATTTCGACGCGCCGCCCGAACTTGAATTGATAACGCCTTCTCTATCGGCGTAGAACGAAGCAATTTTGCTAGGGTGTGTTGGCAAAATCGAACAAAAAAAACATAAGCAGTTCTTTGATAAAATGAGTTTGAAAGAAGTGGACAACTTATGTCAAATTCATTTTACCACAAAGATTTAACCGACGCTCAATGGAACAGAATAAAATTCG
>ODAI012858798.1_pt1 | contig 76801 bp, 70 predicted proteins | sample 1539321 | NCBI WGS metagenome assembly ODAI01 (sample SAMN02144231, study PRJEB22623) | gut metagenome | biome: sheep rumen | host: Ovis aries | place: New Zealand | reverse complement strand
GATGCTCTATTTGTCATGCAGTTTTCAAGGTGCTGAATACGATGAATAAGTCATCGTCGCTATATTTAAAACATTTCTGTTTTAAAACATTTTTATTGACTTTCTTTAATAGTTAGTCTTTTAATGTTATTGATATGAACGACAGTCTCAGTATTGTTTCCGTTCTTAACGAACTTGGATATGAGACAACAGCAATGCATTCTGAATCAGGCTCAAATTATTCAAGATACAGAGGATATAAAGAACTTGGATTTGACAATGTTTACTTTGGAGAAGAATTCAGGGATCTTGATTACTATGCGGACAGAGTTTATGCCACGGACAAGTCATTGTATGACAATATGATAAAAAAATATGAATCTTCCGTTGCGCAGCAGGCTCAGGGCGAATACGTACCGCAATTCATGTATCTTTTGACAATACAGAATCACGGAGGCTGGGATCAGAATCCTGCCGGTGAAGACATTATCCATTCCGTTAAGGAGTATGGTGCAGCCACATCTGTTTTGAACGAGTATCTGTCTTGTATGCAGACATCGGACAAGGCGTTTTACGATCTCATTCAATATTACAAAAACGTTGATAGACCTGTAGTTATCTGCATGCTTGGGGATCATTGTCCTTCTTTTGCATATGATGTGCTTGATTCGGACATGGATTCCGACATAGAAGAATATAACTTAAGAAGAACACCGTTTTTGATGTGGAGCAACATTGAAATTCCTGCGGATTCATGGATCGACAGTATAGGAACTGTAAGCACCAATTATATAGTTCCTGAACTTTTAAAGGAGCTTGAGCTCCCCAGACCTGCTTATTATCAGTATATGACTCAGATAGCGCCAAAGTATCCCGTGCTTGGATCGGGTATGAAATACATGGACGCAGATGGAACTGTACACTTGTATGATGAAGCGCCGATAGACGTTACAGGATATTTCTATATGGAATATAACAATATCGGCGACAGACAGGGGAATGTCCCTGATCTGTTTAGGGTGCCGCGATGATTAGAAAAATGACAGTTGAAGAATTTAATAATGTTTCCAAAGTGAACGAGTCTGAAGAAGAGAAAGTAATACACAAGGGTGAAATGCGTTTCTTTAAAGTAGTGGGTATTTGCCTGTATGTTCTTTCGTTCATTTTGAATATATGGCTGCATGTGATCGTGCTTAAATACGCGCTTGCAAGAGTAGAAGCAATGAGCAGCGTTCTGTTCTGGCTGTTTTACATATGGTCATTTATTGCATTTACTCATGCGACGGTATTTGCCGTAGATTTTATCTTTTCCGTTCTTCCGCCGGTTGTTTCGATACTTAACGGAAAGAAAAAGATAAACAACGAAGCCTACATGAATACTCTGTGGCTTGATTACGATAAGGACAGTCTTCCCGATGTAACGATCTCAATTCCAGTATATATGGAGGAGAACGGCGTTATATTCGAGACTGTATACAGAAGTAAGCTTGCTGCGGAAGATTATAAGAAGCAGACGGGAAAAGAGTGTAATGTAATAGTTTCCGATGACGGAATAGGAGTGCTGCTTAAAAATGTAGGTACGATCGAATCTTTGGAGGATAAGATTGAAGAATACTCCAAGTTTGGAACTGTTGCGGGAGTGGAAGTTGGCTCCGACGCATACAGGGTTATAGAAAGAGTATATTTCTACAGAAAGGTCAACGTAAGCTTTGTAGTAAGACCTCCTTACAACAGACCGGGAATATTCAAGAAGTCTTCAAACCTTAATTACACTCTTAGAATAGGACGCAGGGTTGATGAAGGTAATGAGATCAAAGATCTTGTTTGTGAGGGAGCAGAGTTTGAAGGTGGACATGCAGAGGGCAATATCCATACAAACTCCATAATACTTCTCATAGATAAGGACTCCGGTCTTCATCCTGAAATAATAAGTGCGATAGTACCTGAATTTACAAGAGATGATAAGCTTGCATATATTCAGTGCGCTACAAAGGCGTCAAACATGGAGGAAAACTTCTTTGCAAGACTTTCCGGAAGACAGGTTAACAACAATAATCAGAATGTCTTCCCGTGCATGGCTCTTAAGGGAATATTTGTCCCGCTTGTAGGACATAACGTATTTATAAGAAGAGAAGCGCTTGCCAAGCTTGGATACTGGCATGAGCACAGGGTTTCCGAAGATTTCGATCTGGCAATAAGACTTTATGCAAGAGGATGGCACGGCAAATACTCACAGGTTCAAGGCCTTGAATTTACCGAGTATGCTTCAAGAACATATTCAGAAGATGCCATGAAGGAATACAGATATACATACGGACTGATCGAGATGTTCCTGAGCGGTACGATGGAGTGGGGCAAGACTAGATGGTATGACGCTTTTTACATGATCATCTACTTCATTGCAAGAATAAACAATGTATTGCTCTTACCTTACATAGTTATCATCACACTTACGGGAATGCTTGACCTGATGTTCCTCGGATACGCTCTTTGCTGCATAGTATTTATCATACTTCCGTCGCTAAGAACAATATTACTTTCAAGAAAAATAAAGAAAGAGTACCTCTTTAGGATTTCCGAGAGCTTTCTGATGTTTTTCACTTTTTCCGGATGTACATTCCCTGCAGGAGCAGGTGCAGTGAAGTATTTCCTTAACGTAATAACCAAGAAGGAACACGCTTTTCCCGCTACTTCTGTAAGTACGCTGGTATATTCGTTTAAAGAAGGACTGAGATTCATTTACAAGTATTTCCTGAAAAACAAAGGCGTCCTTGTTGTATTTGTTTTCTGCGTTGAAAGAATACATCATATACTTTTGTATTCTTCACGGGTTGGAGCTGCAGAGGCAGCCTGCATATCAGAGCTGTTTTTGATAGCATTTGCTCCGTTTTTCATGACACCGCAGTTGTTCCAGCGAAAGAAAGGTGGAATTTTGGTTCGAAGGGAGTCTGATAATATGCTTAAATGTTACCACGCTTCTGTTTTCTTCAAAGAAGCAAGAAAATTTATTGATGAGAATACCGATAAGCATCTTTTCCTGTACGCGGTTGAGATTGACAACTTCCATGTCCTGAATCTTTGGTACGGACATGACGTCGGAGAAGAATACGCTGACAGGATTGGCGATAAGCTTGCTTATATAATTGACAAATTCGGTGGAGTTCCGGGACATATTTCCGGAGGAAACTTTATCTGTATCGTGCCGAACGGAGATGCTCTTTTGAACCAGATTCAGGGCGAATTGTCGGATTATGTAAAGACTGATCCGAAGTTCATGGGATTTTTCCCGCTTATCAGTGTGTATGAGATACGTGATACCACTCTTGCCGTAGAAAAAATGTATGACAGAGCGCTTCTTGCACTTGACGGACTCAGAGGAAACTTAAAAGAGCGTTCTGTTCACTACAACTCGGAAATGGACAAGAAGCTTGATGCGGAAGTAAAGCTGCTTAGGGATGTCCGCAGAGGTATTGACAGCGACGAGTTTACATTCTTTATACAGCCAAGATGTGACATAAATACAGGAAAGATCATAAGCGGTGAGGCACTTGTTCGTTGGAATCACAGAGAACGCGGATTTGTAAGCCCGGGCGAGTTCATTCCCGTACTTGAGAAATCAGGACTTACGCTTATCGTCGACCAACTTATCTGGGAGAAGGTTATAGCATGGCAGGGCAAAAGAATTAAAGACGGAGATGAGTGCATTCCTGTATCGATTAATTTAACCCGTGCGGATCTTTTTTCCATAGATGTAAAAAAGACGCTTAAAGATCTGTGCGAAAAATACAAAGTTCCGCGCAGGCTCATTATGATCGAGATCTCGGATAAGACGTATAATGATGTTGATAAAGAAATCCTTGCTATGATAAAGGATATTTCAGATGCAGGATTCCCGCTTATTATTGACGGTTTCGGAAGCGGATATTCATCTATGATAATGCTTCAGGCTGTGCAGCCCGAAGTGATCACATTCAACATGAAGGTGCTTAATGATGAGGAAGGTCATATAACCAAGGCTGCAGTTATACTTCATACTGTTGCAAACTGCGTACAGGTTATGGACATTCCGCTTATTGTAAAGATGGTCGAGACAGATGAGCATGAGCAATATCTAAAGAACTTCGGATGCCGCTATGCACAGGGATACCATTACTATAAGCCTATGGATGTAAGTTCACTTGAAAAGATCATTAAGGTAAGAGAGAACGTGGACTATAGCGGAATAAAAGGCTGGTTGGAAGAGGCAAACGAGGAACCGGAAGAACCCGAAACTTCAGTAATTGAGAACTCAAAAGGTAAAAATTTTTTTCGTGAGATAGTCGATATCAGAAGACAGGTTAGAAGAAAAGTGGGGGCTGAGTGAAGGAGAAACTGAAAAAAACGCCTGTTGCGATTATATTTGTAATGGCTGCCAGCTTACTGCTGGCAGTCCTTTGCATAGCTTATTCTGTTTATTACCAGTATTCTGTCAAGTTGACAGAGAAGTACGGAAATGAAAAAGAACTCGCTGTTTTTGCGATAAGGTCCGCACTTCGTGATATGTCAAAAGAATCCGGTGAAGAGAATGGGCGTTTTTTGCTTGCTTCTTATGACACGGATAAGGAGAATCAAAAAGATATAGCTTATTCATACGACAATGCGCTGTGTGCGCTTGCGTTTATGGCGGATGGAGATAAAGAGTCTGCATCTGCTATTCTTGATGCCTTCATATATGCCGCGGTCAATGACAGGGGAGGTGTGCAGAGAGTAAGAAATGCTTATTCTGCGGGAAACATTGTCGGAGATGTCTGCGGAAGTGTAAGACTTCCCGGATATTATGACAATGAGAGGAATATGTGGGTCGAAGATCCTTCGCTTGTCGGCAGCAGTAGCGGCAATCTGGCGTGGGTGTCCCTTGCACTTCTTTGGTATGACAAATTGTACGGAGAAGAAGAGGATACATATCTTTATACCAAAACCGCGGTTTCCCTTATGGACTGGGTTCTTGAGAATTGCGCGGACGAAAATCCCGGATTTATTGCGGGTATAAACGGATGGCCTGAAAATGACATGTCACAGGCGCAGGTGCTTAGTTATAAATCTCTTGAGCACAACGTTGACTGTCTGGTTGCTTTTGATGCACTCTATAAGCTTACGGGCGATGAGAAATATAATGAGGCTGCGCAGAATTCAAAGAAATTCATAGACAGTATGTATGATGCAAAAAAAGGATATTACTATATCGGAACAGCTTCTGACGGTATAACTCCGAACACGGGGCAGGTCGTTCTTGATGCGCAGGTGTGGACGGCGCTTGCGGTTGACGGTGTTATCAAGGACAGACGTGTTCGAAAAAATATTGGCAAGATGAAAACGCCCGACAACGGATATGCTTTTTGTCTTGACGAGGCAGCAGGAGGATTCTGGACAGAAGGAACGGCGTTTACGGCTCTTTATTATCAGGAGTGTGGAAAAAGAAGAGCTGTTTACGGAGCGATTGATTCAATTTGCAGAATTTTAAAGGTTGACGGTCGTATTCCCGCTTGCTCGGGAGAACGCATAAACACGGGAATGGATCTTTTTGACGGTACTCCCTGGATATATGACAACAGTCCTCATATAGCCCCCGGAGCGTGGTTTGTATTGGCAATCGACGGATTCAATCCGTTTGATATTGAGATTTCGCCCGAGTCAAAAGAAAGATATGAAAAAGGAAAGCCTGTATACGAGGCGTTTGACGTTCCCGGTATGAGAGAACAGCTTAGGGAAGAGCAGTTTGTCATTCATGCTGCGGGAAGCTATTCTGAAGACGGCGGAGAGGAGCTCTTTTACACAAACAGTCTGGAAGCACTTCAGAATGCATATGATGCGGGCAAAAGAATGATAGAGATGGATTTCATGTTCACAAGTGACGGATATCCTGTCTGTGCGCACAATGCAGATGGTGCGTGGGCACTGGGATTTTCTTTTGACAAGGCACCGAAACATAATGAGTTCATGAATTCAAAAGTTTATGACAGACTTACATCGCTTGATATCTATACGCTTGCGGATTTTATGCGAGAGCATAATGATATGTATGTGGTTACCGATATCAAGGAGGCTTCCGGTACCGGAATCAAGGGAGTGTACGGGACTTTCTCAAAATGTATTCCGGATCTTATGAACCGCTTTTTGATTCAGATTTATCATGACGAAGAGTATGAAGTCGTGCAGGATGCGGGATTTTCGTATGTTATTTACACGCTTTACGCTGCGGATGAAGATGAGCGTGAGAGCGAAGCGATAATACAGAGCTGCAAAAATATGGAGCTTGTCGCACTTACAATGCCGGATGTCTGGGTCGACGACGCGGGATTTGTGTCTGAGATCAACGAAACCGGAGTGCCGCTTTTTGTCCATACCATCAATGATAAGAAGGACATGGATAGGTACAAAGCGCTTGGAGTTGCGGGTTTTTACACGGATCAGGTTGATTGAGCGGATGGGTAGTGAGCTTGCGGTAAATGACATTTTGGAATAACAGAAAAAAATTTTTGAAAAAAATAAAAAATGGGTGTTGACGAAAGCCGCATACTTTGCTATTATAAACAAGTCGTCGCGAGAGAGATGACGACGGAATGCGGAAGTGTCGGAATTGGCAGACGAGCAAGACTAAGGATCTTGTGACTGTTTATGTCGTGTGGGTTCAAGTCCCATCTTCCGCACGAAAATAAAAAGGATTAACTCAGATGAGTTAATCCTTTTTTTTATTTTTCGTGTGGAAGGGGACTCTCGCCCGCAGCTTCGCTGCATGGGTTCTGGGATTCACACTAAGCTAGCTTAAGGAAGTTCTGCTCTCGCTTTGCTCGCCAGAACACGCGACTACTAAACTCGGTAAAACCTCGTTAAGTAGTCACAGCCGCTAAGTGCTCTGCACAAAGTCCCATTGTGAGCGGGGCGGAGGGCTTGGAGGTTTTTTGGCTTTTGAAGGTCTTGGCCTTTTGCGCGGTGTTGCGTAAGGGGAGGCTTGCTTAGTAGATTTGCTGTTGTACAGATTATATATAAAGTGCATGTATGACCTATACGGAAGAATTTGTGTATATAGGTCATGAGGTATGCCGGTAAAATAAAGCGCCATATGACCTATTTCAGAGGAATTAGCGTAGAAGGGTCATGAGGAGGATTGGAAAAGCCAAGAGCGTATATGACCTATACAGAAGAATTTGTGTATATAGGTCATGAGGAGCGTCGGAAAAACAGAAGTGTCATATGACCTATTCGGAAGAAATAGCGTAAAAGGGTCATAAAGTGTGCCAGGAAAGCAAAAATGGTACATGACCTATACGGAAGAATTTGAACAGAAAGGTCATGAGATGCGCGGAAAAGCAAAAGCGTTGCATGACCTATTTGGAAGAATTTGCTCAGATAGGTCATGTGATAAGCCGGAAAGAAAACTTTGAAAGTGCGAAAATAGAATCCGAGCAAGAAAATAGAAGCCGGGCACGAAAATGCGGAAAATACTTTGATTTAAAATGTCGTCAATCGCCGTACTGTCTGTTACGGTTAATAATCGTTAATTGTTTCCTCATGATATGCTAATATGATAGAAGAACTGATTTTTTATAAAAACAATCGGGAGAATTGGATCTGATGAGGGATTGGGGAAAAGAAAGCGAGTATTTGCATAGCACCAGGCGGCATCTGTGGAATAATGATTATTTTGAGTTTCTAGTGAAATGTGTATGGAAAATAGATAAGCCTGTCAAAATTATTGATTTTGGTTGCGGATATGGCTATTTGGCTCAGCTCTTTTTACCAATAATCCCGAAAGGGAGTACTTACAAAGGGATAGATATCTCGGAACAACTTATTGAAAATGCAAAAGAAATCTTTTGTGACAATTCAGAGAGTGTTAGTTTTGAGGTGGCTGATCTTAATGATTACAAACCAACTGCAGAATATGATGTAGTTATATGTCAAGCTGTATTGCGTCACCTTCCCAATCCGGTGCAGATTCTTAAAAAGATGATAGATACTGCAAAAGACGGCGGACTGGTGATTTGTACAGAACCGAGCAGAAGATTGGAAAATGCAGGTGTTTACATAGATTCGACGGATTTTTATCCATTTAAAAATGATGATTATCTGGAACAAAAGTGGATAAAAGAAATAAAGAGCGGCGGAAGAGATTATCAGATTGGAATAAAGCTTCCGATTGTTATGGAGCGACTGGGGCTAAAAAATATCGGTGTCAGAATCAACGATTATGTAGATTATGTTCGTTCGGAAGATAAAGATGAAATTAGCAGATTTCTCAGTGATCACGATGTAGACTCGGAATTTAGCGATTCGAATGGATTTGTTGCGGCGAGATGCCATGTGATCTCATATGGGAATAAATAAAAAGCTGAAGGTATGTATGGTCAATCTTAGGAAAATTACAGAAGAGAATTTTATTGATGCGTTTAATTTGAAATTAGGTAAAAGTCAGGAACGATTTGTCTCTCATCCGATTCGCAGTCTGGCGCAGGCCTATGTTTATCGTGATCAGTGTCAACCTTTTGGGATTTACAATGATGACGAAATGGTCGGATATGTTATGGTAATTTATGATTATGATGTGCCGGAATATGATATCTGGCATATGATGATCGATGAAAAATATCAAGCTCACGGGTATGGAAAAGCAGCACTTGAGCAGATTCTTTTTTACATAGGAACAAAGCCGTTTGGGGACTCAAACAGAGTTACGCTTACCTGCAATAGAGATAATGACGCAGCTCTGGCGCTATATCGAAATATCGGATTTAAAGAGACCGGCGCAGAAGATGAGGATGAAATTGAGTTATCAATGATGGCATAAAAATGAGGATGGGTGAGCATGCATTTTGTCGATGCTAAAGGTATTCTTACGGGCAGTGGTGGACACTGCGGAATGAATATTTACAGAGGGTGCTCTCATGGATGTATCTATTGTGATAGCAGGAGCAAATGCTATCAATTTAAGCATCCTTTTGAAGATATAGAAGTTAAGCAGAATGCACCGGAGCTGCTTGAAAGGACACTCAGATCCAAGAGGAAAAAGTGCATGATAGGAACGGGAGCAATGTCCGATCCTTATATGCACTGCGAAGAGGAGCTGCGTCTTACAAGGAGATGCCTTGAGATTATATTAAAATATGGCTTTGGAGTGGCTGTTCAGACAAAATCGGACCGTATACTCCAAGATATAGATCTTTTGGATGAGATAAATCGCTCTGCAAAATGCGTGGTGCAGATGACGCTTACGACCTATGACGATGAGCTGTGCGGCATACTTGAGCCGAATGTCTGCAATACAAAACGAAGAATAGAAGTGCTTGAAGAGATGCAAAAAAGGGGGATTCCGACTGTTGTTTGGATCACACCGATTCTTCCTTTCATAAATGATACAAAGGAGAACATAACGGCAATCTTAAGTGAGTGCGCGCGAGTCGGGGTAAAAGGCGTTATTGATTTTGGTATGGGGCTGACGCTTCGAGACGGCGACAGAGAGTATTATTATGCGGCGCTTGATAGGTTTTTTCCCGGAATGAAGAAAAAGTATATCAATCAATACGGTAACGCATATGAATTACCAAGTCCAAATGCAAAAGAGCTGACGGCGATATTTCGGAAGATATGCGGGGAGAACGGCATTTTGTCGAGTGTGGATGAATGCTTTAAGTTTATGTATGAATTTCCGGAAAAGTATTCACAGATGAGTTTGTTTGACGGTGAATTTTGACAGAAGGGAAATGTAGGTATCAGCTAAGAAAGGGTGGTTTTTAGCATGAAAAAGAATGTAAGAATTTTATTGGCGGCACTTATTGTGAGCCTGTGCATGGGCGGATTGACGGCATGTGGAAAAACTGACTCAGGGCAGCTTGAGTCCGGCAAAAGCTTGAAAGAAGGAGACGTTGCTCCGGATTTTACGGCTAAGCTTGTTGATGGAGGGGTGACACAGGGACGGTTCATCTGTCTTATATTTCATATCAAAAATGCTGTTTTGAAAAGGTAACGTACTTTTCGGAACAGCGTTTTTTATTGAATGGAAAATTTCTTATTTACATCTTCTGATTTAGATGGTAAAGTAATCAGCATATTTATTCTTGTCTTTTTCAAGACGAACAAGTAGAGAATATTCTATTTGTATTTTCCCATGAAGACTATATTTACTTAGGAGGTGTTGTTTTGCCGCGTAGCGCGCGTATAATGAGCAGAACCGGTTACATGCATGTGATCGAAAGAGGAATCGGAAAACAGATCCTGTTTGAGTCTGCTGATGATTTTAAATTTTATTTGGACAGGTTAAAGAAATACTGTTTGGAGACCGGAGTTAAGGTCTGTTGCTATTGCCTTATGAATAACCATGTGCATTTGCTTTTGCATGGAGATTTAAATTCTTTGTCTTTGACTATGAAAAAAATAGGAGTGAGCTATTCCTGGTATTATAATAAAAAATACAGTCACGTTGGGCATCTTTTTCAAGATAGGTATATAAGTGAACCGGTTGAAAATGAGGTATATTTTTTGACTGTATTTAGATATATTCTTCAAAATCCGCAAAAAGCCGGAATCTGCAGAACTTCAAAATATTCGTGGAGTAGCTATAACATATATGATAATGTGCCTGAATATATGGATTTATCAGTTATAAAATCTTTTTTCCAAAGTAAGCAGCAATATGCATCTTATGTTTTAAAAGATAATGATGATCAATGCATGGAACCTGTTTTTACCGTACATAACGATGGGTGGGCCCAAGATGTGATAATGTCGACTTTAGGGGTGACAACAGGGACGGATCTTCAAAAGCTTGGTAAAAAAGAAAGAGATGCGGCGTTGTGGAAACTCAAGGCCGAAGGATTATCGATAAGACAGATTGAAAGGCTTACCGGAATAGGCAGAAACATAGTTTTGAAGGCAAGAGGAAATTTTTGAGGTAACAGCAGATTGAACTTATGATAGCCTTGTGATATATCTTAAAAAGTGGTTTTTAAGAAAACCGAAAATGAAGTAGAAAGCAAAATCGGCAGGAGAGGGAACGCAGATATGGTAGAAGATAAGACAGAAGAACCGTCCCTTTGACATGCCAGACAGAAGAACCGTCCCTTTGACATGCCGCTATGGAGGAGTGTATGAGAAAAAAAGTTGCCGTTATTTTTCCGGGTATGGGTTATCACAGTGATAAGCCGTTGTTGTATTTTTCGAAGAGAATTGCCGTGGAAAATGGCTATGAAATAGTTGAAGTTAATTACGAGTTTCCTTATAAGGCCAGAGAGATTATGAACGATAAGGTGCGCATGAAGGAAGCTTTTGAAATAGCGGTTGATCAGATTAATGACAGGCTTGGCAAAATTGATTTTGGCGAATACAGTGATGTTGTTTTTATAGGTAAAAGTATAGGGACTGCTTTGGCTGCGTATTTTGACAGTCGGCTTGGTGTAAATGCGAGAAACCTTGTTTTTACGCCTGTTCCACAGACTTTTGACAGGCTCGCACCTAAATCAGGAATTGTATTTCATGGACTTGACGATCCCTGGTGTAGTACAGATGTAGCTCAGGCTAAGTGCGATGAACTTGAATTGGAACTCTATAAAGTTGATAAGGCAAATCATTCCCTTGAGACAGATTCTGCGGCGGCAGATATCTGTAATCTTAAAGGAATCATGGAAAAGGTTGAAAGCTTTATCAAAGCATAAAAAAGCCAAAAGACAAGGGGACGGTTCATTTGTCTCCTTGTCTTTTTTCTCTTTATCTAAAAACTTTCCTGTCGGTTAAAAAAATTCCCTGATACTTAATGTCGATTCAATAGAAAAGTGCGGTAAAATCCGATATCATTACATAAAACGGCGCCGGTTATAAAAAGTAACAGACAAATTATGAGTGATGCTGAATAAGAATAATAGCATTAAGAATATTAGAGGAGACCGTGAAAATGACTATAGGAAAAGTGATACGGAAATACCGCAAAGAGTTGGGACTTACGCAGGAAGAAATGGCTACAAGTCTGGGAGTGACTACGCCGGCTGTCAATAAGTGGGAGAATGAGAATACACTTCCCGATATCAATTTGCTTGCTCCGATTGCAAGGCTTCTTGGAATATCAACTGACGAACTGCTGTCATTTAAAGATAACCTTACGGATGAAGAAGTTGACGTATACATAAGGGAACTAAGCAAAAAGCTGGCAAAAGAGCCTTATGAGGATTTGTTTGATGTTGCGCAAAAAAAGATAGAAGAATATCCAAACTGTGAAAAGTTAAAATGGAAAACAGCTATAATTTTAGATGCTGCGCGGTTGAAACCCGGTTTTCATAATCTGAAAAAATATGATAAGTACATTTCTGCATGGCTTCTTAGCTTGGTAGAGTCAGAAGATGAGACAATAAAAAAGTCGGTTGCAAGATTACTTTATTTGATGTACTTCAGGGAAGAAGATTATGACAAGGCGGAGCAGTTTTTGAATGGTTTTGATGAGAGAGGTTATGAACGCAGATTTTTCCAAGCGATAATATTTGAAAAAAAGGGAAAGACAGAAGAGGCTTTTAAAAAATTAGAAGATCTTATGCTTGACGAGGCTAATCAGATTCTAAGTGTATTGAATGTCTTGCAGAGACTTTATGTGGACGCCGGAAATCTAAAAATGGCATATAGGTTGGCAAATATAAGCGGAGAGGTTGCAAGAAGCTTTGAGCTTGGAGCTTTTCAGGAAGTTACGCAGAGAATTGACCTTGCGTCATATGAAAAAAATGTTGATAAAACAGTTCCTTTAATGAAACAGCTTATAGATAGCGTTGATACAATATGGGATTTCACTAAGTCTGATCTGTACATCCATCTTAGAAACAAGGATAAAGAACATGCTGATAAGTCAGAGGTTATGAAAGATTATCGAGCAAATGTAATTTATGCTTTATGCAATGATGAAAAATTTGCCTATATGCGTGGAAATAAATATTGGGAATCACTAAGAAAATAAAGTTAGGCAAGTCAAGGGGACGGGTCAGGTGTCACGCCGGTCTCCTTGATTTTTTCTTTTGATTCGCGTGACAACCAGTCACCCGAACCGTCCCCTTGTCACCAGTCAAACGAACCGTCCCCATGTCACGGGTCAAACGAACCGTCCCCATGTCACCATGATTCGCGTGACAACCAGTCACCCGAACCGTCCCCATGTCACGTCACCCGAACCGTCCCCATGTCACCCCGTCCCCATGTCACCCCCTTGTAATGCAAATTTTGTGGTATCATATTATAAAACGATTTCAATTTTGTATTTTGTGTATGAAAGGGGGATCTATACTATGGAACCGCAGAATGTTGGGGAAAATATGGCTGGTGATGCAGTGGAGAACATTGCGGTAAATGCAAATCCGGCAGCGAATGCGACGGGAAAAACACCTGAAAGTCTCACTGAGAGTTTACTCACCGAGATGCGTGATCTGTCGAGAAAAAGGCTCTTTTTCCAGAAGGTTGCGACGGGATGTATGGCGGGAATACTTGTGCTGGTATTTCTTGTATGTGTTATTATTGTGCCAAAGGCAATCACGACGCTTTCGCATATTAATAGCGTTTCTGTCAAGGCGGAGAACTCACTTGATGAGATCGATGTCATGACAAAAGGGATAACAAGTGCTACCGACAGCCTTAATGAACTGGTATCGGGCAACTCCGCATCGCTTACTGAGGCAGTCACATCTTTGTCTCAGATTGATTTTGACGGACTTAATCAAGCAATCCGGGATCTGCAGGATGCAGCGGGGCCGATGGCAGCGCTTATGAAAAGATTTAGATAAACTACCCCGGCGTTTTTGATGTGCTGCGGGCGACTCTTTATTCCAGAAGGGAGATATATGGGCATGAGTTCTACAGAAGATAAGATTAGAGAGATAGCAAGAGAAGTTTCGAAGGCAACTGAGCCTGTTATAAAAGAAGCTAAGAAGGCGGCAGAGCCGATTATCAGGGATGTCAAAGAGGCAACGAGACCGTATACCCAAAAGGCTGAACCGTATATCAAAAAGGCAGAGCCGTATATCAAGGATATTAAGGAGAAGGCAGAGCCTTATCTCAAAGATATCAAAGAAAAGGCGGAGCCTGTTTATTCTGAAGTTAAGACGAAGGCAGAACCTTATATAAAAGACATCAAGGAAAAAGCGGAACCATATATTACAAAGGCAAAAGAAAAAACTGCTCCCGCCACAAAAGTTGTGAAAGAGACATCACAGAAAGCTGCAAAAGCTGCAAAGGAAGCGGGACAGGATCTTTCTGCAAAGACTGCGAAATTCACGTGCAAAGAAGAAGTTTTTGTTCAGTACAGTAATCACGAGATAAAAACTTCGGATATAATTGAACGTGCAAAAAAAGACTACATCAACAAAGGAAATAAGGCTACAAGTATCAAGGAAATCCAGGTTTACATCAAGCCTTCCGACAATGCGGCATATTATGTTGTAAATCACACCGATACGGGTAAAGTCGAGTTTTAACAGATATGGCTATAGAGAAAAAAGAATTTTTTAATTTAATGCATTATGAATATGGTGAGGCATATTTTGGAAGCTATAAGGGAATGAGATACAGACTTGCACGAGAACCTCTTGAAAACGTAAAGTTCGTTCCGGTAGACCAGAGGGGACCTGCGACTCTTATGGCTACAGTTTGGCCCGAGCCCTATTCATACGCCAAGACGGATAAAAAGCTTATGCTGAGTGAAAACTTTGAAGTAAGCGAAGATGGTTTTACAAAAGCCGTTGAGTGGATAAATGAGCAGTATGAAGCTCGCTTTGCACTGTATAAGTGATTTTTCAAAAAAAATTAAAAATAAAAAAGGAAATCGGAAACCCACGTCGAATAATAAAGATGTGGGTTTCATTTTGTCCTACAAACAAAGATTTGCTACTCATAAAATTCTAATAGAAAGAAGACGAAAATTGAAAATTCGTGAAAAGCTAGAAGAAAGAGAAACACAGATCTTAAGTAAACATGCTACACTCAGCATGAATTCCAAAGGAAGAGAAAAAGCAGAAAAGCCGTGTGATATAAGGCCCTGTTTCCAAAGAGACAGGGATAGGATTCTTTATTCCAAATCATTCAGAAGATTGAAGGATAAGACACAGGTTTTCCTGTCACCTGACGGAGATCATTACAGAACCCGCATGACGCATACTCTTGAAGTATCGCAGAATGCGAGGACTATTTCCAAAGCACTTTTGCTCAACGAGGATCTGACGGAGGCTATAGCGCTAGGGCACGATCTTGGGCACACGCCTTTCGGGCATGCCGGAGAGAGGGCACTTGATGCTGTTGTTCCCGGCGGATTCAGACACAATGAGCAGAGTCTAAGGATAGTTGAGAAACTTGAAAATTACGGTCAGGGACTCAATCTTACGTGGGAAGTCAAGGACGGTATTCTTAATCATGAGCTTAATCTGACACCGTCCACTCTTGAGGGAAAGGTTGTTAGACTTTCCGACAAGATAGCTTATATGCATCACGATATGGATGATGCGATCCGCGGCGGAATCATGAAAGAGAGTGATGTTCCGAAGGAACTTGCAAAGGTGATAGGCTACACTAACGGAGAGTGGCTTGATACCTTTATACACGACATAATCGCAACAAGCATGGGCAAGGACGACATTATGATGTCGGATGAAGTCTATGAGGCTTTCCTGGATCTTAGGAAGTTCATGTTTGAAAGAGTATATACCAACCCTGAAGCCAAAGGGCAGGAGGGGAAGGTAGAAGTTATGATAAAGATTCTCTATCATCACTACCTCGACCATGAGGAAAAACTGCCGGATTATCTGAAAGCCATGATGGCTGCGGGTGAATCCAAGGAGAGAGTCGTCTGCGACTATGTAAGTTCCATGACTGACAGATATGCTGTTTCTGTTTTTGAAGAAGTATATGTTCCGCGCTCATGGACGGTACTTTAATAGAAAAACTATATATTTAGGAGACCTAAATTGCGCTACTCAGATGAAATAATAGAAGAGGTGCGCTCCCGAAGCGACATTGTGGATGTGATAGGACAGTATGTCCATTTGCAAAAAAAAGGCGCGAATTATTTTGGGCTTTGTCCGTTCCACAACGAGAAATCAGGTTCTTTCTCAGTGTCGCCGCATAAGCAGATGTATTATTGCTTCGGATGCGGAGCGGGCGGGAATGTCATCACTTTTTTGATGAAATATGACAATTTAACTTTCCAGGAGGCTATAAAACAGCTTGCAGAGAGAGCCGGCGTGAAGCTGCCCGATGAAGACAATTCACCCGCGGCAAAGGCAATGCGTGACAAGCGCCAGATTCTTCTTGATATTAATAAAGAGGCGGCCAAGTATTATTATTACCAGCTTCGCGGAAAGAGCGGCCAAAAGGGCATGGAGTATTTCAAAGGCAGACAGCTTACGGATGAGACCATGCAGCACTTTGGACTTGGCTATGCCAATATATCGAGCAATGACCTTGTGAAACATCTAAAGAGCCTTGGATATAATGACAGCCAGATAATTGATGCAGGACTTGCTTCCCACGATGAGAGGATGGGAACTCATGATAAATTCTGGAATAGGGTAATGTTCCCGATTCAGGACGCATCGCAGAAAGTAATAGGATTCGGCGGGCGTGTTATGGGCGATGGAAAGCCCAAATATCTAAATTCCCCTGAAACACTTATTTTTGATAAGAGCAGAAACCTGTTCGGTCTTAATTATGCCAAAAACGCAAGAGCGGGATACATGATAATCTGCGAGGGTTACATGGATGTTATCGCTATGCATCAGGCAGGATTTAATATGGCTGTTGCATCGCTCGGAACTGCTTTTACGACGGGGCAGGCCATGATACTTAAGCGCTACACCGATGAAGTGATATTGTCCTATGACAGCGATGAAGCGGGAACCAAAGCCGCACTTCGCGGAATAGGAATTCTGAGGGAAGCGGGGCTTAAGGGCAAGGTGCTTGATCTTCGGCCGCACAAAGATCCCGATGAATTCATTAAGAATGAGGGAAAAGAAGCGTTCGAAGAGCGAATAAGAAATGCAGAAAACACATTCTTTTTCGAAGTAAGAGTTATGCAGGCAGGGCACGATATGTCGGATCCCGAATCCAAGACTGAGTTCCACAGAGCTCTTGCGAAAAAATTATGCGAGTTTGAAGAGGCACTTGAGAGAGAAAATTATATAGAGGCCGTTGCGGCAAAATACAATATCGCCGTTGACGATCTCAGAAGACTTGTTGCTCATTATGCTTCGCAGGGAGGACTTGTCAGACCTTCCGAGAAACCTAAGAGCGGTATCCAGAAAAAGATTCTTCCGGAAGACGGTGCGCGGAAGAACCAGAGACTTCTTCTTACATGGCTTACGGATGAACCGGCTATTTTCCCCAAGGTAAAGAAATGGATAGATCCGAATGACTTTACCGATGAGCTTTACAGAAATGTTGCAAACGAGCTCTTTGAGGGGATGGAGAACGGTAATTTCTCGCCGGCGGCCATTTTGGATAGATTTACGGATGAAGAGCAGCACAGCAAAGTTGCTGAGATGTTCAACACAAACCTGGTAGAGATTGAAACGAAGGATCAGAGGAAAAAAGCGTTCAGAGATATCATTTACGGAGTAAAATCCGCAGGATACGAACGACAGAAAAGAGAACTGAAACCTGACGATCCTGAGTTTTTAACCAAGACAATACAGGGCAAAAAAAATCTTGAGAAGCTGGCAAATGCCGATATCTCGCCCGATGATTGATCACAGATGCTACACATAGATTCGAAATACTATAAAACAGAAAAGGAAGAATCATATGGCAAAGAAGATCACGGATACTACAGAAAAAGAGACAAAGAAGACACCTGCAAAGAAAGTTGCCGAGAAGCTTACCGATAAGAAAAAATCGGACAAGAAAGATTCGGATAAGAAGGAATCGGCAAAAAAGGAAACTGCAAAGAAAGAAGTATCAAAGAAGGCAGCATCGGAAAAAGAAGCATCAAAAAAAGAAACTGTAAAGAAAACTACGGCCAAAAAGGAAACGGCCAAAAAAGAAATATCAAAAAAAGAAACAGAAAAGAAGGAAGAGAAGAAAGTGACAAAGACATCAACAACAACCAAGAAGCTCTCAGCAAAGGCTCCCGCCAAGAAGGAGGAGACTTCTGCTAAGAAGGCAGCAGTACAGAAGGAAGAGGCAGAGACAGAGAAGGTAACAAAGAAGGCTTCAGCTAAGGATACTGCAACAAAAGAAACAAAGACAACAAAGAAGACTGCAAAGAAAGCCGAAGAAAAAGGCGGAAAACCTGAAGTTCTCGACGATGCAACAAGAGAACTCTTTACACAGAAGATAAAGGAAATTCTTGCTCTTGCAAAGAAGAAGAAAAATGTTCTTGAGTATAGCGAGATCAACGACTTTTTTGCTGAGCTCAGTTTAAATGAGGATCAGATGGACAATGTCCTTGAAGTCCTTGAAAATTCGGGCATAGATGTCCTTAAAGTATCTGAAAGCGACGATGATGACATTCCCGACGATGATGATATGATGCTCTCCGAAGAGGACGAGGTTGATATGGAAAATATCGATCTTTCGGTTCCCGACGGAATCAGTATCGAAGATCCCGTAAGAATGTATCTTAAGGAAATCGGTAAAGTTCCGCTTCTTACCGCAGATCAGGAGATCAATCTTGCAAAAGAGATGGAAGCAGGACTTGAGGCTGAGAAAGAACTTGCGGAGAGCAAGGAAAGCGGAACAAAGCTTTCAAAGAGCAAACTTGACGAGATCGAGATGGCTATTTACAAGGGAAATGAAGCCAAGAAGCGTCTTGCTGAAGCAAACCTTCGTCTCGTTGTAAGTATCGCAAAGAGATATGTCGGAAGAGGAATGCTTTTCCTTGATCTTATTCAGGAAGGTAACCTCGGACTTATCAAGGCGGTAGAGAAGTTCGATTTCCGTAAGGGATTCAAGTTCTCAACATATGCAACATGGTGGATCAGACAGGCCATCACAAGAGCTATTGCGGACCAGGCAAGAACAATCCGTATCCCTGTTCACATGGTTGAGACTATCAACAAGCTTATCCGTGTAAGCCGTCAGCTCCTTCAGGAACTCGGACGTGAGCCTATTCCCGAGGAAGTGGCAAAAGAAATGAATATGCCTGTTGAAAGAGTAAGAGAAATCCTCAAGATCTCACAGGAGCCTGTTTCGCTTGAGACACCTATCGGTGAAGAGGAAGACAGCCATCTTGGTGATTTCATCCAGGACGACAACGTTCCCGTACCTGCGGATGCAGCTGCATTCACACTTTTGAAGGAGCAGCTTGTTGAAGTTCTCGGAACTCTTACAGAGCGTGAGCAGAAGGTTCTTAGACTTCGTTTTGGTCTTGACGACGGAAGAGCAAGAACTCTTGAAGAAGTTGGTAAGGAATTTAACGTAACCCGTGAGCGTATCAGACAGATTGAGGCAAAGGCACTCAGAAAGCTCCGTCATCCGAGCCGCAGCCGCAAGCTCAAGGATTACCTTGATTAATGAATATGACTAATACGAGTAATGACGCAAACAATGACGTGGCGCTTAAGATGTCTGTTCGCTTGAAAGAAATCGCGGAGCTTCTTCGTTCATCGGATAAGCTCAAAGTGGCAGATGTCGGTTGCGACCACGGATATGTATCTATATATCTTGTTTCGCACGGCATTGCAGATGAATGTATTGCGATGGATGTAAGGAAGGGACCGTTGTCGGGCGCGCAGGAGAATATATCTGAATACGGGCTTGAGGGAAGCATCAAGACGAGGCTTTCAGACGGGTTAAAAGAGCTTAAGCCAAATGAAGCGGATTCTCTTGTCATTGCCGGCATGGGAGGAAATCTCATGCGCAGGATCCTCGAAGAGGGCAAAGTTAAAGAACTTGGGATAAAAACTGCTGTTTTGCAGCCGCAGTCCGATATCGCGGATTTCAGGAACTTTTTAAGAGACAGCGGTTTTATTATATCCGATGAGAAAGTAATAGAAGAGGACGGAAAGTTCTATTTTCCCATGAAAGTTTTGATTGGAGAAAATTCTTTTTCCGGTTTCGATAAAGAATACTGCGATAAGCTTGAAAGAGCCTGTGCTCTTATAAAGAAAGCGGTTCCGGATGCAGATGATGACAGTCTTCTTAGAATGTGCAACAGATACGGTGAGTGCAATATTCTTAACAGAGATGAAACTTTGAAGAGATTTCTTTTGCATGGAAAAAAAGTATGTGAATCCATTTTAAAGAATCTTGATAAAAATGAGCACTCAGACAGAGTGAGGGAGGTAACTTCCGAACTTTATGATATAGATACGGTTTTAAAGGTAATGCAGGAGGAACGCGTATGCCTATAATAACAGTCAATAATGTTGCAAAAGAATATAAAAAAGGCACGAAGTTTGAGGATATTGCAAAAGAATATCAGTCCGAGTGCAAGTATAAGATCGCGGCAGTTCTTTTTAACGGAAAAATAAGAGAACTTATGAAAGAAGTTAAGAAGGACGGAGAGGTATCTTTTCTTACTTATGGAGACAGTATCGGCCATAAGACCATGAGAAGGACCGCGGTTATGATGTTTGTAAAGGCGATAAGAGATGTTGCGGGTAAAGAAGAGGCTTCTGCCGCAAAGATAGAATTTCTTATCTCAAACAGCTATTACTGCACACTTCACGGCGATGCCGAAGTTACCGATGAGCTTGTAAAAAAGATATCTGACAGATTTCAGGAGCTCATCGATCAGAAAATTCCGATCACAAAGAGCGTGTATCCGATTGATGATGCCATTGAGCTTTTCAAAAAGATGGGCATGATGGATAAAGTTGCTCTTTTGAAATACAGGAGAAGTTCTGAGATCAACATATATAAGCTTGAAGATTTTTATGATTATTTCTATGGCTATATGCTGCCGAATACTTCGTACATCGAGCATTTCAAGATCTCAAGACGTGACGACGGAATTATGCTTACACTTCCTTCAAGAATGTGTCCGGATAAGCTCATTATGTCCGAACCCAGAGAGAAGCTTTTTAACACCATGAAGCTTGCATGCGATTGGGGAAGAATGATGGGAATCGACAATGTCGGCGATCTTAATAACCGCATTTGCGAGGGCAGGATCAATGAGATGATTCTTATTCAGGAAGCTCTGCAGGAGAGAAGAATAGGTGAGATCGCGCAGAAGATTCAGGAGCGCAAGGATGTAAAGTTTGTAATGATCGCAGGCCCAAGTTCATCCGGAAAGACAAGCTTTGCGAACAGATTGTCAATCCAGCTCAGAACTTATGGACTTGAACCGCATCCCATAAGTCTTGATGACTATTTTGTAAACAGAGAACTTACGCCTCTTAATGAGGATGGAAGCTATAACTTCGAATGTCTCGGAGCTATGGATATAGAGAAATTCAATGAGGATATGTCGGCTCTTTTGCGCGGAGAAGAGATTGAACTTCCGGAGTTTAATTTCATTACGGGTAAAAGAGAGATGAACGGCAATTTCCTTAAACTCGGAGACAACGATATTCTCGTCATCGAGGGTATTCACGGACTCAATGAGAAGATGTCATATGCACTTCCTGCGGAGTCGAAGTTTAAGATTTATATAAGCGCGCTTACAACTCTCAGCATTGATTCACACAACAGGATTCCGACAACGGACGGAAGGCTGCTTAGAAGAATAGTAAGAGATGCAAGAACAAGAGGAGCTTCCGCAAAGAAAACCATAAGTATGTGGGGATCTGTTCGTGCGGGTGAAGAGGAGAATATCTTCCCGTTCCAGGAAGAGGCGGATGAGATGTTTAACTCAGCTCAGATATACGAGCTTGCGGTAATCAAGCCGTTTGCAGAGCCGCTTCTTTTCTCGATAGAAAAGGGTGAACCTGAGTATTATGAGGCAAAAAGGCTCCTTAAGTTCCTTGATTATTTTGTAAGTGTAGACAGCTCAATGCTTCCGAGAAATTCTATATGCAGAGAATTTGTCGGCGGAAGCTGTTTCAGGGTTTGACGATAATGAAGTATTGTAAGGAATACTGGGATGATGTGAGGCTTGTTGCCGAGAATATTCCCGGAATAAATAAAATTTATAACAAAAAAATTCTTATCACGGGTGCTACAGGTATGCTCTGTTCACCCGTGGTTGACATCATTTCTCTTTTGAACAGGGAAAAAGATGCAAAGATAGAGCTTGTGTTAGCCGGAAGAAATGAGCAAAGATGCAGTGACAGATTCTTGGGAGTTCTTGATGACGGCGATTATGAGTTTGTAAAATATGACGCAAACAGTGCGGAAAAGCTTGATGTCACGGCTGATTACATTATTCACGGCGCAAGTAATGCAGACAACAGGAAGTTCTTAAAAGAGCCTGTGGAGACTCTTTTGTCCAATATAATAGGACTTAAGGCTCTTCTTGATCTTGCGGCGGAGAATAAGGGCAGCAGGCTTTTGTTTGTTTCATCGAGCGAAGTGTACGGGAACAGAGAGCGCTTTTCTTATGCGGCGGATGGCGAGATTGCTGAGGATGAGTACGGATATGTTGATATCTTAAGTTCCAGATCGTGCTATCCATCGGGGAAACGGGCGGCAGAGAGTCTGTGTGCAAGCTACATAGACGAGTATGATGTCGATGCCGTTATAGTAAGACCAGGGTATATTTACGGGCCTACAATTTCTAAGACCGACAGCAGGGCGTCTGCGGCATTTACGCTTGATGCGGCTTCGGGAAGAGACATCGTCATGAAGAGCAAAGGCGAGCAGCTAAGATCGTATTGCTATATGCTTGACTGTGCTTCGGCTCTTCTGAGTGTGTTATTAAACGGAGAGTGCGGCGAAGCATATAATATTTCAAACAAAGACTCAATCGTAACCATAAGGGACGTGGCTGAGTGCCTCGCGCGTAAAAGTGGCGTGAAAGTAGTGTTTGAGATACCTTCCGACGAGGAAAAAAAGAGCTTTAATCCGATGAAAAACTCGGTTCTTGATGCGTCAAAGCTTGAGAGTCTTGGATGGAAAGCATGTTTTGGCCTTGAAGAAGGGATTGAGAGAACGCTGAAGTTCTTGTGATATTTTCTGTTCAGGGAATATCAATATCGCTGACGGGCAGGCATATGCAGGAACCGTCAGATTTTTGAAGAAGGATTCCGTGGTAATGCCCGGTTGCATCGAACAATCCGCTTCCGGACATGCCTTCTTCCACTTCACACATGCAGTAAATAACGTCGTGACCTATCAGGGGATTAAATACTGAGGGTGTATCGACGATTCCTACGGAAGATGAATTTGTCAGAGTATCTATTATGAATATTTTTTCTTCGCAATCGGGAAGAACTTTTGAAGGACGCACACTTCGATAAGAAGGTGAGTCTTTTTTCTTTGACTCTTTTACAAAAGAGCTGTCAACTTCAATCATAGCAATATCTTTTACGTCATCTCTGAAAGTGACCGTGCCGTTACTTGAAAGGCCGTCGAAAAAAGTTACATTACAACTGTCCTGCGCGGCAACATGCGATGCGGTCATCACTTTTATCTTATTTCCTGTGATTTCCCAGATGTTTCCGCTTCCCATGTAGTCGCCTGATTCAATGCGAACCGATGAGGGGAGTACAGTGTCATAGGCGGTATTTATGTCTGCATTTTTTACAGGAATCTCCTTTGTCATATAGCGCTTTATAGGCTTGTCGTCATCGTGAAAAATCCCGATGAAAAGCGAGATTATTACAATGATTGCAAGAATTGCCACCGGTATAAAAAAATTTTTTTTATTTTTTAATTTTATCTGCAACATTTTTCATTCCTTCGTTGTGTATATAGTAAAGCAGCCAAATTATTATAGCAAAAAAGCTGCACGGAGGGAAAATTATGAAAAAGACAATTAGAAAAGGTTTCAATGGAATTGTGAGCATGGCGCTTGCAACATGTTTACTTGCAGGATGCGGAGGAGCAAATACTGCACCTGCGACGGATGCGGAGAACCCGTCGTATTCCGATAAGTCAAGCGGATACGATCTTAATGCGGCGGAGCCCGTCGAGGGAATGTGCGAAACTTGTGATGACACGGGATTTGTGGAGTATCCGATCGAGAATAATGAGACATACGAAAAGCCCGATGAGAACGGAGCGACGCTTGTAAGCACCAATCCGCTGTCGACTTTTGCAATGGATGTTGACACGGCATCTTATGCAAATGTAAGAAGGATGATCGAGGACGGCTACGGAAAAGGCAACATTCCGGCGGATGCGGTAAGACCTGAGGAGTTTTTGAATTATTTTTCATATGACCTTAATGCACCGAAGAACGGCGATGCATTCGGCATAACAACAGAGATCTCGGATTGCCCTTGGAACAAAGACCACAAGATGATGTTCGTGGGTTTAAAGACGGAAGATGCAAATACAGAAGAGCTTCCCAAGGGGAATCTTGTTTTCCTGATAGATGTATCGGGCTCTATGCGTTCAAGTGATAAACTTCCGCTCCTTCAGAAGAGCATGAATGAGTTTGTCGACAATTATACGGGCGAAGGAACGGTTTCAATCGTTACTTATTCGGGAGAAGAAAAAGTGGTTCTTGAGGGGGAAGAGCTTAGTAACAAGGATAAAATAAAGAGGGCCATCAACAGTCTCAGCGCAAACGGATGCACCAACGGACAGAGCGGAATGGAGAGAGCTTATCAGATCGCTGCCGACAATTTCGTTGAAGGCGGCATAAACAGAGTCATCATGGCTACTGACGGTGATCTTAACGTTGGAATATCTGATCCCGATGAACTTGAGAATTTTATAAAAGAGAAAAAAGAAACAGGTGTATTTTTGTCGGTACTTGGCTTTGGCACAGGAAACATTAAGGATGCGAGCATGCAGAGACTTGCAGATTGCGGAAACGGAAACTATTCATATATTGATTCAATGATGGAGGCAAAGAAAGTTCTTGTCGACGAGATGAGTTCTACAATGATAACAGTTGCAAAAGATGCAAAGATCCAGGTTGAGTTTAACCCCGCAAAGGTAAACAGCTACAGGCTTATCGGTTATGAAAACAGACAGCTTGACGCCGCAGATTTTAACGATGATAAGAAGGACGGCGGAGAAGTAGGCGCAGGTCACAGTGTTATCGCACTATACGAGATCACTACCGCGGACAGTGCGAAAGCGATTGACTTAAAGTATCAGGAAGGCGATAAAAAGGACTATGGCAATGAGTATGCTACCGTAAACGTAAGATACAAGGAACCCGAAGGCTCTGAGTCAAAACTTTCAAGCTACGTAGTATCTGATGCCGACGTTAAGGCTGCGACTGATAATATGAAGTTTGCACAGATCGTTGCGGAGTTTTCGCTTATTCTTTCTGACAGTGATTATAAGGGAGATTCCAGCTATGACCACGTGATCGATACATATGCAGAAACAAATAACAAGGATGAATACAAGGATGAGTTTATCCAGCTCGTAAGGATGGTGGCTAAGCGAGCGCTTTAAGTGATATACTTATCATGTTACCGCTAATTCTTTATCATTGATTCGACATTGGGTGATAGCATGGGAAAAAGCAGGGATAGGGCGGCAACTCTTTTGGAAAAATACGGTAATGCCATACTTCGGACGGCGTATTCATACCTTCACAATATGGAGGATGCGGAAGATATTTTGCAGGATACGCTTATACAGTATCTTAAATCTGACTCCGAGTACAATGACGAGGAGCATGAGAAGGCATGGCTGCTGCGGGTTGCCATTAATCTTAGCAAGAACAAAGTAAAATACAATAAAGTCCGGGAGACCGATGAGCTGATGGAAGAGCTGGTTTCCGAAGAAAAAGAGGAATTGTCTTTTGTCTGGGAAGCTGTTCGATCCCTTCCCGAGAAGTACGCCGAAGTTATTCATCTGTACTATCAGGAGGGGTATCAATCCGCTGATATTGCCGGACTTTTGAACAAAAAAGAATCAACCGTCAGGTCAGACCTGAAGCGGGCGAGAGAGAAGTTAAAAGAAATTTTGAAGGAGGGATATGACTTTGAGTAAATACAATGAATTAATGCAGAATATAGTCGTTACTGAAGACATGAAAAGCAGAATCCTTCGAAATATCGAACTTGAGCTTGACGGACGGGATGTACTTGGCGGAGATGAAAGAAAACGCAGTAGAGAAGACGAAGATGAAAGTAACGGTAGTAGCGGCAATAACCAAAAGATAACTTTTATAGACGAGGTCGGTGAAAAGAAAAATATCAGAAGTTTTGGGCATGCGCTTCGCGGAAAATGGTCGATTTATGTGGCTGCAGCGCTTGTATTTATATTAAGTGGAATCGTGATAAAAAGTATTATAGGTGACCCGAGCCATAGCAGCAGTATTCCGATGATGAGCGAAGACAGCTATGATCCCACACCTGCACCTGCGGCAGCAGAAGAGGCAGCGGCAAGCGAAGAGCCTATCAATGAATCGGAGCCAATCGGAGCAGCCAAAGATGCAGCCGATGATGTGGCTAAAGATACAGCGGAAGGAGCAGCTGTAGCGGAGAACACCGGAAGATTTGAGTACGAGGAAAAGGCGACTTTAGCCACGGAATACTCAATCGGGAATGCGCCGGCCGTGTTCCATCTTGCTCAGGTAAAAAATGTTTCGGGTGATGATATCGAGCCGCCGTACTATGCTGAGTTTTATCAGGGAGATGCAAAGCTTAAGTCAATTTATTTAAGTGAAAATATGATGAGAATGTCCATGGGAGTTGATGAAACGTTTGGACTTGTCTGGGGATGTCTTCTTGAAAACGAAACGGAAGATGTAAGAATTGTTGTGACCGATCAGAAGAGCCCGGATAAAAAGGTACTTTTTGAAAAGACCTATACCATGGACGAGCTCAAAACTTCGGCATCGGCCCTTCCTGCGGGTTACAACAGTGAAAAGCAGCTCAGCGATCTCTTTGATGCGGGTGTGATCACGGAATAAAAGGTGATATACAGTATTTTTCGATAAAAAAACAGAAATAGCAATCTTCAAAAGTGGTAGATGAATACCAATTAAAGAAGATTGCTATTTTTTTTAAGGAGTAGGACTGTAAGCCGGGTTATGTCGTGGATGATCATCTATCTAGGACTGTCGTCGCCGACAGCCTCAAGCGACCCACCTGAAAGCGAACCGGGCCGGCTCATGGCTTTCTTTTCGGTCTTGCTTCGGATGAGGTTTACATGGCTACCGGTGTTACCACCGGCACGGTAGTCTCTTACACTGCCTTTCCACCCTTACGGATCAGTGGGGCGGTCACTCGGAAAGCAAGCTTTCCTCGTTACACGGCATTCGCCGTATGTCTATGTCATGATATGTCGTCTTGCATGCAAGCATGCATCCGACAATCATTCCATAGCCGGCCCGCCTCATTGCTAACGCGGTATATCTCTGTTGCACTGTCTCGGGAGTTGCCTCCGCCAGACGTTATCTGGCATCCTGCCCTGTGAAGCCCGGACTTTCCTCTCCCATGCCCTTTCGTCTGCATGGCAGCGATCATCTATCCTACTCAGTCCTATATAATACCATAAAATCAATTTTTTACAACAACTTTTGCAATACCAAACTTAAATCGTTATGATAAAATTAGCTTAGCATGAAAGTGCTTACATAGGTCAAGATTTGCAAGTTTTTTATATAAAAACGAGCAGACACGGAAAATATTTTCAAGTATCATAGCTATATCGAAATGATTGTTTTTGTACTGCGTTATGCAGTGGATTGGAGATGCTATGGAACTTAGAACTGCGTGTTCTCCCAGAGATGAGAGGAATTACGATACTTCAAGACTTAGAGAAGAATTTTTAATTGATGACCTTTTTAAGCCGGATGAGATTAAGCTTGTATACAGTCAGATTGATAGAATCATCACCGGATCGGCGGTTCCTGTTGAGAAGGAATTACACCTTACTGCAGGAGATGAGCTGAGAGCTGAGTATTTTTTACAGCGACGTGAGATGGGTGTTATCAATATTGGCGGAGACGGCGTGATCGTCATCGACGGCAAAAAGTACGATGTTGGCTTCAAGCAGGGTATGTATATCGGAATGGGAGCAAGAGATATATCTTTTGCAAGTAAAGAGGCTTCCAAGCCTGCCAAATTCTATATCAACAGCGCGCCTGCACATAAGACTTATCCCACAGTCCTCATTAAGAGAGAGGGAACACCTTCGGATGATGTTGTCATCATCAAGGATGAGAACAAGAAGGAATTGGGAAGCCTTGAACAGTCCAATCACAGAGTCATAAACAAATACATTCTTCCCGGACAGGTGGAATCCTGTCAGCTTGAAATGGGTATGACCGAACTTAAGCCCGGCAGTGTATGGAATACAATGCCGTGCCACACTCACGACAGGAGAATGGAAGTTTATCTTTATTTTGAGGTCCCTGAGGATGCTCTTGTTATGCATTTTATGGGAGAGCCTACGGAGACGAGGCATATCATTATGAGGAATGAGCAGGCAGTTATAAGTCCCAGTTGGTCTATTCATTCGGGATGCGGAACACAGTCGTACACATTCATCTGGGGTATGGTCGGAGAGAATCAGGATTTCGACGATATGGATGATTGTGATATGTCAGAACTTAGATGATCGGAGGTATAGATATGCAGGATTTTTTGAAGAATTTTTCACTTGAAGGCAAGGTGGCATGGATCACAGGTGCTTCATACGGACTTGGCCTTGCTTATGCCGTAGCTTTTGCACAGAGCGGAGCTAAGGTTGTTTTTAATGATATAAACCGTGAACTTGTTGATAAGGGATTGGAAGAATATAAGAAACTCGGCATCGAAGCATTCGGTGCGGTTTGTGATGTTACGAAGGAAGATCAGGTTAAGGATTTCGTTGCTCAGGTTGAGAAGAATGTCGGCACGATCGATATTCTCGTAAACAACGCAGGCATCATTAAGAGAATTCCAATGATCGATATGACGGTAGAACAGTGGAATCAGGTTATTGATGTTGACCTTACAGGTCCTTTCATTTGTTCTAAGGCAGTGCTTCCCGCTATGATTGAAAAAGGAAGCGGCAAGATCATAAATGCCTGTTCAATGATGTCTGAATTCGGACGTGAGACAGTGTCGGCTTATGCGGCAGCAAAGGGCGGACTTAAGATGCTCACAAGAAATATCTGTTCCGAATACGGTCAGTACAATATCCAGTGTAACGCCATTGGACCCGGATATATTGCAACTCCGCAGACAGCTCCTCTCAGGGAGAAACAGCCTGACGGATCGATGCATCCTTTCGACAGATTTATTCGTTCCAAGACGCCGGCTCAGAGATGGGGTAAGACAGAAGATCTTATGGGACTTGCAGTATTCCTTGCTTCTCCTGCATCTGATTTCATTAATGGACAGGTAATCTACATCGACGGTGGAATTACGGCTTATATCGGACAGGATCCGAGTAATCTCGATCCAAGTAAGATGCAAGATGTGGATTGATAAACATCTTTTGTTTAAATCCATTAGTTTATAAAGAGAAAGGCGAAAGAAATGGATAAGATTTGCGAAGAACTTTACAAAATTGGTATTGTGCCCGTTATTGCGATCGATGACGCAAAGGACGCAGCTCCTCTTGCAGAGGCACTCATTAAGGGTGGACTTCCCGCAGCAGAGGTTACATTCCGTACAGCAGCTGCTGAGGATGCAATTAAGATTATTTCAGAGAAATACCCTGAGATGATCGTTGGTGCAGGAACTGTTCTTAATGCTGAGCAGGCAGACCGTGCAAAGGCTGCAGGAGCTAAGTTTATTGTCAGCCCCGGATTCAACAGATCAAATGTTGAATACATTCAGAGTATCGGTGTGCCGGTTGTTCCCGGAACAGCAACACCCGGTGAGGTTGAGCAGGCAATTGAACTTGGACTTGATTGTGTAAAATTCTTCCCTGCCGAGCAGAATGGTGGTATTGCCAAGATTAAGGCTATGGCAGCTCCTTATACTAAGATGCACTTCATGCCTACAGGTGGTGTAAACAAGAACAACCTCAATGATTACCTTGGATTCAACAAGGTATTCTGCTGTGGTGGAAGCTGGATGGTTAAGAAGGATCTTATCTCAGCAGGTAAGTTCGATGAGATAGAAGCTATGACAAGAGATGCTGTAAATGCAATGCTCGGATTCAAGATGAAGCACATCGGAATCAACGAGACAGATGCTGCAGCAGCTGAGTCAGTAGCAGATAAGTTTGATTCACTCTTTGGATTCACTAAGAAGGTTGGTAATTCTTCTGTATTTGCCGGAAGCGTTGTTGAAGTTATGAAGGCAAAGGGACGCGGAACAAACGGACACATTGCAATCGGAACAAACAATGTTGACAGAGCTGTTTATCATCTTGGCAAGCAGGGCGTTAAGTTTGATGAATCATCATTTGCATATGATGCTGACAACCATCTTAAGGTTGCATATCTTGCTGATGAGTTCGGCGGATTTGCTGTACATCTTGTAAAAAACTGATCACTTAACGAGGTTTTTTCGAGTTTAGTGCGAAGTTTTGTTCCGGCGAGGCATTTATTGCCGAGAGCGGAACTTCTTGATGAAAATAAATAATTTTAGTTAGATAGAGAGGAATAAACTATGTCAAAGAAAGTTGTTACATTTGGTGAGATTATGCTGCGTCTGCAGCCCGATAATTATTTAAGATTTGTTCAGGTTGACCACCTTGAAGCTACATTTGGTGGCGGAGAAGCTAACGTATCTGTTTCTCTTGCAAACTACGGACTTGATTCTGTATATGTTACAAAGCTTCCTAAGCATGAGATCGGTCAGGCTGCCGTTAATTCACTCAGAAAGTTCGGCGTTGACACATCTAAGATTGCAAGAGGCGGCGACAGAGTAGGTATCTACTACAACGAGAAGGGTGCTTCACAGAGAGGTTCAAAGTGCATTTATGACCGTGCACATTCAGCTATCGCTGAGGCAGTTCCTGCTGACTTCAACTGGGATGAGATCTTCGAGGGTGCTGAGTGGTTCCACTTCACAGGAATTACTCCCGCTGTAAGTGATTCTCTTGCAGAGATCACACTTGAAGCTGCTAAGAAGGCTAAGGAGCACGGACTTACAGTATCATGTGACCTTAACTACAGAGGAAAGCTCTGGAGCAAGGAGAAGGCAGGCAAGGTTATGGCTGAGCTTTGCCAGTATGTAGATGTATGTATCGCTAACGAAGAGGATGCTGATGACGTATTCGGAATCAAGGCTTCTTCAACTGACGTTACAACAGGTAAGCTTAACAGAGAGGGTTACATCGAAGTTGCTCAGAAGCTTACAGAGAGATTTGGATTTAAGAAGGTTGCCATCACACTTCGTGAATCACTCTCAGCAAATGACAACAACTGGAGCGCAATGCTTTATACAGACGGACAGGCTTACTTCTCAAAGAAGTATGCACTTCGTATTGTTGACCGTGTCGGCGGCGGAGATTCATTCGGCGGCGGACTTATCTACAGCTGCGTAAACGGATTCGATCCTCAGGCTACAATCGAGTTTGCTGTTGCTGCATCGGCTCTTAAGCATTCAATCGAAGGTGACTTCAACCTTGTTACAGTTGATGAGGTAAATAAGCTTGCAGGTGGCGACGGATCGGGACGTATCCAGAGATAATTTTTTGATGATCGTCGACTGGATCATAAATTATTTAATTTTTATAAAAATTTTTTAATAACATTAGCACCGCGCATTGTTAAATGTGCGGTGTTTTTTGTATAATATATTTGCGAAAGTTTGAAACAAAGTATATGTGAGGAATTAAATAATGAAATTTGATAAGACGGTCAATACATTTTTGACTCTATTATCAGTATTAATGATATTGATAACAGCTTTTTTTGTAGAAAGACTTATTACACATAATAACGTTTCATCTGTGTATACCAGTAAACTTAGTCTTACCGGAGCAAAGCTTTCTGATGATCTGTATGCCAAGGTTTCTAAAACTATGGTTCAGAAAACTGATAACGGTTCATTAACCCAATATGAGATAGAGATTGTCAATTCGGGCGATACCGATATAACAAACTGGAATCTCAAGATGGCATATTTTCCGACTGTTAAGGTCATAGATGTGTATAATGTTGAAGGGGCGCCCGAAGGCGACAGCTATATTTTTACACCTCTTTATAACAATATGACTATCAAAGCGGGAGAGAGCTGTGAGTTTGGAATGTCTATAGATGCGTCTGCGGATTATGCGCCTACAAGTATGGTGCTGACCGGATTTAAGCTTGATCCGACCGGAAGTACATTAGGCAATAAGCTGATTTCCGCACTATTTGTTTTGTGGATAGTTTTCTGCGCAAGTTACATGGTTGTAAAGTACAATTCTATCAGTTTCTTGAAGAAACAGAAGAATGATATCAGAATTATTCTTCAGTCTATGAATACTTTCATAAGCTTTATAGACGCAAAAGATCCGTATACCAGAGGCCATTCGAGAAGAGTTGCGATGTATGCTGCCGAGATTTCAAAGAGGATGCATCTTACGGAGTCTGAGATACAGAATGTTTATTATGCAGGTCTTTTGCATGACGCAGGTAAGATAAGCGTTCCGGATGCCATTCTTAATAAACCCGGAAAGCTTACAAATGAGGAAAGACAACTTGTCCAGAATCATACGGTTGCCGGCGGTAATATGCTTAAGCAGCTTTCGTCACTTAAGGGCGTCAGAGAGACAGCTCTTTATCACCATGAGAGATTTGACGGAAAGGGATATCCCGAGGGACTTAAGGGAAGTGAGATTCCTCTTTACGCCAGAATAGTCGGTGTAGCTGATTCTTACGATGCCATGTCAAGTAACCGTGTGTACAGAAGGCATCTTAGTAAGGATGAAATCATAGAAGAAATGCAGAAGGGATCCGGAAGTCAGTTCGATCCCGAGATTGTTCCGTATATGGTTGATATGATCAACGATGGTTATGTTAACGTTGTTAAGATGGAGACAGCCGAAGACGAAAGCGGCGACGATAAGCTTCATATCAGTGAGGAGGATATTCCCGGACTTTACATGGGATTATGATTTTGAATTAAAGGGGATTTAAGTTTGCTGGAAAAAGGAAAAGAGTTGGGAAGCGGCAGATTCGCACATTTGGATCTGCTTAGGCTGATCGCATGTTTTTTGGTTGTTTTTAATCATACACAAGGATGTATAAAATTATATGAATATGGTTCGGGGGCAGTGACGTTCCCTGCGTTTGTGCGCCTGTTTATCGCGATGACGGTAAAGATAAATGTTCCTGTCTTTTACATGATAACAGGAAGCTTGTTGCTTAACAGAGACAGGGGATACAGGGAAATATTCGGCAGGATTTCTAAAATGTTTTCGATACTTTTGATTTTTAGTATCGTTTCGCATGCTTTATATAAAGGGGAATTCTATTTTCCCGGATTTATAAGAAATTTTGCGTCAGCTACGGTTGACGGCGCAGGGCCTTACTGGTACCTGTATTCATATCTGGGAATTCTTTTGATTCTTCCGTTTTTAAGATCTATAGCTGCAAGAATGAATACGAGAGATGTTTCTTATCTTATCGGTGCCAGATTGGTTATCGGCGCTGTTATTCCGATGCTTTATCTTATCGTGAACAGGATTATCGACAGTAATATGTATGTTGCGGAATCGTTCCAGCCTGCAATGATCATTGTGGATTGCGTCTTTTATCCGCTTGTGGGTTATGGGATTGACAGATGTCTTGAAGAAAAAGAAACGCTGAATTATAACAGGACATTCCTTGCCTTTTTGTTTGTGACAGCGGATATTCTGGGAGTTGTTGCGATGCTGATATCCGGGAACGGAGAGTCGTTTGACGGATTTGTTTTCGTCATGGTAATGTCATTTTTTGTGTTTATAAAAAAATCTGTTTCCAAGAGCAGTCATCGTGCGGATGGCATAATTTCAGCGTTGGGAGCCCTGACGTTTGGAATATATCTTTTGGATCCCATTATCGGTCCGCTTTGTAAGAAGTTATTTGATTTTAAAGGTGATTACAAGATGTTTTGGTCTTCGATTGTCTATTGCCTGTTTTCAATGATTGTTGGAGGGAGCTTAACTTTTGTTTTTAAGGGTTTTAAGAAAAAATTCTTTCAAAAATAAACATTGAAAGAAAAAACGGACTGAAAAGTTCGTTTTTTTCTTGACATACTGCGGCAGTCGGAGTATATTTACTACGACAGGCATAGTATAGATTGATATTCCAAGAGGAGGTTGTAAATGATAGAGATTAGCAGTGATGTCATTAGAGGCTACAATGACACGATGATTCTGTTTATATTGATGGAAGAACCATCCTATGGCTATGAAATATCTAAGAAAATAAGAGCTCTGTCAAAAGAGAAGTATATTATCAAGGAAACTACATTGTACTCAGCATTTACCAGAATGGAGAAGAATGGGTACGTAGAATCATACAGCCAGAATGCTGATAACGGTAAAAAGAGAACATATTACAAGATAACTGAAAGCGGAAGAAATTATTATCATGAAAAGTGCCTTGAATGGACTCTTACCAAAGAAGTTGTAGAGAACTTTATTAGAGGAGACAAGTAATGGAAACAATAAGAAATTATTTGGAATCTATGTTTGCAAATCTGCCTAATACTCCCGAAGTTATGCGTGCGAAAAATGAACTTTTGAGCATGATGGAGGATAAGTTTACAGAGCTTATTTCCGAAGGAAAGCCACAGAATGAAGCTGTCGGAATAGTAATCTCGGAATTTGGAAATCTTGAGGAACTAGCCGAATCTCTTGGAATTGATAAAGTTGTCGGTGAAAAGAATGTCTGCGAGAGACGTCTTGTGACCAATGAAGAAGCAAGAAATTACATTTATGATGCGGCTCAGAACAGAACACTCATAGGTCTTGGGGTTATGCTTATAATCTTTGCACCCATATTCCCTATAATTTTTAATGAAATAGGAGCTGCGTTTCTTTTTATAGATGTCAGCATCGGAGTTGGTCTTATCGTGTGGGCCTGCATTCGTATGTCGCAGTGGAAGTTTCTTGATAACACGCTTTGTTGTATCGATTTTTCTACAGCAGAATATTTATATACAGCTAAAAAGAACAATATGACCAGCAAAGCCATTATGTTTACCGTCGGAATCATGTTCTGCATTGTAAGCGTTATTCCCGTTATAATTTTCGAGGGACTTTTTTCTGCAAAAGATTATTACTACGTTATTGTAGGCCCTGCGATGTTGTTTATTATTGTGGGAATCGGAGTGCTTCTCATCATTGCCTCCGGAGCCAAGGACAGCGCATATACCAAGCTTCTTTCACTTAACGGTACAGAAACTGTTGCAGGTAATTATGAAGCGGTCCGCGCCACAAAAGAGCCTTATACAGATAAGAAAAAAGCGGCGGAAGTGATGTCTGTTTATTGGAGAACGGTCACATGCATATATATTATATGGAGTTTCATTTCGTTTGACTGGCTCATTACATGGATCATATGGCCACTTGCTGCGGTATTTCACGGTATCATGAAGACACTTTTTAATACTAAGTGGTGAGGAGAGTTTAATGAAAAAAATATATTTGTGGGTATTGTCTGTAATTACCTTCTTTGCGGTGCTTTTTGGCTGTGCATATCATTTGTACGGCCTTTTGGGAAACAAAGATAACAGCAATGAAATGGTAAGCGTAAGCTATGATTTTGATAATATTGAGAAAATAAATATTGACGCAAGTCTTGTTGATATGAACATGGTTGCGGGCGATAAGTTTTCAGTGGACTTTTCCGGGTTAAAAGATCTTTTGCCTGATGTTTCGGAAGATAATAAAACTTTGGAGATCAAGCAGCATTCGATAGATAATGATACAAGTTTCAATCTTTTTAAATCGCGTAGAAGAAATCTGCACGGAGTTGACAATGTGCTGACAATAACCGTTCCGTCAGGGACTGAGCTTGAAGAAATTGATTTTGTCTGTGCTCTCGGAGATGCCGATATTACAGGTGTCAATGTAAAGAAGATTGATGTTGAGTGTGCACTTGGAGATATTGATATAAAAGATATGACGGCCGATCAGATCTATCTTGAGGCCGATATGGGTGATGTATCCGTTGACAGTGCCGATGTCAGGAGTATTGATGCCACACTTTCAATGGGAAGTTTTAAGGCAGATCTTGTAAAAGATATTTCCGAATACGGTCTGGAACTCGGCGTTTCAATGGGTGAATGTAAAGTTGACGGAAAATCTGTATCGAGAAAATATACCAAGGCCGGAAAAGGCGGAACTGTAAAAGTTTCCTGTGATATGGGCGATGTGAATATCAAATAAATTATAATCGCATTGTTTTTGGTTAAAAGAATAATTGAAAGAATGAAATCTCTAAGGTATAATCAATATCGTAGGAATGCTGGGAGGTTAGGCGTTTCCTATAAAAATTGTATTTTTTTGTGAGGTTTTTATGTCATCTATTATCCAGGCTAATCAGGTTTTCAACAATGAGATACCCTTTTGCAGGGTATATAGCATTGATAGCAAAAAGATGCTCGAAGAGCGTTTTCTTGCACATAGGATATCTTATTTTATAGAATGGCAGGACAAGTCATTTTTTCAGAGATTGTTTGACAGAAAAGGCAATAAGATTGTTTGCACTTTCAAGATCAACAAGAATGAGCTTGCAAGAGCTAAAGAGATCTCTGAAGGAATTGAAGGAATCAAGTATAAGGACTACGGAGATTTTGATGCTGCGGATCGCATACGCAGAAGAAGCGAAGCTGTTAAATCACAGCCCGATCCTATGGTATTGCCTGCTTTAAAGATTGAAGAAATATCTGATGACGAATGATAAGTAAAAACATGTAGAATAGGGGAGACGTTGTTTCCTCTATTTTTTTGTTGGATTAGGAAATAAATTTTTTTGGAGATTTTTATGGCTGAGAAAAAGAATGTTTATAAAAAGAATACTGAAAAGGGAAAGACGGCACGTAAACCTTTTAAGGGTGAGGCTTTGAGAAAAAGTGTGCCCGGAAATCCTCAGAAGAGAACGGGAGTTAAAGAAAACGGTAATGACAAGAGTGCTGCCATAAAAAAGAGCAGGTGTCCGTATTTTAAGAAGTGTGGCGCCTGTCAGATGATAGACACCCCTTATAAGAAGCAGCTTAATCTTAAGCATGCACGTCTTGCAGAACTTCTTGAACCCTATACGAAAGTAGAGTCGTTTATCGGAATGGAGGAGCCTGAACACTACAGATGCAAGGTTCATGCAGTCTTTTCACATGACAGAAAAGGAAATCCCATTTCCGGAATATACAAAGAGGGAAGTCACGAAGTGGTACCGGTTGAAAAATGTCTTCTTGAAGATGAGAAGGCGGATGCAATCATTGCTTCAATCAGAGGAATGCTCCGATCGTTTAAGATCAAGACCTATGATGAAGACAACGGTTTTGGGCTTCTTCGTCATGTTCTTATCAGAATAGGCAGATACAGCGGGGAGATAATGGTTGTGCTTGTTACGGTATCACCTATTTTCCCCTCTAAGAATAATTTTGTTAAGGCACTCAGAAAAGAGCATCCCGAGATCACAACTATCGTCCTTAATGTAAATGACAAGCAGACAAGCATGATATTGGGCGATAAAGAGAAGCCTCTTTACGGCCCCGGATTTATCTATGATACATGCTGCGGAATGAAATTTAAGATAAGTCCCAAGTCTTTCTATCAGGTGAATCCTGTACAGACAGAGCTTTTGTACAAGACCGCGATTGATATGGCTGAGCTTACGGGAGATGAGATCGCGCTTGACTGCTACAGCGGTGTTGGCACGATCGGAATTATCGCAAGTCCCCATGTAAAGGAAGTTATAAGCGTTGAGCTCAACGGCGATGCGGTAAAAGATGCCATATTAAATGCCAAGATAAATGAAGTAAAGAATATTACTTTCTACAAAAATGATGCCACTAAATTCATGCAACAGATGGCTGACTCCGGAGATAAAGCGGATGTTGTATTTATGGATCCGCCGCGTTCAGGTTCAACGGTTGAATTCATCAATTCAATGATCAATCTTTCGCCCAAAAAGGTTGTTTACATTTCTTGCAGCCCGGATTCTCTTGCAAGAGACTTAGAACTTATCACAAAAGGCGGCTACAAAGTAAAGAAGGCAATTCCGGTAGATATGTTCCCGTTTACAAGGAGCATAGAAACAGTCTGTCTGTTAACGAAATCAAGCTGAAGGCGCAGATTGAGTTTACAGAAGACTGTTGTTCTGGCTCGCGCTTAGCGCGAGAGCAGAACTTCCTTGTGAAAAAGTGGTGAGAAGATTACAAAGGTCCCTGCGATAGATGTCCACGAAGCCAAGTCGTGGCTAAGTAATGAGTGTATTTTTTATGAAAAGTGATCACTAAAAAATAGTGGTCACTTTTTTGGATTAGGTATATAATGTTCGAAGCGGTTTTTAGTCTGAAAAACTGCTATAAATTCTATTTTCACAATATAGTCAGTGACGTTTAGAGTCTTTTCACTGCTTATATTCCCAACTATTTTGAAATAGGCATTTGCTTTTTGAGGATGATTACTGCTCATATTTACAATGCTTTCATTATGAGCAGAGGTATTTTGCTGTTATCTATAGAAAAAAGTGGTAGAGGCACTGCTTATGTGCTTTTTTCATAAATCTAGTCAGAGAGGGATAAAAAATAAAGCGCAAATTCATCTGCTTAGATTCAGGACATTCTTAATCTAGGCATTGCGAGTAAAAAAATCTTCACTGCCTATGTGGTGAAAAGAGTGTAAAAAGCAGAGGTTAATCGGCTTATTCAGAAAAGTTGCAGTGCATAGGCAATAATCAGGTCATTTGGCTAAGCAAAGATAAAAGAAGGAGAAGTAAATGTACGGATTAAAAGAGCTACTAAATAAAGAGGAGGAACGGCTTCTGAGAATAAAGGCTGTAGTTGATAAGCAGCTGGATGAGGCACCGGAGGGGCGACTTAGGATTTCATCGTCGGGGAAGCTTGTTCAATACATGCATTGTACTGATGAAAACAAGAAATCAATATATCAGGGAAACTATATAAAAAAGGAAAATGCCGAATTTATCAAAGCTCTTGCGCAGAAAGGATATGACAAAAAGGTAAAAAGACTTGTTGATCTGAGACTTAAGCAGATACAAAAAATAAATGCGGATTATGATGATCATGAAATTGAAAAAATATATGCATGCATGAATCCTACGAGAAAGAAATTAGTCAGAGCGTATGAGATTCCGTTTGAACAGAGGATATCTGAGTGGAAGGAAATAGAATATAACGGGAAAAGTTTTTCTGAGGATTCACCGGAGATATGTACAAGGAAAGGCGAGAGAGTCAGGTCGAAGAGTGAAAAAATAATAGCGGATACATTCTTTGAACGCGGGATAGAATATAAGTATGAGTGTCCGCTTGAGCTAAAAGGATATGGAATCATATTTCCTGACTTTACAATTATTAGTAGGAGAACCGGAAAAGAAGTGTATTGGGAACATGATGGACGAATGGACGATCCTCAATACGCGGAAACAGCGGTCAGAAAGATAGATACATATATAAGAAATGGAATAGTGCCGGGAGATAGGCTGATTGTTACATTTGAAACCGGAAACTATGTATTAAGCGACAATACGATAGATGCGATGATAAAAAAATATTTGTGATACCTAATGAGAACATAAACGCTTCAGGAGGAATGAAACAATACTGAGTAAAAAATGACTATTGCTGTTATCCTGAGGGGATTGGACAAGATTGCAGATAAGGACAATTAATAAATTGACATGTGAACACGTGTTCGATATAATAATCATAGATTCGCTACCATACATCAATCTATGCAACATTGGCTTTGACTTTGGAGGTATGAAAACAGTGGAAATTGAGGAATGTATCAAGGATGCGTTTGAAGACTCTATGCAGTTATTTGTTCAGACAGAAGAATACAAGAAGGAACGTGATGAGATAAATGATATGATCATAACATTTCGAGCAATGCTGGATGTGAACCGGCAACTGCAGTTTAATGAAATAGTAGATGCCATAACCGTTGCAGACGGTAAGCTTGCATCGGAAGCATATCTGCACGGAGTTGTAGAGGGGATAGCGCTTCGTGAGAAAATAATCGGATAGATGGTAAAAAAAGTGCAAAGACATATTTTAATATGTGGTAAGTACCTTATCTACAAAGTAGAATGGCGGAAAGGAAGATACATATCACATGTGGGTATGTCTAAACACTATTTTCTATCAAAATGGAATATATAATCGAATGCCTTTATTCATCTTCGGACTCAAGCAGGGCGTTGATGAGTTCACGCTTTTGCTTGGATGTCATCTTGGATACATTCTTTGCGATAAGTCTATGTATCATATAATATTCGGATTCAAAATCTCCGCTTTCTGATGAGTTTCCGTTTAACAGATAGTCGGTAGTAGTGTGAAGGGCAGTAGCGATATTGGCTATAACGGGCCCTTTCGGAACACGGTCGCCCTTTATATATCGAGACATTGAGACTTCGGTGACGTCGACTTTTTCAGCGAGTTCGCGCTGAGTCATATTAAGCTGAGTAAGTAATTCAGCTATTCTTCCTCCTAATGTACCGTTCATAGGATTTCCTCATTTCTTTATTTTTTTATTCCGTTGCAGGAATAATCTCAATACTTGCCAAAAGTATAATTCAATTTACCAAAAACGTCAAATAAAATAATTTTTGGTAAGTAATAATATGGTTTAAATCCAGTAAAAACAGCCGCTTCTGGCATCTCCCAAAAACATTCACACAAACAAACGGTAAATTAATGTGTTGACAACTTTCCAAACGTGATATATGATTAAATCAAGCTAAAACGAACGGAGGTGAGATGAAAATGTCAGAACACGCAAATATGCTGTTATTAGGACTGGCACGTGCACCATGTGCGTAAATTTTTTTATCTATCGACTTACCAAATGTATAAGTAAGGATAAAACAAATTAACTTTTGTTCTATAAAATCTACGCACAGGAAAGGAGAATGCTTATGAAGAACTGGCTTGAAGCAGCAGGAATAAGAGCTGTGAAGACGGTGGCACAGACAGCCATTGCCACGATAGGAACTTCGGAGTTTCTGGGAGACGTTAATTGGGTGATGGTTGCAAGTGCGGCATCATTGGCAGGAATACTTTCCCTGCTGATGAGTATTTCCGGGATTCCGGAACTGAAAAAATAAGGAAAGGCGCCGGCTTGGCGCTTCCTTCAACAATGAAAACAGAACACAAAAAACAAAACACAGAAACCAAAAAACAAAGTACAAAAAGAAAAGGAGAAAAATTATGAATTTTGTAGAAAGTATAATGACTCAGAACCCCTGCTACACAGAGGGAAGAAAAATAACCGTGAAAGGCCTGATGCTCCATTCTGTCGGATGCGCACAGCCCCGAGCAATGGCATTTATCAATAGCTGGAACACACCTTCACATGACAGCTCATGCGTTCATGGCTTCATAGACGGAAACGACGGAACAGTGTATCAGACGCTTCCTTGGAACCACAGAGGATGGCACGCAGGCGGAGCGGCAAACAATACACATATCGGAGTTGAGATGTGTGAGCCTGCAAGCCTTAATTATACAAGCGGAGCGACTTTTACCTGCTCAAACATACCTGAGGCACGCAAATCGGTAAAAAGAACATATGAAGCGGCAGTCGAACTGTTCGCGATGCTCTGCAAATTATTTAACCTCGATCCTCTTGAAGACGGAGTAATCGTTTCTCACAATGAGGGACATATCAGAGGAATAGCTTCCAACCACAGTGACCCCGAGCACTTATGGAATCAGCTTGAAACCGGCTATACGATGGACGGATTCAGAAAAGCGGTAAAAGAACTTTTGAACAAAGGAGTTGCGGACTTTCCAAATGGCGGAAGCACAGAAGAGGCATATCCTTATGCCGGACCGGCGGGCACTTATCCGACCGTACCTTTTTCTGTAAAAGTTCTTATAGATAATCTGAACATCCGTGCAAATCCGAATTTTGGAGGTGCGATCAAAGGACAGACAGGCAGAGGTGTATTTACGGTTGTTGAGGTACAGAACGGATGGGGAAAGCTTAGAAACGGAACAGGATGGATCTATCTTGAAGAGAAGGCATATTGCACAGTCCTTGACCGTTTGATCTCGGAAAGCTATGAAAGGAAATCCATTGATGAGATCGCGAGAGAAGTAGTGAATGGAAAATGGGGCAACGGCGAAGAAAGGAAGATGCGTCTTACCGAAGCGGGATATGATTACAATGCTGTACAGCAGAGAGTAAATGAGATTATCTGGAATCCTTGAAGAAAAGAGCTTTTGGCTTGGTTAACCTAAGGCAAAAGCTCTTTATTGCCGCAATTATATGTCAAACGTATAACATAGCCGGTTTTGTGTAAAAGACAATTCCTTGTGCAAGATATACAAAAACCATATTGCTATATCGTAATTAATTCACGAAACGGATAATTTTTCTATAAAAACATATGTCAACCGATTGACATAAATATACGTCACGTGATAATATCTGTTTACAATAAACAAAGACCTTTTAAAAGGAGGGGTTATTTAAGATGAGAAGGAAAATAGTTTCATTAGTAGTTGGTGCAGCTATGGCATTATCAATGGTTGCATGTGGTACACAAGGCAGTGAGGAATCAGCTGTTCAGAATTCCGGAGAGCAGGTTGCGGATAGTGGCAATGGCGGGGGAGCGGCTATCTCAATTTTAAATTCTAAAACAGAGATTCAGACACAGTTCGAGGATATGGCAAAAGAGTATGAAGAGAAGACAGGTGTGCATGTTGAAGTATACAATGCCGATACGGATACAACAGTTGCTTCACAGATTGCAACAAAGTATGCATCACACGATCCTTATACACTTTCAATGGTGGATCCGAAAGATATATATGCAGTAGCAAATGAGTATGCTTACGATCTTTCAAATGAGGACTGGGCAAAGAAAACAAAGCTTGGAATCACGGTTGACGGAAAAGTTGTAGGATTTCCTTTCTGTGTAGAGGCAAGAGGAATTCTTTACAACGCAGATGCAATTGAGAAGATCACCGGAGAAGCGTTCGATCCTACATCAGTTGCAAAGCTTGAAGATTTCCAGAAGTTACTTGATAAGCTTGTACAGGGCGGAATGGAGAAGCCTGTAGGAATCCTTTCAGAGTACTGGTCACTCGGTGCCCATTGGTTCCCTATGGTATATGAAGAGCAGCAGGATCCCGATGCATTTGTAAAGAGCCTTCTTGATGGATCAGGTAGCCTTGCGGAAAATGAGAAATTCAATTCCTTAATGGATTCATTTGATACTCTTATCAAATATAACTATGCAAAAGGTTCTGCTTCAAACGCAGACCGTGAAGAGACATCAATGATGCTTGCAGAAGGACAGATTGCTTTCATGTTCGGCGGAAACTGGGATTGGTCAGTTATCAACCAGTATGATTACACAGAGCACCTCGGAATGATGCCTGTTCCGCAGAATACTGCAGACACAAGCAACTTTAAGATTGTCGGCGGTGCAACCAAGTATTTCTTTGTTGACAGTTCATCAGATACTTCAGATGAGCAGAGACAGGCTGCGCTTGACTTCCTTAACTGGCTTGTAAACGATGCTGACGGAAATGCTTTCCTTACAGAAAAGTGTGCGCTTGTTCCTGCTTTTGAAAATATCAAAGCCGATAAGCTCGATCCATTTTCTCTTTCTGTAAAGACATATGCAGATGCAGGAAATATGATTCCTACATACAATTACCTTCCCGACGATCATATGACGGTAGTAGGACAGGAAATCATGCAGAAATACCTTGATGAGTCAATGGACAGAGCAGCACTTGCTGATGCGGTAACTGAGTATTTCAAGTCTGCAACACCTATTGAGCACTGATAATTTACTCAATAATCAATCTGATTGTAAAAAGACATTATATCAGGGCTTCGATCATCAAGAAGCCCTGATAAAAAAGAAAAGAGATTTAAGTGTTTAGTGCACGGGTATTTTGAAAGGTGAGGCATATGAAAACTAATACACTGGGCTATAAATTAAAACAGTATTTGATATTTGCGGGATTAACAACGGTAATCTTTTGCAGTGTTGTGATAATACCTTTTATTTATGGACTGTATCTTACATTTACGAGCTGGAACGGGGTATCCAGAAATAAGCCTTTTGTAGGCATGGAAAATTATGTTAATGCATTTTCGGATGGGGGATATTGGACATCTCTCGGACGTACGTTTATCTATTCGGCAATAGCTGTTGTACTTGTAAATGCTGTTGCATTTATCATTGCATATATGGTTACGAGCGGAATCAAAGGCCAGAATTTTTTCAGAGCCGGATTCTTTGTACCGAATCTTATCGGTGGTATCGTACTTGGTTATGTTTGGAAATTTGTATTTAATAAAGCGCTGGTAGAGCTTATGGGCTATATATCAGACGGAAGAGCTAAGTCACTCCTTGCTACGGAGAGCGGAGCGATCGCAGCACTTATTATTGTTTCGGTATGGCAGTATGCCGGCTACATGATGCTTATCTATGTCGCAGGTTTTATGAGCGTATCGGAAGATGTTATTGAAGCGGCTAAAATTGATGGCTGTACAGGCAGACAGTCTATCATTCATATATCAATTCCACTTATGACGGCATCATTTGTACAGTGTCTTTTCCTTACGATCACAAGATGTTTCATGGTATATGACGTCAACCTTTCGTTGACTAACGGTGATCCTTATGGAAGTTCAGCGCTTGCAGCAATGCACGTTTACAATCAGGCTTTCGTAAACAAGAACTATGGAACCGGCCAGGCAGAGGCACTTATCTTGTTTGTAATCTGCGCGGTGATCGGTGGAATTCAAGTATACGTAGGTAAGAAAGGGGAGGTACAGGCATAATGGAAAATGAAAAAGCAAGACGCAATAAAATAATAAAGCATGCCATTATGATCGCTATCCTTGCGGTTATGTTTGTAGTATTTATTTTCCCTTTCATAATGGTAATAATAAATGTTTTTAAGGTAAAATCAGATATTACGGGCAATCCGCTTGCACTGGTAGGAAAGCACGGATTTACGATTGAGAACTTCCCAAAAGCGATTGAAAAAATGAAATTCTTTAATTCATTCGTCAACTCGCTCATAGTGACGGTGTGCTCAACTGTAGGAACAATCGCGCTTTCATCCATGACCGCTTACCTTATCGTAAGAAATAACTGGAAAGCAAATAAGATATTGTTCGTTCTTATGATCGCATCAATGGTAATTCCTTTTCAGGTACTCATGATCCCGCTTGTTTCACTTTACGGCGGAATACTCGGCATTCTGAATCACAGGATCACATTGATATTCATGCACATCGGATTCTCACTTTCAATGGCTACATTCATGTTCCATGGAAGTATTAATACAAATGTTCCGTGTTCGCTTGAAGAGGCGGCTACAATAGACGGATGTAATAAATGGCAGATCTTTTCAAGAATCGTATTTCCTATACTTAAGCCAACTATAGCAACGGTGGCTATTATCGATGCAATGGCATTTTGGAATGATTATCTTTTGCCCAGTCTTGTACTTGGAAGAAAAGAGCTGTATACGATTCCTATCGCGACAAAAGTTTTCTACGGCACATATTCGACAGACACGGGTTTGATCATGGCTGCACTTTTGCTTGCGATGCTTCCGATATTGTTGTTATATCTTTTCCTTCAAAGATACATTGTTGAGGGAATCACAGCAGGAGCTGTTAAATAATTAGATGAAAGGTTTTATGTTATGAAAAAGCTAGAAAACAAATGTATGTTGATCACATACGCAGACAGCATGGGTAATAATCTCAAAGATCTAGCGTTTGTAATGGACAAGTACTTTAAGGATGCAGTAGGCGGTATACATATACTTCCTTTTTTCCCATCTTCGGGAGACAGAGGATTTGCTCCTATGGATTACCACGTTGTAGACAAGACGTTTGGAGACTGGGACGATATAGAAAAGTTGTCGGAACAGTATTATCTCATGGCCGATTACATGATCAATCACATTTCGGCGCAGAGTGAGTATTACAAAGATTTTCTTCAGAAAAAAGATGATTCGAAATACAGAGATCTTTTCATTCGCTATAAGGATTTTTGGGAGAACGGAGAGCCTACACAGGAAGAGGTGGATGTTATCTACAAGAGAAAGCCCAGAGCTCCCTATGTGGATGCGGTATTCGCTGACGGAAGCACTGAGAAAGTATGGTGCACCTTTGATGAGCAGCAGATCGATATCAACTGCAAATCGGATACGGCAAAAGAGTTTATCAAGGATAATCTTGTAAATCTCTGTAAGCACGGGCTCTCGATCATTCGACTTGATGCGTTTGCTTATGCGACAAAAAAAGCAGGAAGTTCATGCTTTTTCATAGAGCCGGAAGTTTGGGAACTTATGGACGGATGCCAGAAAATAGTAGAGCCGTACGGTGTTAAGCTCCTTCCTGAGATACACGAGCACTACACGATGCAGCAAAAAATTGAAAGCCATGACTACTATGTTTATGATTTTGCGCTTCCAATGCTACTAATAAATGCGTTATACTATGGACAGTCTACGTATTTAAAGAATTGGCTTAACATTTGTCCGAGGAAGCAGTTCACAACGCTTGATACTCACGACGGAATCGGTGTTGTTGATGTAAAAGACCTCCTTCCCGATGATGAGATTGAGAGGACAAAAGAGGACATCTTTAAATACGGAGCCAATGTAAAGAAGATATATAATACGGCTGCATATAACAATCTTGATATTTATCAGGTCAACTGCAGCTATTACTCGGCACTTGGCGATGACGACGATGCTTACCTTCTGGCAAGAGCGGTTCAGTTTTTTGCTCCCGGAATTCCGCAGGTATATTATGTGGGACTCCTTGCGGGAAAGAACGACCTTAAACTTCTTGAAGAGACCAAAGTCGGAAGAAATATAAATCGTCATTATTACAAGCTTGACGAGATAGAAAAAGAAGTCGAAAGACCTGTCGTAAAAGAGCTTCTTAAGCTTATGAAGTTCAGAAATGAGCATCCTGCATTTGACGGAGAGTTTATTCTTGAAGATTGCGGCGATGAGGAACTTGTTATTCTTAGGAAAAACGGCGACGATTTTGCACGGCTTAAAGCAAATTTAAAGACTAAGAAGTTTACTATCGAGCATTCGTAAGAAGTGCGTGGTAGGAAGAGGCATCGGAGGGAATATGGCTACATTAAAGGATGTCGCAGCCAGATGTGGGCTGACGGTTACAACTGTATCAAGGGTTCTGAACAACAGAGGATATATCTCGGACAAAACAAGGTCCAAGGTATATGCTGCAATGGAAGAACTCAATTATCAGCCCAACGAAGTAGCCAGATCCCTATCCAAAAAATCGACGAATACGATCGGCGTTATTATGCCGCACATAAGGCATCCTTATTTTTCCGAGATGATAAGTAACATTGAGAATGCGGCAAGCAAGAAGGGGTATAAGATCTTGCTCGCCAATTCCAAGGGCGCAGATCACAAGGAAAAGGAGTACCTTGATATGTGCACAAGTAATCGTGTTGCCGGTGTTATAGTTTTTTCCTCCACAGTTAAGGGGCTCGAATTTGCAAATAGTAATATCCCGCTTATAACTGTTGAGCGTTTTGTTGAGAACGGAACGGCAGCAGTTGAGTGTGACAATGAGCAGGGCGGTATGCTCGCAGCCGAGGCGCTTATAAGAAGCGGTTGCAAGCACCTGCTTATCATAAGCGGTGTTTCAAAAAGCGTCATGCCTGCGGATGACCGTTTGAAAGGCTTTGCCAAAGTCTGCGAAGAGCGCGGTGTTGTCTATAAGGCGGTTTCAACCAGCATGAATCAGTATAACAACCTTGAGTATCACGCTCTTTTGACGGGAGAACTTAAACTCGACAATGAGATAGACGGAATTTTTGCAAGCTCGGATCTTATCGCGGCGCAGGTTCTTCAGGTTTGCAGGAAAATGGGCAAAAGAGTACCCGAAGATATAAAACTTATAGGCTTTGATGATGTTCTGCTTTCGAGGCTTACGACTCCGCCGATCTCGACAATACACCAGCCCATTAAAGAAATGGCGGAAATGGCAGTGGATCTAGTCATTTCATCTTCTGAGGGCAAGGTTGTACCAAAACGCACGATACTTCCTGTTTCTTACATAGAAAGAGAGAGTACCAAGTAACTGATTTGAAAAATAGAATATTTAAAAGATACCGTTCTGACAGGCTTTTAACAGCTTGTTAGAGCGGTTTTTTTTAAAGATAAAGAAAAAGATGGAAATACTATTGAAAAATAGATTGATATGTGCAATATTTAAGTAAAATATAAATGCGTTGTGATTGAGTTAAGTTAATTTAATTAAATTCCGGATTGGAGTTTTTGGTAGGATATTTACTTTTTAGTGATAACGGAGGGGAATACAGATGTATGGCGCGATAGAAGCAGGTGGGACAAAGATGGTATTGGCTGTTGGGGACGACAAGTCAAATATAGTAGAGACCACAGAGATAAAAACGAGAAGTCCGAGGGAAACAATCCCTGAGATTATGGATTTTTTTGGAAAGTATGACATTGAAGGCATGGGAATAGGCGCGTTCGGCCCTGTGTGCCTTGATAGGAACTCGGAAAGTTACGGAAAGATAGGAAAAAGCCCGAAGCTGGAATGGGTGGGCTTTTCCTGGATGGAAGCTTTTGGCAAGGCAGATTACCCGGTGACAATAGATACCGATGTCAACGCGGCATGTTTGGGAGAAGTCAAATATGGGAATGGAAAAGGGCTGAATAGCGTAATCTACATAACAATAGGCACCGGGATCGGAGTTGGAGTTTATGCTGAAGGCAATCTCCTCCATGGAGCGCTTCATCCTGAGGCGGGACATATTCTTTTGCCTGTGAGCGGCAGAGACGGTTTTGAAGGAATCTGTCCGTATCATAAGAACTGTTTTGAAGGACTGGCATCGGGACCTGCAATAGAGGCTCACTATGGCAAAAAGCCGCAGCTTTTGCTTGATGATATGAGCGTTTGGGAGCAGGAAGCAGACTACATCGGAAAGGCATTGATGCAATATATATGTTGCTATTGCCCTGAGAAGATCATACTCGGAGGTGGTGTCATGCGTATAGAAAAGCTCTTTCCCATGATCCGTGAGAAAACTCTATCCTATCTGAACGGATATATTGATACAAAAGAGATGCAGGATATTGAAAGTTATATAACACCGGCGGGACTTATGGGACAGCAGGGAATAAAAGGAGCATTATTTATGGCATCACTTAAATAAGATTAGATGAGAGATGCAGTAAATACGGAGACAATAGATGGAAAAATTTGCAATAAATAACTGGATACTGAAAAGGGTATCCGATGGCAGTAAGTACAGGACAGAGGTTCCGGGGAGCGTTCTCTATACACTTCAGAATAACGGAGTAATTCCGAATCCGTTTGTGGCAGACAATGAGAAATTTGCCCTGAAAATGATGGAAGAGGATTATGAATACGAAGCTAAGTTCGATGCCGGTCATGCTCTCATGTCATCTTTGAAAAAAGAGCTTGTATTCGAAGGAATCGATACCGTTGGGGAGGTGTATCTAAACGGAAGCAAAATCCTATGTGCCTGCAACATGCACAGGACATACAGGATTGATATCACAGATTTATTAAAGGAAAAAGACAATGAATTAAAGGTCTGCATCCACTCACCTCTTAAATATATAAAGGATGCATACGGAAAAAGTGAGTGCGACGGAACGGAAGATGCCATGGAGGGCTTTGTCCACATAAGAAAAGCTCATTACATGTTCGGCTGGGATTGGGGGCCGAGAATTCCTGATGCAGGACTTTTCAGACCAGTATATATTCTTGGAATAAATACTGCGCGTATCGAGAATGTCAGGATTCATCAAAGACACTCAGGCGGTAAAGTCGGGCTGCGTATTTTTATAGACAGGGCAGTTTCCGGTGATGATACAGGTCTTTCCTGTGATGTAAGTCTTACAGATCCACATGGAAAAGAGCTTACGTATGAAGATTACAGATCAGGCGATGAAATTTTCGTCGAAAATCCGTTACTCTGGTGGCCGGCGGGATTCGGAGAACAAAATCTCTATAGCTTAAAAGTGAGTTTAAAACTGGGAAATACGGAGCTTGATTCTTTGACAAAAAGAATCGGCCTAAGAACTCTTACCATAAACAGAAAGAAAGATGAGTGGGGAGAGAGTTTCTCGCATTGCGTAAACGGTTTTGATGTATTTGCTTTTGGCGCAGACTATATACCGGAAGATAACTATCTGACAAGAATGACACCCGAAAGAACAAGGAAACTTCTTGAAGATTGTAAAATGGCCAATTTTAATTCTATCAGGGTTTGGGGAGGCGGCTTTTTTCCGGATGATGCTTTCTATGATGCATGTGATGAGCTTGGAATCATGGTATGGCAGGATATGATGTTTGCCTGCGGCGTCTATGACCTTACTGAGGAATTTGAAGAAAATATCAGACTTGAGATTAAAGATAATTTAAAAAGGATTGCGGATCATGCGTGCCTTGCTCTTATTTGCGGCAATAATGAAATGGAGATGTTCGTAAAAAACGGAGTATGGGTTAAGACTCATAAGCAAAAAGCAGATTATATCAAGATGTATGAATATCTCTTTCCGAAGTGGGTAAAAGAGTACGCTCCTGATGTGGGTTACTGGCCATCCAGTCCGTCGTCGGGAGGATCTTTTGATGATCCCAACGACTTTGACCGCGGAGATGTTCATTTCTGGCAGGTATGGCATGACGGAAAACCTTTTACCGAGTACAGAAAGTATTTCTTCAGATATCTGTCGGAGTTTGGCTTCCAGGCTCTTCCGTCAAAAAAGACACTGGAAACGGTAATGACAAGCGAAGAAGACTACAATCTTTTTTCCTATAACATGGAAAAGCACCAGAGGAACAAATCTGCCAATTCCAAGATAATGCAGTACATGCAGGCAACTTTCAAGTATCCTACGGATTTTGACACTTTGATTTATGCATCTCAGCTTCTGTCGGGAGAAGCGATACGATACGGTGTTGAGCACTTTAGGAGAAACAGGGGAAGATGCATGGGAACTTTGTATTGGCAGCTAAATGACTGCTGGCCTGTTATAAGCTGGGCTTCTGTTGACTATTACGGAAGATGGAAGGCACTGCACTATTATGCCAAGAGATTTTTTGCGCCCGTGCTTCTTAGCTGTGAGGAGACGAGCACTGTATCCGAAGGAATTGAGATAAATTCCGAAAATAGCAGCTTCATACCTGCGATAAAGCTTAATATCTCCAATGAGACCATGACGGAGCGAAAGCTTACTGTGGAGTGGAAACTTAGAGACGCTTTCGGAAAAGAATTTGGTGGAAGACATTATAAGATTGAAACTTCGGATGCCTTCGACGTAATTGTTTCTCCGCTTTCTTCTAAGTGGGTGACTGAGCAAAAATTCCCCGGAATCGACATATATTCCTGTTATGTGTCCTTTAAGGCCATAGAAGAGGGCGAGGTGGTGTCGGAAGGCACGGCTCTTTTTGTGCCGGCGAAATATTTCCGTTTTGAAGATCCGGGGCTCACAGTAAGAATGATCTCGGAAAATGAGATAGAAATAAGTGCAAAGGCTTTTGCCAAAAATGTAGAAATAAGAAATGAGAATGACGATCTGGTGCTCTCTGACAACTTTTTTGACATGAATCCAGGAGTAAAAGTTGTCCGTATTATCAGGGGAGATGCCAATAATCTTACGGTCAGAAGTGTTGCTGATATTCACTGAGTGAAAAATAGACTTATCACGGAATGACCTAAAATGAATTTTTACCGGAGGAATTGTATGAGTGACAAGATTTATGAACCGAGTAACGCGAATATGCAGCAGGGCGCAAGAAATGTGCTCAAATATCTGGCCGAGATCACATATGAAAAGATGATCACCGGGCAGCATACGCAGACGATGGAACAGGAAGAACTTAAGCTTATAGAGGAAAAGACGGGAAAGAAGCCGGCGCTTTTGGGCTTTGAACTTTTGTCTTATTCACCGAATATCAACTATCTCGATACAGATGATGAGTGTATGGATGAGATCGTTCACAACAACGGAACGCTTAAGAAAGCCTGGGAATGGGCTGATGAACATGGACTTATCACATTCACATGGCACTGGTTCTCGCCTCTTTACGGCAGGTCTAAGGCTTTTTATACAGAGAATACTTCTTTTGACCCTGAAAAAGCTGCAACTGAGGGTACGGCTGAATATAATGCATTGCTCTCGGATCTTGACGTAATGGCCGGGATACTGAGGCCGTTTTGCGAAAAAGAAATCCCTATTTTGTGGAGACCGTTCCATGAGAGCGACGGAACATGGTTCTGGTGGGGAGCAAAAGGTGCCGAATCCGTCAAAAAACTGTATAGGATAATGTATGAGCGCTTTGTGGGCGTACATCATCTTAACAATCTTATCTGGGTGTGGAACTCGCATATTAAGGAGTTCTATCCGGGAGACGACGTTGTAGATGTGATATCGGTCGACCTTTATACCGATAAACATGTTCATACAGCATATTCCGGGCAGTATAATGAACTTAAAGAAATAACCGAGATGAAAAAGCCCATGATTCTTGCGGAAGTAGGTGTGCTTCCGGATCCCGAGGCTGTCCACGGTGAGCATATTGGATGGGCGAGCTTTATGACATGGTCTTTGGATTTTTGCAGAACAGAAGAATATAACACATTTGAATTTTTGAAAGATGTATATAACAGCCCGAATGTTGTAACAAAAGATAATCTCCCCAAACTATATGAGGTTAAAAAGATATGAATGAAGTAGAAGGAATAAAGCGGATAAAAAAACTGATTGATAAGGCCAAAGCGGGTGAAGAACTTGTACTTGGCTTCTTTGGAGGTTCGATAACTCAAGGATCTTTGTCATCCAAGCCAGAACTGTGCTATGCACACAGAGTTTTTGACTGGTTTAAAAAAGAGTTTCCGAATGCGAAGTTTCACTATTTGAATGCCGGAATAGGCGGAACCTCTTCATATTTTGGAGTGTCCAGAGTCTATAAGGATCTGCTTATGTATAGGCCGGATTTTGTGATTGTAGATTTTTCCGTGAACGATGAAGAGGCAGAGCTTTTCAAAGAGACATACGAGGGACTGATAAGACGAATATGGTACTCAGATACAAAGCCTGCAATGCTGCTGCTTAACAATGTGTACTATGACGATGGCAGAACAGCAGAGGATATACATTTAGAAGTCGGAAAGCACTACGGAATTCCCAACGTGAGCATCAAAGATACAATATACAAGAGGATGATTGAAGGGATATATAGAAGAGATGACATTACACCGGATGGACTACATCCCAATGATCTCGGACACGAACTTCTGGCAAAAGAGATAACGGATAGGATCAATGAAATATGCGGTATGGATGTACCTGCGGGTGAAAGAGATCAGGGAAAAGAACCTGTAACAGCAAATCGCTTTGAAGCTTCTTTAAGATATACCATTGAAAACAGCAGTCCGATATTATCGGGATTTAGAGCCGATGCGAGAGAAAAAGAAGGACATCTTGACTTTTTTAAAAATGGTTGGATAGCTACCAAAACAGGTGATTCCATTCACTTTGAGTGTAGCGACGTAAGGACGATTGCCGTTCAATACAGAAAGACAATAAAAAGACCGGCACCCGTTGCGTTGGCAGTTTTGGACGGATGCAGGGAAAAAGCTGTTGTCCTTGATTCAAATTTTGATGAAGACTGGGGCGATTGCCTTTATTTGCAGCAGGTGCTAAATGAAAGCGAAAGAAAAGATCACACATTGGATATAGAAATAGTAAGTGCCTCGGAAGAAGACAAAAACAGTTTTTACCTGTTATCATTAATAGTATCTTAAAGCAGAATCGGCGCGAAATCACGATAAAGAGATTGGAGGGAAGATGGCGATAGTATATAACGACAGCGAGCTTACATGGAAACTTGATACGGAAAATACATCATATGTTCTTGGAGTAGTGGATGGGAAGTATCTTTCACATATCTATTACGGCAAAAAGATAAGAAGCAGCGAGCTTTCGTATCTGCTAAGACCTGATGAGATTGTTCCTCCGTCAATCAGGCCTGCGGAGCAGCTTGGCTTCATGGATGCGATACAGCTTGAGTATCCTTGCGGCGGAATCGGTGACTTCAGGGAGTGCTGCATTGCGGTAAAGAATGATGCGGGACAGATAGGGTGTGACCTGTCATACAAGAGTTATGAGATTGTAAAAGGGAAAGCAAAGGTTGCGGGACTTCCCACGTGCTTTGGAGATAATGCCGAAACACTTATTGTTAGGCTTGAAGATGAGATTTGCGGTCTGGTGGTATCTTTGTCTTTTACTGTGTTTGATGATTGTGATGCCGTAATACGTTCTGCACTTATCGAGAATAGGGGCTCGAAAATATTATGTATAGAAAGAGCTATGTCTTCCTGCCTTGACTTTGAGATGAGGGACTGCGAAGTTATAACGCAGTGCGGCGCATGGGCAAGAGAGCACATAATTGAAAGGACGCCTCTTAATCATGCGGCTATTACAGCGGAGTCGACAAGAGGCGAAGAAGGCCATGATTCCATGCCTTTTATGGCTGTCGTTTCCAAAAACACCGACCGGAAAAGCGGTGAAGTCTATGCTTCTCAGCTAATTTATTCCGGCAATTTTAAGGCGAAGGTAAAGAAAAATGCTCACGACCAGATAAGGATGGTCATTGGAATAAATCCCGAGACATTCTCATGGAAGCTTGAACCCGGAGACTCTTTTCAAACTCCGGAGGCAGCTCTCGTTTATTCATCCTGCGGCCTTGGAAAGATGACAAGAGATTATCATAAGCTTTTTAGAAAACATCTGATAAGACAAGACTGGGTGAGCAAGGAAAGACCTATACTTATCAATAACTGGGAAGCAACATATTTTGATTTTGATAAGGACAAGCTTCTTGATATTGCAAAGACGGCAAGGCAGTGCGGAATAGAACTTCAGGTTCTTGACGACGGCTGGTTTGGATATAACAGAAATCAGCCAAGTGGAGGGCTCGGAGACTGGTATGTCAATGAAGATAAGCTGGAAGGCGGCCTAAAGGGGTTGACCGATGAGCTAAAAAAGATAGATATGAAGTTCGGACTTTGGTTCGAGCCGGAAATGGTCTGTGAAGATACAGATCTATATAAAAAACATCCCGACTGGGTGCTTCATCAAGTTGGAAGAACACCGGCCAGAGCACGTGATCAGTGGGTTTTAGATTATTCCAATCCCGAAGTCAGAAACTATATTTATGAGAGTATGGCCAAAATACTTCGTGAAGTTCCTGTTGTGTACATTAAGTGGGATATGAACAGGTCCCTTTCCGACGTCGGTTCTGAGTATCTTCCTTCCGACAGGCAGGGGGAGATATGGCACAGGCACGTTCTTGGTGTGTATGAGATCCAGGAAAAGATAACCAAGGAATTTCCATATGTTCTGATTGAGAACTGTTCTTCGGGTGGAGCCAGGTTTGATGCGGGAATGCTGTATTACAGTCCTCAGATATGGTGCTCGGATGATATGGATCCTGTTGAACGTCTTTCGATACAGGAAGGTACTGCAATGCTTTATCCGGTATCTGCGATAGGATCTCATGTTGCAAAAAGCCCCAATGATATTTCAGGAAGAGAGGTCTCTTTTGAGTCGAGAGCTGTGGCGGCCATGTTTGGGACTTTTGGATACGAGCTTGATGTAACAAAACTTTCCGAAGATGAACTAAAGCAGATTCCTGATCAGATAGACAGATACAAGAGCATAAGAAGGCTGATCCTTGACGGAGAGTATTATAGATTGGCGTCATATAGGGAAAATAAAGAATATGATGCATATATGATAGTTTCCGAAGATAAAAAAGAAGCTTTTATTATATATATGCAGGTATTGTCAAAGGCTTTTTCAAGAAGCAGATTACTTAGGCTTGAAGGGCTTGACTCTGATCGGAAATATGACGTAAACGGAAAAGTTTATTACGGAGATGTGCTGATGAACGCCGGACTTTTGATTCCGGGAAGCAAGGACTTTGAAGCGCAGTTCATTAAAATTACAGCAGTATAAAAATAATTTGGGAAACGCTGATTTTTATTGGTGTTTCCCTATTAAACTATTATGGATTGATTATTAAGTTAATTTAATTCATAATAAAAGCCGGAGGATAACAGATGAGACCAAAACAGAAAGTAAAACTAAAAGATATTGCTGACAGCCTGGGAGTATCTGTTGTTACAGTATCTAATTCACTGGCGGGTAGGCCCGGAGTGAGCGCTGAAATGCGCACGAAGATAAAAGAATGTGCGGCAAAGATGGGGCTTGACTACAGTAAATACGGGAAGACTACGCCTAAAAAGGTTGATAATCCGGAACTTATCGGAAAGACCATAAGCGTTATCGTTTCAGAGAGATATATTTATATAGGCGCTTCTTTTTACTGGGAGATGTATCAGAAGGTCGCTTATGCGGTTTCTGAAAATGAATGCTTTACGTCGCTTAGTATAGTCAAAGATTACGATGATGACGAGATACTTCCGCCCGTAACGGATGCTGACGGAGTGATAATAATAGGACCTATAAAAGAAAAGTTTCTTAGCAGGCTGCTGGCGGCAGTTAAAGTGCCGGTAGTTTTCATGGATCAGCAGATTGAGACAGGTAATTACTCTTCAGTTCTGTCGGGAAATTATTACGGAATGTACAGAGCTACCAAGGAACTGGTTAAAGCGGGGCATAAAGAGATAGGATTTGTCGGAGCGCTTGATTATTCCAGAAATATAATTGACAGATACTATGGATACAAGAAGTGCATGCGTGAGAACGGCCTTAAAGTGAATCGCGATTGGCTGTTGCCGGATAGGAGCGGAAATGACGAAACTCTTATGATAGAGCTACCCAAGAAACTGCCCACAGCATTTGCATGCAGCAGTGATTTTTCTGCCGGATTGTTATATGAGGCGCTTAAAAAGCAGGGAAAACGTGTTCCGGAAGATATATCGATTGTCGGTTATGACAATTACCTGCTTAACAGCGATCTTGAAGGAAAGCTTACAACTTACAACGTTGATCTTGTGAAAATGGCCAGACTCACAGTGGAGCAGGTCATTAACGAGATAGAGGATCCGTCACTTGCAGGAACGATATTTGAGGTGGATTCCAACGTTGTGAAAAGAACATCGATAAAAGAGTTGAGGGATAATAATGCAGAGTGATGTTACATTGTCTGATATTGCAGAAAAGCTTGGCGTAAGCAGTGTTACCGTGTCGAAGGCTCTTGCGGGGAAAAAGGGCGTCAGTGATGAACTGCGTGAGGAGATACTAAGTCTTGCCGACAAAATGGGATATGTGCGAAAAGAAAAGAACCATCATCCCAAAAAGAATACCGTAATTGGAGTGATAGTTGCGGAAAGATATCTGAATCACAGTAGGTCATTCTACTGGCACATTTATAAAGAATTATCGGTGCAGTCAAATGATAAAAGAATTCTTACTCTTTTGGAGGTTATAAACAGAGAGGCGGAAGAGTCCGAAAGTGTTCCCAATCTCATTGCACAGGAGAGTGTGGATGGACTGATCATTCTTGGAGCTTTCAATGTCGGATATCTTCGTATGCTTAGAAAAAAAGCCAAGATACCGATGCTTTCGCTGGATTCTTTATATGAGGAGATAGAAGGTGATGCGGTGATAACCGATAATATCCTCGGAGGGTATGAGATTACCAGATATCTGTTTGATAAAGGACACAGGAAGATCGGATTTGTCGGTACTTTGAAGGTGACACCGAGTATTGACGAGCGGTATATAGGAATGTGTAAGTTCCTGTCATCGGCAGGTCTGGATGTTGAGTTTAGGGATAATCCATTGGTGATCAATGACAGGGATAAATATGGTAATCTTGACGCAGAGGGGACATTTGCGCTTCCTTCGGCAAAAGAGATGCCGACAGCATTTTTCTGCAATTGTGATGTATCTGCGCTTTTGCTTATCGAGCATTTGAAAGAAAAAGGATACAAAGTTCCCAAGGATATTTCTGTCATCGGATTTGATAATTATGTTCCCGATATGAACAAGAGCATTGAACTTTCAAGTTATGAAATAGATCTTAGTGTAATGATAAGTAAGGCAATGGAGCTGCTGACGCAGAGACTTCGTAATCCCGATATGCCTTTCAGCTCCGCGATGATACGCGGAAAGCTGATCGTCGGGGACTCTGTGAGAACTGTCTGATAGTGGAAAGGCCAATCGTTCGCGCGTGGGCATTTCGCGAGTGATTGGTCTTTTTTTGCCTTGATTAATTTAAGTTAATTTAAGAAGGTTTGTCTATAAATAATTAACAATATTTAAGGAGTCGTTTTGTTGAGGATTAACGAAACGGCTCTTTTTTACTGAATTTTGTAAAAGTGCTATTGAAAAATGGTGATGAACAAATATAATATTAATTAACTTAAGAACAATGTATTGGAACCATGGTTTTACTTAAATTAATTAAAAGGGGTGAATGAAATGAATTTAAAAAGGACTATTGCTCTATTGGCTGCTGCAGCTGTGGCTGCATCTCTCGTCGCATGTGGCTCATCACCGAGTGCAGGTACGGAACCGGGAACGGCAGGTTCCGAGGCTTCCGGTAATGCCGGTAACGGTGGCACTGCAGATACTGCGGATAACAACTATACATCTGTTGTTTTGGGTGAGACTGGGAAGGATATCAAAACTAAGATCAAGATTCTGACACATAGAACGGACATGGTTGGTGATGATTATTCGGGAAAAAGTTGGAAAGACTATGTTGCGGAATTTAATAAGATTTATCCCGAAATTACAGTAGAATTTGAAGCTATTACAGATTATGCGGAAGATTCGCTTCTTCGTCTTCAGGGTGGTGACTGGGGCGATATTATGATGATCCCGGCGATCGATGCATCTGAGCTCTCGAATTATTTCATGCCGTACGGAACGGTCGATCAGATGAACGGTGCTATCCGTTTTGCTACGGACAAGCAGTATAACGGAATATGTTACGGGGTTCCGTCTACGGGAAATGCTCAGGGTGTTCTTTATAACAAGGCAGTATTTGAGAAGGCAGGAATCACAACTTTACCCAAGACACCGGAGGAATTTATAAATGACTTAACTCTGATAAAAGAAAAGACGGATGCGATCCCTCTTTATACAAACTATGCCGCAGGCTGGACAATGGGAGCATGGGATGCATATATTGCGGGAACTGCTACAGGTGATGCAACATACATGAATCAGAAGCTTGCTCATACGGCAAATCCTTTCGCCGATCCGGGTGACGGATCACATGCATACAATGTGTACAAAGTCCTTTATGATGCGGTTGCTAAAGGTCTTATCGAGGATGACTATTCAACTACAGACTGGGAAGGCTGCAAGGGCATGCTTAACAGAGGCGAGATCGGAACTATGGTACTTGGCTCATGGGCATATTCTCAGATGCAGGCAGCAGGAGATAAGCCTGAGGACATCGGATATATGAGCTTCCCTATCACGGTTAACGGCAAGCAGTATGCTACAGCAGGTCCTGATTACGCATTCGGAATCAATAAGGATGCAAGCGATGAAAATCGTATGGCGTCACTTCTTTTTGTAAAGTGGATGACAAATGAGTCGGGATACTCATACAACGAAGGCGGTATTCCTATCAATGCCGAAGATGACAAATATCCCGATCTTTATGCGGCATTTGACGGAGTTGAATATGTTTCAGATGAACCGGCACTTGCGGGAGAAGAAGATCTTAAAGATACACTTAATTCCGATTCGGAACTTAGCATTAACAGCGGTGGTGACAAGAAAGTTCAGGCGATCATAGAGCATGCATCCAACGGGGATATGACTTTTGACCAGATCATGGACAGTTGGAATAAAGCGTGGACAGAAGCACAGGAACTTAACGGAGTAGATATAGACGACTAACAGATAATTGACAGACAACTGACACATAAATTTTTTTATGAGCTGCGGGGGAGGGGCGGAATTGTATGATTCCGCCTCAACTTATAGAAAGAAAGTGAGATAACCCTATGAACAAAAGAAAGTGGAAACAGGCACAGGTAATATTAACATTTCTCATTATTCCGGTAGGATTACTGATTTTGTTCACATATTATCCTTTTGGCAAAATGGTCCAATTCAGCTTTTATAACATGAAATACATTGGACCTAGGAAATTCGTGGGATTCAAAAACTATATACAGATTTTTAAGCGTGAAGATATTCTGAGAACGCTGCTTTTGTCACTGTATTATATGGCCGGAGCGGTTATTCAGGTATTTCTTGCATTATATCTTGCAACAATATTCTGCTTTAAGGTAAAAGCTGAAAACTTCTGGAAAGGATTTATCTTTTTCCCTTATCTGATAAATGGTATAGCTATCGGATTCATTTTCAAGTTTTTTTACACAAGAGGATTTGTTCTGGACACGGTTCTCCAAGCGATAGGTTTCAATCCGAATGATCTTCCCTATTGGTTAAAAGACCAATCGATAAACAACTGGTCGCTTGTGTACTCATCGGTGTGGAGATACCTGGGCTCTACAATGGTTCTTTTCCTTGGGGCAATGATGTCGGTGGACAGTACGCTTTATGAAGCAGCGTCGATAGATGGCGCAAATAAGTGGCAGACATTCTGGCACATCATTTTACCGAGCATAAAGACAATAGTAACACTGAATGTAATCTTGGCTATTACAGGATCTCTTTCGGCATTTGAGCCGCCTTTTGTTATAACAAGCGGTGCAAACGGCACGGGAACATTCTTTGTAGTAATGAATGATATTGCTCATACAAGTCAGAAGGTCGGACTTGCCAGTGCGATGGCGGTATTTCTTCTTGTGATCATCTTCATTGCCAAATTTATTCAGGACGCAATATTTAGGTTCCTGTTTAGAAATGCGGGAACAGATATGGATGAAAGAGCGTTCAAGAAACAGCGTAAAAGGGAAGCAAAGGCAAGAATGCAGATGCAAAGAGGAGGTAGATAATGTCATCAGATACAGTAATTGCAAGTGTTGTTCCGAAGAAAAAGATGAGTATTGGTGATATTGTTTGGGGAATCATAAAGTATGCTTCTGTTGCGCTTTGTGCTTTTTTGGCGGTACTTCCAATAGTATCCTGTGTCATAACTTCGCTGAAAACAGAGGTTGAGTATCAGAGCACCAATGTTATGACACTTCCGGAAAACTTTTTTAATTTTAACAATTATGTTCAGGCTTTTGCTCAGGCAAATATGGGACTGGCATTTATTAACTCGGGAATAATTCTTTTATTTGTACTTGCGGGATCGACCATGATAGGCTCTCAGCTTGCATATGTTCTAAACCGCTTTAGCTTTCCCGGCAATGCGCTTATCAGGAATCTGTTTACTTTTGCGGCGCTTCTTCCGGGAATTGCCATGCAGGTTTCGGTATATGAAATAATGGTAAATCTCGGATTTGTAAATACTTTGTACGGCTACATCATCATGATGATGGGGACGGATGTAATGTCAATTTACATCTACATTCAGTTTTTTGAAAACCTTCCCGTTTCGCTTGATGAAAGTGCATTTTTGGACGGTGCGAATTACTTCCAGATTTATGCAAAGATATTGCTTCCGCTCTTAAAACCTGCGATTGTTACGAATCTGATTCTTAAGGGCGTTGGTGTTTACAACGAGTATTATTGCGCGAACCTGTATCTTCAGGATAAAAGAAAACTCTGTACGGTAGCCACATCATTGTACACATTCACGGGCCCCATGGGTAATCAGTATCATCTTATCTGTGCCGGCGTGATCATGTCACTTCTTCCTGCTCTGATAATATTCTTGCTTTGTCAGAAACAGATTTATAACGGCGTTGCAGCCGGTGCGGTAAAGGGGTGATAAGTAATGGTCAGTGAAATAAAGGAGCATCTTCTGAATGGGATCATACCTTTTTGGAAAGGTTTAAGAGACGATGAATTCGGCGGATATTACGGCTATATGGGCTATGATCTTGCCGTTGATAAAAAATATGAAAAGGGCTGCATACTAAACAGCAGGATATTATGGTTTTTTTCAAGCGCATACAAAGTTCTCGTAGATAAAACGCTTTTAAGCGAGGCTATGCATGCGTATGAGTTTTTAAAAAAATATTGCATTGATGATGAATATGGCGGGGTATTCTGGTCGGTATCTTATGACGGAAAGCCTCTTGATACTACAAAACATACATATAATCAGGCTTTTACAATCTACGGACTGTCTGCATATTTTGATGCATCGGGAGATTGGGAAGCACTGAAGATGGCTATTTCGCTCTACGAACTTATAGAAAAGAAAATGCGTGATGAGCGTGGATATCTTGAAGCGTTCGACAGAGAGTTCAAGCCTGTATCAAATGAAAAGCTGTCGGAAAACGGTACCGACGCGGTAAGGAGCATGAATACTCTTTTGCATGTTATGGAGGGATATACGGAGCTTTACAGGGTATCGGGTGATGGCAGAGTCAGAAAATCTTTATATGAGATTCTGAAAATAGTAAGTACCAAGATATATAATCCAAAGCTTCGCAGACAGGAAGTCTTTTTTGACAAAGATTATAACAGCCTGGTCGATCTTTATTCCTACGGACATGACATAGAAGCGGCATGGCTGATAAATAGGACAACCGATATTCTTGGCGACGGTGACCTTTCGGCAAAGATCGGCAGAATGACGGAGGAGATGGCGAGTGAAGTATATAAAGTTGCTTTTGACGGAAAATCAATTCCCGTCGAGGGACAGAATTCAGTTGTAAAAGAGGACAGAGTCTGGTGGGTGCAGGCTGAGGGAATCAATGGATTTCTTGATGCATACGAAAGACATCCCGAGAAAAAAGAATATCTTGAGGCGGCACGGGCTCTTTGGGATTACATAAAAGAATTTGTCATCGATAAGAGACCCGGATCTGAGTGGTTCTGGTATGTCGATAAAAACGGCGTACCCGCGAAGGATGAGCCTATAGTTGAACCGTGGAAGTGTCCGTATCATAACGGAAGAATGTGTTTGGAGGTAATAACAAGAAATGTTACATGAGAGATATTACATTGAAAAGGACAGACAGGAAAAGCTCATGTCGCGGAAGAATGAACCTGCGGATTTTTATAACGGAGTATATACAAGATATAAATATCCGGTTCTTACAAGACAGCATATTCCGCTTACGTGGAAATACGATCTTGATATAAAGAGTAATCCGAATTTTCAGGAGAGGCTTGGGATAAATGCAGTTCTAAATTCCGGAGCCATTAAACTTAATGGGAAGTATTATCTTGTTGCCAGAATAGAAGGCAATGACAGAAAGTCTTTTTTCGGAGTTGCTGAAAGTGATAACGGCATAGACAATTTCAGATTTTGGGATTATCCGATATTGCTTGATGACACTTGTAAGGAAGAGACAAATGTCTATGACATGAGGCTTACGCAGCATGAGGATGGCTGGATATACGGAGTGTTCTGTTCCGAGAGCCACGATGATTCCACAAACGATCTTTCTGCGGCAGTTGCGGCAGCAGGAATTGTAAGGACAAAAGATTTTAAAAAGTGGGAGCGACTTCCTAATCTTGTTACAAAACGCTCGCCTCAGCAGAGAAATGTTGTTCTTCATCCTGAGTTTGTTGACGGAAAATATGCTTTTTATACCCGTCCAATGGACAGTTTTATTGATACCGGAAGCGGCGGTGGTATAGGCTTTGGGCTGTGTGATGATATTGAACATGCAGTGATAGATGAGGAAAAGATTCTTAGCAGAAGAAGATATCATCAGATTACGGAAGCTAAGAACGGTGAATGCGTTGTGCCTATAAAGACAGACAAGGGATGGCTTCATATCGCACACGGCGTAAGAAATACGGCAGCAGGACTAAGATACGTCCTTTATGCCTATGCAACCGATCTTAACGATCCCGGAAAAGTTATAGCGGAGCCCGGAGGACTTCTTCTTGGACCGCTTGGATGGGAGAGAGTAGGAGACGTTTCAAACGTTGTATTCTCAAACGGCGCGATCGTAGAAGAAAACGGAGATATTCTTCTTTATTATGCAGGCAGCGATACAAGGGTATATGTTGCAAAAACAAGTATTGAACTTCTTAGTGATTATATCTTCGGAACTCCCGAAGATCCCGGCAGAAGCGTGCTTTGCGTGCAGCAAAGATGCGAGCTTATAAAGAAAAATCTTGAAGTTTTAAAAAATGAGATTTAAGGAGCAAATATGGCAGTATTGAAACTACAGGCTCCGACCAAAGACTATCTGTGGGGAGGAAACCGTCTTGTCGATGAATTCGGTAAAAGACCGGCCGGTGATGTGACCGCGGAAAGCTGGGAGCTGTCATGTTATCCCGGTTGCGAGTCTGTGATTGAAAACGGTGAGTTTGCAGGAAAGACGCTCACTGATTATATAAATGAAAAAGGTAAGAATGTCCTTGGAAAAAACTGCGAGAAATTCAGGGACTTTCCAATACTTATCAAGCTTATTGATGCAAGAAAAGATCTGTCATTGCAGGTTCATCCGTCAGATGATTACGCTCTGAAAAAAGAAGGGCAGTACGGAAAGACGGAGATGTGGTATATAATTGATGCCAAGGATAATGCTTTTTTGTATTATGGTTTTAATCGCGAGATTTCCAAAGAAGAGTTTCGAAAGCGCATAGAGAATCAGACTCTTACAGAAGTTCTTAATGCATATCCCGTAAGCAAAGGGGATGTTGTTTTCATTGAGGCGGATACTCTGCATGCAATCGGCGAGGGTATTCTTCTTGCAGAAATTCAGGAAAATTCGGATATCACTTACAGAGTGTATGATTACGGAAGACGTGATAAAAACGGAAATCTGCGAAAGCTTCATATAGAAAAAGCGCTTGAAGTGACAGATCTTTTTCCTGCAAAAAAAGTTCCGAGACCTGAACCGCATATCGGAAATTGCAAATATTTTACGGTTGATAAAGTCAATCTAAGCGGTAAGATCATGAATAAGCTTAGCGGTACGGTTGACGAGAACTCGTTTTTACATATTCTGTTCCTTTCGGGAGAAGGGGAAATAAAGAATGACAACGAGGATGTGAGATTTAAAAAGGGCGACAGCTTCTTTCTCCCCGCCGGTGATGGGAATTATGAGATTTGCGGAGAGTGTGAGGCACTTTTCACGTATATTTAAGGATGAGAATATGCTTAGAGAGTATAAAATTTCAGAAATAGAAAAATTGAAGATTCATGGCAGGAGAACTGCATGTCTTGATCCTTTAACGCTGTTCTGGAATGGTTCGGGAATAGAAATGAATGTACGTGCCACTGTGGTGAAACTTCGCTGTTACGCAGACTATTCAGTCTTTGAGCCGTGGATTGATGTCCTTGTTGAAGGTGTAAGATATCAGAAGAGACCGCTCGAAAAGGGAATAAATGAGATCACGATCTGGCAAGGAAATGCGGGACCTTGCGAAAGTGATATTCCGCTCAGAAATATCAAGATCATGCGAGATACACCCGCTATGGCGGCGGATGGTGATACCCTGATACGGATTGAAGCTGTTTTTACCGATGGTACATTTGAAATTGTTGATGAACCGGGGCATAGGATTGAGTTCATAGGAGACAGTATAACATCAGGCGAAGGCTGCATGGGGCCTGTAAGTGAACAGGAGTGGAACAGCGCATGTTTTGATGCTTTCGATAATTATACATATATCACAGCTCAAAAACTGGGGGCTGACTATGAGGTTTTCAGCCAGAGTGGTTATGGCTTTGTGTGGTCCTGGGATGGCAATCCGAAAGAAAATATGCCGTTATTCTATGATCAGGTGTGCGGGCTTGTTCCGGCAGGAAAAGCTTGCGAGATTGGGGCTCATGAGAAATATGATTTCTCTCTTTTTGAACCTGATATCGTTATCATCAATCTGGGTACGAATGATGCGGGTGCATATTCTTTAAGCAGCCACGAAGCTGCAAGGGATGGCGGTACGTATTCTGAAAGCGATTACGATGCTGCAAGTAGCATGGGAAGTGATAATATTCACTATCTGAATGAAAAAGGTGAGATCCCGCCGGAGGATGTGGCAGCGCTTAAGAACGGCGCAAAAGCTTTTTTGAAAAAGGTCAGAGAGAAGCGCCCGGGGGCCATAATAATATGGGCTTACGGAATGCTGCTTCAGGATTCTGATATAATTAACACTCAGATGACAAATCTGCTGTCAGCGGCAGTTGCTGAGTATTCCAAGCAGGAAAACGACAGCAAGGTATATTATCATCAGCTTCCGCCGACACTTGCAGGAGAGTTTGGCTCGAGATCGCATCCCGGCCATGCGGCCCATAAGAAGGCAGCAGAATCATTGGTGAAGAAGATAGAGGCGGTATTGGGGGTGCGATAGAAAGACTTGCATTTGTGGGATGTTTTGAATCATAGATTCAAGGCGCTCGCAAACAGGCCATTTGAGTCGGTTTCGCCGAAGGAATTGTTTGTTTACTGTATCAAGCTCTCACGAAATCTGCAGCCGATGCGTATTGGATATTTCGGACGTTTATGCTTGTTAGTCGAATCACAGTCAGCTTACCCTGTCCATTTTGCAGTAAATGCAAGTATGGACAGGGCTATTTGCTGCCTTTACCCTGTCCATTATGCGGTAAATGGAAAAATAGACAGGGCTATTTGCTGTCTTTTCCCTGTCCATTATGCGGTAAATGGAAAAATAGACAGGGCTATTTGCTGCCTTTACCCTGTCCATTATGCGGTAAATGGAAAAATAGACAGGGCTATTTGCTGTCTTTTTCCTGTCCATTATGCGGGAAATGTAAAAATGGACAGGGGTTTTTGCTGTCTTTTCCCTGCCCATTTTGCAGTAAATGGAAAAATAGACAGGGGTTTTTGCTGCCTTTTTCCTGTCCATTATGCAGTAAATGGAAAAATAGACAGGGCTATTTGCTGTCTTTTCCCTGTCCATTATGCGGTAAATGGAAAAATAGACAGGGCATTTTACTGTCTTTACCCTGTCTATTATGCGGTAAATGCAAGTATGGACAGAGATTTCTTGCTTTTAAGCAAGAATTTACTGCCTATATCGGGGAGCGATGAAAAGTGGCAGGACGATCATGCAAGAATTTTCTGCCTATATAGGACAGATGATGAATGGTAGCAGAATAGCACGGGATAAAGAGTTGCTGCTTAGGCCTTGTTATTTTCTTTCATAACATGAGCTGATATTGGGGATTTATAGAGCAGGTTTGCTACGAGGATTGAGAGTAGTGAGCCTGCTATCATTATCAGAAAGCCGATGGCTATTGCGCTTTTCATGTTGATCTTAAAAAATTCATCCAGCATAGATGTGAAGATGATTGTTGGAATAAATATGATTACCATGAATATAATACTCAATAGTGTGCGTTTGCTAAATAAAATTCCATACAACATACAATTGATGCAAAGTACACTGAAAACCAAAATGAGCGTTCCGTGTTTTGCATAGCTTTCTTGTAAAGAAAGATTCGGTAACGGCTTACTTACAATATATAACCTGTGTATTGATATTAATAGAAAAGTGATTATATACAGGGGGATTTGTATATAAAAGGGGTATACGGTCTGGAGTTTTTTGGCTGACGGTGATGACTGCGCAAGTCCTGATCCGCTTGTGTTCACAATGCTCATAAAAAAGATAATTGCGGAATTAGTAAAGAATATCATGTTTGATAAATTACTATGTGATAAGAGCTCGCCGATCATTCCTAGTAGAAACAGGACTACTGAGGCTATTATGTTTAATTTTAGTTTTGGGGTAGCCTTTATGATAGTTATTATCTTTTTGACTTCTTTTTTCATGTGGGGGCTCCTTAATGACAAGGTGAGATTGGTTTTTCTTGTACATAAATTATTTCACTTCATGATTGATCAAAAGCCGGCGAGGTATTTGCTAAGCTTTGTTGTTTGCCTTCATAACATGAGCTGATATTGGGTACTTATAGAGCAGGTTTGCTAAAAGGATTGAAAGCAGTGAGCCTACTATTATTATCAGATACCCTATGATTACAGCATTTGTGGAAGTAATCCTATATAGTAATGCCTGCATGCGTAAACCAATAAAGCTTATTGATATGACTATTGGTACTATAGAAAGACTCATAAATATTATTCCTATAACAAAAAATCTGTTACTGATAATCTGAAAAATAATACTGAAAAAAATCAGCATACTATATAAGATAATCAGACTACATTGTGTAGCATAGTTGCAAGTTGCCGACATATTGTTTAATGGCTTATCGGCAAGATAGACTCTGTGCCAGGAGAGTATCGCAAATATAATAATGTTATATGGTATTTGTATAATGAATGGATAGAGGGTCTGAAATTTTTTGGCAGCTGCCGAGGATTGAACCATGCTACTTCCGTTTGATTGCATAATCGATTGATATATCGTGCTTATACAAGCAAATATTCCCAATATGCCTGTATTACCTAAATTTGAAGAAAATTCACAAAACGCTCCTCCAGCAAATAAGAACAGTGCGATGAAAAACTGGGATTTTAATTGTGGAGCGGCTTTTATAATAGTTATTATTTTCTTGAATTCTTTTTTCATGTTAATACTCCTTGATGTTTGTAAGGCAACGTTTTCATTCAGGCTTTTCTTTTGGGGAGATTATTGACTATCATGAAACGTTCCGATATTGGGAATTTATATAGCAAGCTTGCCAAAATAATTGATAGCAGTGAACCGGATATTATCAGCAGAAGGCCTGTAACAATAGCAATTGGAAAGGTGAGATTAGAGATATCAAATATGGAATGAGAATGTTTTATTGTAAGGGTAATCAAAATCATAATTGTAATAAAAGGTAATAACATACAAAAAACAGATAGTCTAACGAATTTAGGACTAATTGTTTCATATATAAATAAAAAGAAGCATATTACACAAAACAATATGATATTAAAGCAATGTAAGCTGATGTCTTCTTTTATAGACATATCAAGTGCAGGTTTATTCGCAATATAAACTCTGTGCAAAGAAATTACGAAAAAGAAGATGATGTTCATAAACAATTGTATATAAAAGGCAAATTTAACTTGGAGTTTTTTAGATGATGAGGATGTTTGTCCAAGCCCAGAGCAGCTAACTGACATTATGGCCTTAAATATATCTGTGGTTGTAATAGAAAGATAGACTGCGCCGATAACGCCATATGAAATATGTATGCTTGCCCCTATCTCCAATAATGTTCCTCCGATTAAAAAGAGCAAGGTATTGATTATTCGTGTCTTTAATTGTGGAGCGGCTTTTATAATGTTTATCATAAGTTTGAATTCTTTTTTCATGTCAATACTCCTTGATGTTTGTAAGGCAACAATCTGTTGTGTAACTAAATGCCCAAACACTGATTATTATAGATAAAATAAAAGTTATCGAAAGCCATATTATAGTATGAATGGAATCATGTATAAACAGGAACATCATGCCTGTATTAAGTGCGCCGATTATTGCAGTTAGTGGTAGTGATATAAGTGCGTGCACATTGGCTGACAGAATATTTCTTGTGAATATGAGGGTACCTGTCGTGATGCCGTAGTCAAGAAAAATAATGGCTGCGATAAATGTCGATAAACGTATATCAGTACCATTTGATGATATAAATGTAGCTATGATCAGGCTTAGTATTGGAGGAATGGCTAGCTGTATAAATCTTCTTATCTGGTCTGCAAGTATTGCGCCTTTCATAAAGCTGTCAACGTGCGTTGATGTTTTTATTATTCCAAGAAAAAAACCTTTTGCTGTAATTCCATTGAAAGAACTGTAGTCAACAAATAAGGTGAAACATGAAAGAAGAGTCATCATGATCACTATACCCAGATAGTTGTCAAGTAACATGATTACTAATGCGAAAGGAATAAGAAAAACAGGTATAATAACAAGCACTGCAAGGTTATAGAAAAAACTGCAAAAGCAATTATGCGCGGTTATCATTCTTGATAAATGTTTCATTTATGTCATCCTCCGGTCAGATCAGTGGCTTAACGCGTGTATGAGCTCGCATTATGCCGACGGCAAGCTGTGAAAGAGTGGGGATAGAGGTTTCTACATCCATTCCTGCAAGCTTATCAATGTTCTCGCTGAGGCAAAGACCCTCATAACCGTAGGTATTCGAAGTTATGTCATAAAGGATATGCTTTGCGGCTTCTTCGTCTTTTTTTTCACCGCGTACAAAAACATATTTCTCTTTTAGATTTTCTACGAAGCCCTGTTCAACGACAGTTCCGTTTTCGATTATGATCGCATAGTCGGTTACATTTTCCATGTCGGAGATGTTGTGAGTAGAGAAAATTACTGATTTTTCGCTACCTTCCGAAGATGCAAGATAATCGCGGATCATCGAGCAAAGCCTTTCTCTCATAAGCGGATCTAAGGGAGAAGCGGGTTCGTCCATAAGAAGAAGTTTCGTATCTCTTGCAAGAACGCCTGCGAGCATGAGCTTTACGCGGTTTCCGTCTGAGAGACTACTTACTTTTTTATTGTTATCCGAATTTGAACCGCTTGTTACCGCAAGTTCATCCAATATTTTGTCGTATTTTTTGCCATCAAAGCTGTCAAACAGAACGGACTGCAGTTCTTTTGTCTGCTTAAGCGTCCAGTGGGGCAGGAAGTAGAATTTGTCTGTTCCCGTATAGCCGATGTTCTCTTTGACGTAAGGATTGTTTTCCCTGTCTTTTTCCGTATAACTTCCAAAGTATGTGATGTCGCCTTTGTGTTGCTTTTTTATGCCGGCGATCATTTCAAGCAAAGTGGTCTTGCCGGCGCCGTTTTCTCCGATAAGTGCCGTCGCAAACCCTTGCGGAAAATCGATGCTGTCAATATTAAGCTCGAAATGACCGTACTTTTTCTGAATGTTTTTACATGAGATGACTGTTTCTGCTTTCATAGTTTAAATGCCTCCGTTGTGTTAGTACATCAAATGGAAAAAAAGATCACATGAAAATGCCTTAATCAGTGCGTTCCAGACTTTGCAAAGCCTTTAATGTGCTTAGCAGTTCGTCATCCGACATTTTCGCAATCTTTGCAAATTTTATGGCGTCGAGAAGAGCTTCCTCGACTTTGCGTATATGCTGTTCCTTGAGCATTTCGGTGTCCTGGGCGTTTACGTAGTATCCCTTTCCCTGAACGGCTGTCACAAGTCCTTCGCTTTCAAGCTGTTCATAAGCCTTGATGGTAGTGATGACGCTGATCTTAAGATCTTTTGCAAGTCCTCTTATCGAAGGCATATATTCACCCTGACCGATCCGGCCTTCTAGTATCTCGCTGCGAAAGTAATCTGCAATCTGCTGATAGATAGGCACACCTGAATTTTGTGATATTTTCATATGCTTCCTCACATACAACTGTTTATGTGTTATATATACACTAATAACAGATAAATGTCAAACATATAAAATTCAAATCAAAAAAACAGATAAAATACACACTTTTTTCAGACTAATTAGATATGAATTTGGAAATTTATCTTATATAATCGGATTAATGGAGGGTGATATGACAACAGATGAGATAAGAGCGAGGCTGTTCGAACTTAAAGATGATAAATACGCATCTTTTCACAGGAAGCTGATACCTACGGTCGACGCAAATAAGGTGCTTGGTGTGAGAACGCCCGTGCTCAGAAAGTTTGCAAAAGAGGTGGCAAAAGATGCGGGATGCGAGCTCTTTTTACGGGAACTTCCGCATAAATACTACGACGAGAACCAGCTTCATGCCTTCATAATATCCGGGATAAAAGATTATGAAAAATGCGCGGAGGAAGTCGAGAAGTTCCTTCCGTACGTTGACAACTGGGCTACATGCGACCAGCTTTTACCGGTGTCTTTTAAGAAAAACAAAGAGCTGCTCATAAAGAGAATCTACAAATGGCTTGATTCCGATAAGACATACACTGTGCGCTTCGGAATCGGCATGCTTATGAAGCACTTCCTTGAGGAAGACTTTAAGCCTGAATATCTTGAGACAGTAGCGGCAATCAGGTCCGATGAATATTATATTCAGATGATGGTAGCATGGTATTTTGCGACTGCGCTCAGTTTTCGCTATGACGATGCGCTTTCATATGTAAGGGATAATAAACTGGACCCTGAAGTTAAGAAAAAGACTGTCAGGAAGGCGATTGAAAGCTATCGGATTTCCAAAGAACAGAAAGAATATCTGAGAAGTTGTTGATTAAGCGATAATTAAAAAAAAATTTACAACACGTAATAATTTAAAGATGCCCATGGATAGGAGGTTTCCGTAAACAAAAGTGCCAAAATTTTATGGAAAATCGTATAAAATTATGGTGCAGAAGTATAAAATGTGTGCGGAATGAAGCACTAAATCAATCTTTATGATACAATAATATGCAGTTAAGGAGAAATGTGTATGCGTATTATTAATATTATAGAAAACACTGCAGGTAAAAATGACTGCATACCCGAGCACGGACTGTGCTTCTACGTAGAGACCAAGAAACATAAGATTCTCGTAGATACCGGAGCATCCGGACTACTCGTAGAGAACGCAGATCAGCTTGGAATAGATTTGGCGGATGTGGACACTGTTGTTATTACACACGGTCATTACGATCATGGTGGAGGTATCCTTTCATTTGCAGATCTCAATGACACAGCGACGATTTATATAAACGAGCATGCTTTTCAGAAGTTCTACTCGACATCGCGCGGAAGAAGACCAAGATACATCGGTCTTAGCAGAAAGGTAAAAGACCTTCCTCAGGTTGAGATCCTTGAGGATGGCGTAAATAAGATTGACGACGAGCTCACTGTCTTTTCCGATATAGGGGACAGATATGAGAATCCCCAGACGAACAGTACTCTCTTTGTAAAAGAGGGAAGCGAGCTTGTGGAAGATGATTTTTCTCATGAGCAATGTCTTGTTGTTTCATCGGAAGGTAAAAAAATATTATTTTCGGGCTGTGCACATCACGGTATTCAGAATATAATGGAAAAGTATGTGTCGATCTTCAAGAACGACCCGGACATGGTAATAAGCGGGTTCCACACTGCAAGAGACAGAGGATATTCCAAAGAAGATATCAAGGAGATCCGAAATATTGCCAAAGACCTGACGGAGTATGAATCTGTTTTTTACACGGGTCACTGCACAGGCGAAGAGCCGTTTGAAGAGATGCAGAAGATATTGAAAGATAAGATCAAATACGTTCATTGCGGCGATGAGATCAAACTCTCGGAACCAAAGAGAAGTAAGAGCAGGAGTCGCAACCGCGATATGGATATTGATATGGATAACGACATCGATATCGACGATGATGTAGACGATATTGATGAGGATGAAGAGGAAACAAGACCTTCAAGATCTACAAGGTCCAGATCGTCCAGACGTAAGGAAGAGCCCGAATCAAGTCCCAGAGAGAGACGTTCCTCAAGGGCGAAAGAGGCAGTGGAATCACGGCCGAGGGCAAAAGAGGCGACGGAAGAGAGGCCTTCTAGGGAAAAAGCATCTTCAAGGGCAAAAGAAGCAGTGGTTTCAAAGCCCAAGGAAGCATCAAATTCCAGAGTAAAACAGGCCGTAGTTTCAAAGCCGAAAGAGACAGCAGCTGCTAAGAAAAAAGAAGCAGAGTACGTAAAATCAAAGGATACAGCACCTGAGAAGAAAGAAGAAACAGTGGTTGTAAGAGCTGAAGATACCGTAAGGGCAAAATACAGAAGGATTACAGAGACTCTTATTAAAAGAGAGCTCACCTTCACATCAATGGAGAGTTGTACATCGGGGCTTATCGCTTCGCTTATAACAGATACAGAAGGCTCATCGGCCGTAATGAAGGGCGCATATATTACATACAGTAATGATGCGAAGGTTCTTCATGGCGTTCCGAAGGAAACAATAGATAAGTACGGAGTATATTCCTATGAAACTGCCGAAGATATGGCTTTTTCTGCGGGCGCTATCTATGAAGCCGATGTGGCAATCGGTGTTACCGGAACTATGGGAAATACCGATCCTTCAAATGATGACAGTGTTCCCGGAGAGGTTTATTTTGCAATCGCTTCCAAGTTCGGAAACAGGAGCTATCATGCAAATATACCGCCGAAACACTCAAGATATGAGTATAAGCTTGCCGTCGCTGAACTTGTGGCGGACAAATTAATAGAGATTATCGGCAAATAATTCACGGAGGGATTCTTAGAAAATGCAAAAATGGGCAAGACTTTTATATCAGCCGGCACTACCGCTTAACGGGAAGGTGCCTGTTACGGGAAGCGAGGAACATATCGGTATTTCCAAAAAAGCTGCAGATGAAAGTGTTGTTCTTTTAAAGAACAATGGACTGTTGCCTCTTAGAAACGTTGAGAAGGTGGCTCTGCTGGGAAAAGCGTCATATGAGTACGTAAAAGGCGGCGGAGGCTCCGGAGACGTATACTGCGAATATACAAGATCGTTGTATGACGGACTTAAAATGCGCGGTGTCAAGGTGTACGAGCCTATTATTGAGTATTACAAGGAAGAACTTGATAAGCAGTACAAGAAGGGCTGCGTTCCCGGAATGACCAAGGAACCTACCGTTCCTTCCGTTATTCTAAAAAATGCCACAAGATTTTCTGAGACAGCTATTGTTGTCATCAACAGATTTTCAGGCGAAGGCTGGGACAGAAGCGATATAGACGGAGATATCGAGACGTTTAATCCATGGCCTGCGGGCGTTAAGATGACGACCTTATCCAAAGTCATTTTCCCCGATGGAGATTTTTATCTTTCATTTGAGGAAAAAGAGCTTGTTCAAAATGCATGTGATATCTTCGATAATGTAGTTGTTGTTCTTAATATCGGCGGTGTTATGGACTGCAGATGGATAGAGGGCAATGACAGGATCGACGCGGCTGTTTATATGGGACAGGGCGGAATGGAAGGCGGCCTTGCGGCAGCAGACGTTATTCTTGGAAATATTTGTCCTTCGGGAAGACTTGCGGATACATTTGCCGGAACTTTAGAGGATTATCCTTCAACCAAGGGATATCACGACTCTTTTGACTATGTTGATTATACGGAAGATATCTATGTCGGATACAGATTTTTTGAGACCTTTGAGGGAGCTTCCGACAGAGTTATCTATCCTTTTGGATACGGACTTTCATATACAAGTTTTGATATAGAAGTTTTGGGTGCCGTCAAAAAAGAGGACACCATCATTTTCAATGTAAAAGTTACAAATACGGGAAGAATGGCCGGAAAAGAAGTTGTGCAGCTCTATGTTTCGGCTCCTTCGGGTAAGCTTCTTAAGCCCAAGAAGAGTCTTGTTGATTTTGAGAAGACAAAAGAGCTCCAGCCGGGCGAATCGCAGCTTATGACGCTTAAGATCACCGAATACGGACTTTCATCTTATGATGATCTCGGAAAGTTCAGCGATGCTTCTTATGTTCTTGAAAAGGGAAAATATGAATTCTATCTCGGAAGCAACGTAAGAGATGCTGCTAAGATTTCTTTCTTCTGGGAGAACTTTGTCGATAAGGTTGTATGCACACTAAGCCACAAGGTTGTTCCCGCCGCTCTTAAAAAGAGACTTCTCGGAGACGGAACATATGAAGAGCTTCCTGTTTTTGAGAAGCCTGACAAGAATGAGAGCGTAATTGAGAAAATGGAACCCGGTACGGAGGAAGCGCTTGCTCCCACTGAAAAGGGACTTAAGAGACATTATTACACGATGCCTCTGATAGAAGGTGCGAAGAAGCTTTCTGACGTTGCCGAAGGTAAGATAAGTCTCGATGAATTTATGGAGCAGCTTTCTGTAAATGACATGATTGAGCTTCTTGGTGGTCAGCCAAACACAGGTGTTGCCAATGTATTTGGATTTGGAAATATGGAGGAATATGGTATTCCCAATGCGATGACCGCTGACGGCCCTGCGGGTGTTCGTATCATGCCTGAGACGGGAATCAAGACAACGGCATTTCCTTGTGCTACGTCAATCGCATGCACCTGGAACAAAGAGATCGCGGAAGAAGTGGGAAGAGCAGGCGGAGAGGAGCTTAAAGAGAATAACCTCTGCGTATGGCTTACACCTGCGATCAATATACACAGAAATCCCATGTGCGGACGAAACTTTGAGTATTACTCGGAGGATCCTTATCTTACAGGTAAGATGGCAGCAGCCATGGTACGTGGAATCCAGCAGAACCATGTCGGTGCGTGCGTTAAGCACTTTGCATGTAATAACAAAGAAATCAACAGAAAGCACTGTGATTCGAGAGTATCGGAGAGAGCGCTTAGAGAGATATATTTAAAGCCCTTTGAGATGATCGTAAAAGAGGAGCAGCCTTACACCATTATGTCATCATACAATGTTGTCAACGGTGAACGAGCTTCCGAGTGCAGAGATCTCATAACAGGAATCCTTCGTGAAGAATGGGGATATACCGGACTTGTCATGTCAGACTGGTGGACAAGAGGAGAGCACTACAAAGAGATCAACGCAGGAAACGATCTTAAGATGGCTACGGGATTCCCTGAGAGAGTTAAGGAAGCACTCAGCCTCGGCGCCGTGAGCGAAGAGAATATTCGCATAAGCGCAAAACGAGTGCTTAAAACACTGCTTAAGTTTGATTAAGAAACAAAAACTTTCCGCGCCCTAATGGTGTGCAGATTCAGTCTTTTTGATGCTTTCATCGAAATTATATTGGCCCGGAGATTGGATATATGTTGCGCAAAGTTGTCTGAGCAGATGCACCTTAGAAATTCCGTCTGTTTATTCAGATTCGTTATACCTTCGGTGTTTTTCTAAAGGTCAG
>ODAI011500378.1_pt1 | contig 76803 bp, 63 predicted proteins | sample 1539321 | NCBI WGS metagenome assembly ODAI01 (sample SAMN02144231, study PRJEB22623) | gut metagenome | biome: sheep rumen | host: Ovis aries | place: New Zealand | reverse complement strand
TTTGTATTTTCGGCTTTTGGGGGCGGTGTACGACTTGCGCTCAATTAGCGTATACCTACACACGTTCCTCTGTCACGTAAGCTGCTGAGCCTGAGCAGTCTACGAAACATGGTGTCGTATGTACAATTTTTATTTAAATTCTCCCTGTACAGAATACTTGATAGATATGCTTTTGGTAATTTCTCATCCCGACCTGACGTACTTTATAGCTTTCACTTCCCCCTCTGCAGGATAAAGGCGACCATCTGGCGGAAGAGCGGACGGAAGGCTTCGCTGACAAACTGCAGGGTGGGCAGCTGGCGGAGGGCTTCGTCGGCATAGCGCTCAGCCATGTCTGCGGCATAGCGGATGCTGCCGTGCTCGTCCATGAGGCTGCGCAGGTAGCTGACGTCATCGGCGGTCTTGTCTTGACGCGGCTTGGCGAGGATGGCTTTGATGCGCTGGAGCTGGGAGGGTGAGGCATGGCGCAACAGGTGGAGGAGCATCAGCGTGCGCTTGCCCTCGTAGAGGTCGTTGCAGGTCTGCTTCTTCTGCCCCTCGAAGTCGGACGTGAGGTCGAGGATGTCGTCGCGTATCTGGAAACAGACACCCAGCGGATAGCTGAACCGGTAGAGGCTCTCCAGCTGCTGGTCGGTGGCTCCGGCGAGGATGGCACCGAGGCGCAGGGGTCCGGCAATGGTGTAGTAGGCGGTCTTGCCGGAGATGGTGAAGAGCACGTCCTCCTCACTCATGTCGAGGCGGTCTTGCTGTGTCCACAGGATTTCGGCATATTGTCCGAAGGTGGTGCGCGAGAGCATGCGGAAGAACTCGCCCTGCACGCGCCGCGCCACGTCAAGAGGCAGCGCGTCGAGGTTGCGACTCAGGATGCGGTGCATCACCTCGTGCAGCGTATCGCCGGCATTCACGGCTATCTCCAGCCCCACCTCGCGGTGCAGGGCGGGGCGTCCGCGCCGTTCCAGGGAGCCGTCGCAGAGGTCGTCGTGGATGAGTATCCAGTCTTCGCTCACCTGCATGGCTGCGGCAGTGATGGTTTCGGCATCCTGGGGCAGGGCTGTTGCTGGCGTGACAAGGCTCTGATAGCCCAGCATGACAAGCGTGGGACGCAGGTACTTGCCCTGTCTGCGCGGATAGTCGTCGACTACCGCCCAATGGTCGTCGAGCAGGGGGAGGTAGTCTTCCTGTCCCATCCACCGCAACACGTCGGCATCGGCAGCCTTATACTCGTCAAGACACTGCGCTATCACTCTCCATACGGCTTCACGCTGACGGGCGAGATAGCCTTCAAATGCTTTTGTTTCTTCCATGTCGAATACTGTTTGAGCCTACAAATATACTACAAAACCACAAAAAAGGCTAAATTTCTTTGCTATTTTATCACTTATACCTACCTTTGTGCAATAATAATAACAAAAGATTATGAAGAAACTACTAACTTTGGCACTGCTGCTCGTAACCGCAGCTACTGCCGCCAACGCACAAAGCAAAGCGTTCGGTTGGGCTTCCGTAGACGGAATGACCAACGGATCGCGCAACCAGAACCCTGTTGTCGTCACCACGTATGAGGAACTGAAGAAGCAACTCCACCGCGACGACTCCATCCCACGCACCATCTACGTGAAAGGCAAGATCCAGTTTCCGCGTGCCATCAAGGTGGCGAACGTGAAGAACAAGACCATCTACGGACTGCCCGGTTCTGCCCTGGTCAACAACAAGTACACCATCAACAGCGACTCAACGGGTATCCTGACCCTCGACGGCTGCCACAACATCATCATCCGCAACGTCACCTTCATGGGACCGGGTGCCTTCGACCGCGACAACAAGGATAACCTCGACATCCGACGCACGGACCATGTGTGGGTAGACCACTGCGACTTCCAGGACGGTATGGACGGTAACTTCGACATTGCCAAGGGTTCCGACCTCATCACCGTGAGCTGGTGCCGCTTCCGCTACCTCATCAAGCCGTGGCCGGTACTGAAAGAGGATAAGAATGAAGACCACACCATGGACCACCGCTTCTCCAACCTCATCGGCTCGTCAGACAAGGACAGCCTCAACGACGAGGGTAAGCTGCGCATCACCTTCGCCGACTGCTGGTGGGACGAGGGTTGCCGCAACCGTATGCCGATGGCCCGCTACGGACTCATCCATATCTACAACTGCCTCTACTCGTCATCGGTGGCTTCAACGTGCCTGAACGTGCGCTTCCGCTCGAACTTCTATGCGGAGAACTGTGCCTTCACCACGAAGAATGCACAGAAGAAGGCTTGGAAGGGCATCGCTCCCGACAAGAACAACAACACTTACAACCTGACGCTGAAGGGTTGTCTGGGCGTTCCCGACATTCAGACGCGCAACGGCGACCGCGACTACTGGAACCCCGCCGACTACTATAGCTACCAGCTGATGCCTGCCATCATGGTAGCCATGAAGGTAGGCGACGAGAATGCCGGTGCCGGTGCCACGCTGGAGATTCCAGAACCGAACATGTAAGACTCCTCCTAACCTCCCCTGTTTAGGGGAGGTATTTTTTTGCAACCTGCCACGCACATGGTTCGTAGGGTTGAATGTGAAGCTATAAGAAGCCGCTCCGAAAAGGTCTGAACAGTCTACTCCGATTGATCGTCTCTCTTCCTAAACTTGTTCAGGAAATAGTTGAACGCCTCTAAGCCCAAGAGTACGAGGATGGCAGCGGCTGTTGCCAGAAGGTACATACCGGCACCACACGCCAAGCCGATGGCGGCAACGACCCACACACCGGCTGCAGTGGTCAGCCCGCGCACCATGTTCTTCTGGAAGATGATGGTGCCTGCACCGATGAAGCCGATACCTGTCACCACCTGTGCCGCGATACGCGATACGTCGAGGCGGTGGCTCTCTGTAACGAGAGTACCTTCAAAGCCGTAGGCTGAGATAATCATAAACAAGGCGGAACCTAATGCCACAAGGAAGTGGGTACGAAAGCCCGCTGCCTTGTCACGGTATTCACGTTCCAAACCAATCAGTCCGCCCAACAAGGCAGCTACAAATATACGAAAGATAAATTCTGTTGTCATCATGAGGTCTATCCCCAACCCTTCCCGAAGGGAAGGGAGAAAAGAAGTCAGTTCTTATTTTGAGGGATTGTGAATTATGAATTATGAATTGAAAGCCCCCCAGCCCCCTAAAGGGGGTGTTGGGATTGTGAATTGTGAATTAATAGCTCTCTGCATTGTTCCAAGATGGCAAGCAGTTCGCTGACCGTCTCTGCCCGAAGCATGGCTATGCGTGTCTGACGGAAGTCGGGGATGCCTTTGAAGACCGGGGTGGCCGCCAGATGACGACGAGTGTGCAGGATGCCACGCCGCTCGTCGATGCGCTCTACGTTGATGCGCAGCTGCTCTTCCAACAGGTCTATCTTCTCGTCAAGGGTAAGCGGCGTTCGACTGAAGAACCAGGGACAGCCGAAGGTAGCTCGTCCTACCATCACTGCATCGACACCATAGTTGTCGAAAGCCGCGTCAGCCTGCTCCAACGACTTGATATCTCCGTTACCGATGATGGGGATGTGGATGCGTGGATTGCGCTTCACCTCACCTATCAGCGTCCAGTCTGCCTCACCGGTATACATCTGTGAGCGTGTGCGTCCATGGATGGTCAGTGCCTGAATGCCACAGTCCTGCAACTGCTCAGCCAGTTCAGTGATAATCAGGTTGTTGCAATCCCAGCCTAAGCGTGTCTTCGCCGTCACGGGGATGTTCACCGCCTTGACGACCTCGCGCGTGATGTCCAGCATCAGGGGTATGTTGCGCAACATACCGGCACCGGCACCCTTGCCCGCCACCTTCTTCACCGGACAGCCAAAGTTCAGGTCGATGACGTCAGGGTGGGCCTGCTCCACTATCTTTGCAGCCTCGACCATTGCCTCTAAGTCTCGCCCGTAGAGCTGAATGCCTACCGGACGCTCCTCATCGGCAATCGTCAGCTTGTCTATCGTACTCTTGACATCGCGTACCAAAGCCTCTGCCGACACAAACTCCGTATAGACCATCGCCGCCCCGAAACGCTTGCACAGCTTGCGAAAGCCGATGTCGGTCACGTCTTCCATCGGTGCGAGGAACAGCGGACGCTTGCCAAATTCTATGTTTCCTATCTTCATCTATATATATAAGGTACTATTCATCGAGTAAAGAGGAGGTGCAGAGTCTCACGACCTGGCACCTCCAACCTTAAAAACTAATACCAAAATTGAAGTTACTTTGCTTGAAACATCCTTTTGTAAAAGGTATATTCCGTTACAAAGTTAACGATAATCTCTCTCTCCGCCAAATCCGTTTGCGTTTTTTAAGAACTCAGCGGGCTTCTTGAGATTACTTATCATACTCCTGCCAGGACTTGATAGGAATCTGGTTTTCGCTCATGGTGCAGAAAGCTTCTATAAACACCTTGGCAAGTCGCACGTTGGTCATCAGCGGAATGTTGTGGTCGATGGCAGCACGGCGGATTCTGTAACCGTTGGTGAGCTCACGCTTAGAATGGTTCTTCGGCACGTTGACGATGAGATCTATCTTATGGTTGGCAATGAGGTCCATGACGGGCACACGCTGTTGGCCGTAGTCGCGCTCCTCTGCCAGCTTCGTCAGGTATTCCAGTTCGCCGCCCTTGAAGAGACTCTCCTCGTCAGGCCACTTCACGGGAGTGACGTTGATGCCGTTGTCGCTGAGGAAACGAGCCGTTCCCTCTGTAGCATAGACCGTATACCCCGCCTTGTCGAGCATGCGTGCTGCATCCAGCATGTCGACCTTGCCTTTGGCAGGTCCGCTGCTGATGAGTATGCCTGTGGGGTTGTCGGCAGTAGGTTGCTTGGGCAGACGATAGCCCGTAGCGATGAGTGCGTTGAGCAATGCCTCGTTGAAGTCATCACCCAGACAGCCTACCTCACCCGTAGAGCTCATGTCCACACCCAGCACAGGGTCGGCGTTCTGCAGGCGTGCAAAGGAGAACTGGCTTGCCTTCACGCCGATGCGGTCGATGTCGAACTCCGACTTGTCAGCCTGTTCGTAGGAAGCACCGAGCATAATCTTCGTTGCCGTCTCGATGAAGTTGCGCTTCAGTATCTTCGATACGAAGGGGAAGGAGCGGCTGGCACGCAGGTTACACTCGATGACCTTCAGCGTACGGTCCTTGGCGAGGAACTGTATGTTGAACGGACCTGAGATGTTCAGTTCCTTGGCTATGCGGCGTGCCACTTTCTTGATACGACGAATCGTGTCGTAGTAGATATGGAGTGCAGGGAAGCACATCGTAGCATCACCAGAGTGAACACCGGCATACTCGATATGTTCGGAAATGGCATATTCCACCACTTCGCCCTTGTCGGCAACACCGTCAAATTCAATCTCCTTGGTCTCGGTCATGAACTTAGAGACGACGACCGGGAAGTCTTTCGACACCTCTGTAGCCATCTGCAAGAAGCGTTCCAGCTCTTCGTTGTCGTAGCAGACGTTCATGGCAGCACCAGAGAGCACATAGCTCGGACGTACCAGTACGGGGAAGCCTACCTCACCCACAAACTCCTTGATGTCGTCGAGGCTGGTCAGCGCACGCCATGCCGGTTGGTCGATACCCAACTTGTCGAGCATGGCAGAGAACTTATCGCGATTCTCGGCACGGTCGATGTCGACAGGGCTCGTACCCAGCACGGGGACACCCTGACGATACAGCTTCATGGCGAGGTTGTTAGGTATCTGTCCACCCACACTGACGATGACACCACTGGGCTGTTCCAAGTCAATGACGTCGAGGACGCGCTCCATGGTCAGCTCGTCGAAGTAGAGGCGGTCGCACATGTCGTAGTCGGTAGAGACGGTCTCCGGGTTGTAGTTGATCATGATAGACTTGTAACCCAGCTTGCGTGCCGTCTGAATGGCATTCACCGAGCACCAGTCGAACTCTACGCTGGAACCTATGCGGTAGGCACCAGAGCCGAGCACTACCACCGACTTGTCGTTGTGGTAGTATTCGATGTCGTGAACTGCATGATAGGGTTTGCCGTCAGACGGTGCGAATGCCGGCGTATGCGTATACGTAAAATACAGATAGTTGGTCAGCTCCGGGTGCTCACTGGCAACGGTGGGGATGCGCTTCACGCTGGGCAGGATGCCTTTTGCCTTGCGGTAGCGACGCACCTCCAGGTTGGCTTTCTCCATGTTGGTAGTGGGTTTGAGCACGAAGCGGGCTATCTGGAAGTCGGAGAAGCCTGCCTGCTTCACCTCCAGCAAAAGCTCCGGCGTCAGTTCTTCCAGACTGTTCAGGGCTTCCAACTGATGTTTCAGGTCAACGATGTGCTTCAGTCGGACGAGGAACCACTTGTCTATCTTCGTCAGCTCTTCGATGCGGTCGATGCTGATGCCGTCTTCCATAGCCTGAGCGATGGCAAAGATGCGGAGGTCGGTGGGGTGAGACAGCTCGTGCTCCACGTCGTCGAAGCGCGTGTGGTCGTTGCCTACGAAGCCGTGCATGCCCTGCCCTATCATGCGAAGACCCTTCTGTACCATCTCCTCGAAGGAACGGCCAATGGACATGATCTCGCCTACTGACTTCATAGACGAACCTATCTCGCGGCTCACACCTGCAAACTTCGTCAGGTCCCAGCGTGGAATCTTACAGATCATGTAGTCGAGCGACGGTGCAACGTATGCAGAGCTTGTCGTTCCCATCTCGCCAATCTGGTCGAGGGTGTAGCCCAACGCGATCTTTGCTGCCACGAAAGCAAGCGGATAGCCCGTAGCCTTCGATGCCAGGGCAGAAGAACGTGACAGACGGGCGTTGATTTCAATGATGCGGTAGTCGTTGGTTTCGGCGTTGAAGGCAAACTGGATGTTACATTCGCCCACGATACCGAGGTGGCGCACACACCGGATGGTAATCTCTTGCAGCATCTTCACCTGCTCGTCGGTGAGCGAACAGGTCGGTGCCACCACGATGCTCTCGCCCGTATGGATGCCCAGCGGGTCGAAGTTCTCCATCGAAGCCACGGTGAAGCAGTGGTCGTTGGCATCACGGATGCACTCAAACTCAATCTCTTTCCATCCCTTCAGCGACTCCTCGACAAGAATTTGCGGGGCGAAGGTGAACGCCGACTCTGCCAACTCCTTGAACCGCTTCTCATCAGGACAGATGCCACTACCCAGTCCGCCGAGGGCGTAGGCAGAGCGTATCATGATGGGGAAGCCGATGCGACGGGCGGCATTCAAAGCTGCCTTCATGTCTTCGACGGCCTCAGAGACAGGAGTCTTCAGGTTGATCTCATCCAGCTTCTTCACAAAGAGGTCGCGGTCTTCGGTGTCCATGATGGCCTCGACACTCGTACCGAGCACCTGCACGCCATATTCTTTCAGCGTACCGTTGCGCCACAATTCCGTTCCGCAGTTCAGCGCCGTCTGACCGCCGAACGCCAACAGGATACCGTCCGGACGCTCCTTCTTGATGATTTCCGTCACGAAGTGGGGCGTCACCGGCTGGAAGTATACCTTGTCGGCGATACCTTCACTGGTCTGAATCGTAGCGATGTTGGGGTTGATGAGTACTGAGGAGATTCCCTCTTCGCGCAAGGCCTTCAATGCCTGCGAACCAGAGTAGTCGAACTCTCCTGCCTGTCCGATTTTCAAAGCACCCGAACCAAGTACGAGTACTTTCTTTAGATTGAGTTTGTTCATATATGATAGACTACTTAAAATTGCGTGTATCCGATACTTATGTATCGCGGTTTTCTGCTTATCAGTTTGCAAAGGTAGTAAAAATCATCCGATTTGATAGATTTATCGGATAAAAATCATATATTTTAAGTTAGTATTTGATTTTGAAATAGTCGAGTGCGTCCTTATACTGGTCTTGTGCCGTCAGACAGGTGTCGGTCAGGTAGCCGTCAATGTGTCCCCATTCGCGAATTCCCCGGTAATAGAACATTTTCAGTTCGTCGGTGATGATGAAGGGAACGATGCCGCTACGCAGACATTCCTTAAACATGACGAGACGCCCCACGCGACCGTTACCGTCCTGAAATGGATGGATCTTCTCAAAACGCACATGCAGGTCGAGAATGTCTTCAAGCGAGTGCTGTGACTTGGAGTTGTATTCAGCCAAAAGTCGTTTCATGCTGTCATGAACCAGTTCCGGCTCACACGTCCTTTCGCCACCCACCTCATTAGGCAAGCGCTTATAGTCGCCTACGGCAAACCAATCCTTGCGGCTGTCTGAAGTTCCCGACTTCAGGATGCCGTGCAGGGCTTTTATCAGTTCTTCCGATAGCGGTTCCTCTGCCCTGTCAATAATCAGGTCTATACAGCGGAAATGGTTTACCGTCTCCACGATGTCATTCACGTTCACCGTCTCGTCAGCAGTCACGCCAATGGTGTTCGTTTCAAAGATATAGCGTGTCTGTTCGTGGGTCAGCCGGCTGCCCTCGATATGGTTTGAGTTGTAGGTCAGGTCTATCTGCGTCTTGTGATAGATGCTGCCCTTCATCTTCATCTCTCGCTGCTCACGGAGAATGTCGAGCAGTGTCTGTGTATGCTGTTCGTCGCTCATGCTATAATTACTTTTTCGGATGAGTATTCCGATTAGAACACAAATTTAGTAATTTTTGCTGAGACTCCTGTCTGACACGTTTCTTTTTTAATAAAAATTGTGGATTAGAGCTTTGCAGGTAACAATTCGGCGAACATTCTTTTTGAGTCGCCTACGGCGAGAAAGCGGCAGGCTCGTTAAAGTTTTATAATAAATGCGCGGAAAAGGTGGAAAGGATGACATTTGTTATTATATTTGCAGCGTAAGTACTGCATAAGACATACACCATCATAACTAACTTTAATCAAGATCGGGAGGACAAAACTATGTTGACGCGAAAAAGAAAATCCTACAATGAGGAAGAGTACGAACTCGACAACATGTACAATGAAGAGGACCGTTACCGTTTAGGTGAACCCTCTATTTGGTATACTTAAAGCATAAGGGTATACTTTACATCGGACAAGCAGCAGGGCTGCGGTTCGTTTCCACCATACAAAAGGCGGCACACCTTCGAGGTGAGCCGCTTTTCGTGTCTTGTGGATATGCTTAATCTCTGTGGAAGCCACCGTGGTGACGAGGTCCTCTGTGCTTGCGCTGAGCCTGGTACTTCTCGAATTGTTTCTTCGAGAGGATGTCTTTCAGCTTGGCATCGTACTCAGCCTTGCGCGCCTTATGCTGCTCGAAGCGTGCCTTGCGCTCTGCCTTCTGCTCCTCGGTGAGTTCCGGACGCTTAGACCTGCCCTGCTTTTGCTCTACCTGTGAGGCTCCCGTCTGACCGTCTACGCCCTGATGAGCATCCTTCTTGCAGTCAGCCTTGTCCTTGCCACAGCCCTTTTGCTCCTTATTGCAACCCTTTTCGGCTTTGCAACAATCCTTGTCAGCCTTGCAACAATCCTTGTCAGCCTTGCAACAATCTTTTCCTTTCATGCCGCGGTGCATTCCGTGATGGCGGTTGTGCCTGCCAGTAAACTTGAAGAGGTCGGCATACTCCTCGTTCAGTTTCTGCACTTTCTCTACCTGCTTCTTCGACAAGTCCAGTTCTTCCTTCATGCGCTCCGTCACCTTTTCCGGTGTCAGGGCATGACGGCGAGGACCGCCCTGCTGCTCGTCTGGTTGCATACTCGTTGTGTTGGCTGCGATGGCGCTGCTCATCCAGAGTGCTGCCATCATACTTATCAGCATTTTCTTCATACGTTTTTGTTCTGGTTTAAATGGTTATGAAATTCTATATTTGAAGTCGTCTTCGTGTCGGTCTTCGCTTTCTTTGATGCCGGACGGATGGGAAAGTTTAAAATCTGACCCGCTTCTTTCAGCCAACACCCCGTTTTCATCAGCGAAAACAACCTTGCAGCACCACGAAAACACCCCTCCCCCATCAGGCAAATCCCTGACAACTCATCCGTTCAAAAAGGGTGGTCAGTATTCCATCACGTACCTTTATGAATGGAATTACCCTTAAAAAATAACAAAATGAACATATTAGAGGAATTATTAAACACTCATAATCGAAAAAATATATCTACTTTTGCACCCGAATTTGCAAGATGTGCATTACAGATGTTACGTTCGGTTCAAGATACAAGTATCGCAGGATTGGCAATAAAAGAAGGTAATCTGGTTGATTTTTCAGACATAAAGACCGTTCCGTCTTTTGAAAATGACATTATCTTTCTGAAGGATTTACGGCAGGTGAAAGACCTCTCCTACGTGAAAACAGAATACAATACGATTGTGTTCTGTCAGGGAGGACGTATACTTGTCGAGATAGGCAGCAACAGCCAGGTGAACGTAAAGCCGAACCAACTGCTGCTGATTCCTGCCGGTAAGCTGATACAACCCATCATGGTGAGCACGGACGTAGACGCCAGCGTGGTACTCATCTCCGACAAGATGCTGAAATCGATACTCGGAAACCAAATCAACATCTGGAACAAAGCCATGTACCTGAAGGAAATCTACGTGGTGGAGAACGCCAACTGGATGAAGGGATTCCAGGACTATGCCTACAACACCATCACAACGGGCAGCCAACCACCATTGCTGTCGCAGGAGATCACGTTCTCCTTTCTGCGTACATTGCTGCTGATGATCTGCGAAGACCTGCTGCGCCACGAGGACATGGGTGCTCAGGAAGACGGCTCCTCCATGCACGACAAGGAGATTTTCAACCGCTTTCTGCAACTGATGTCGCAACAGCAGACCAAGCGGCAGAAGGTAACCTACTATGCCGACCAGCTGAACATTACATCCAAATACCTGTCGGTCATCAGTAAGCGCGTGAGCGGAAAGAGTCCCATGCGCTGGATTACAGAGAGTGTCATGGAGGACAGCTACATGCTGCTCACGAAAACCGACCTCAGCATCAAGGAAATCTCCAACCGTCTGGGATTCCCCAATCCCTCCTTTTTCGGCCATTACTTCCGTGAGCAGTCGGGAGTCACACCTGTAGACTATCGCAACAAATACAAGAAGGTACTATGAAGGAAGAGCAGATAACAGTTGTCAAGGTGTCAACCCGCAAACAGATGAACGACTTCATCGGTTTACCTTCTTATATATATAAGGATTGTGAGCAGTATGTGCCTGACATGGAATACGAAATCCGAGGATTCTTCTCACCCAAGACGAATCCGGGCATGGAATTTTCAGACATTCAGGCATTCGTTGCCTACCGGTCCGGAAAAGCCGTCGGCCGTGTGACAGGCATCATCAACCACCATGCCAACGAGCGGTGGGAAAGAAAGAACGCCCGTTTCTCCATGCTGGAGTTTGTCGACGACCCGGAAGTATCAAAGGCACTGTTCGATGCTCTTGCCGAATGGGGACGTGAGACGGGCATGAAGAAGCTGCAAGGTCCGATGGGCATCAGCGACTTCGACAAGGAAGGCATGCTTGTAGAAGACTTCCACCTCACGGGATCGATGACGGCATACTATAATCCCGACTACTATCCGCGCCACATGGAGCGGTTGGGGTTCAGAAAAGAAGTAGACTGGCTGCAGGTACGCATTGACATTCCCAAGGAGGTGCCAGCCAAGTACGCACGTGTGGCACAATATGCACGGGAGATGGTAGGGCTGAAGGTGGTCAAGGTGACCCCACACCAAGTGTTGAAGGAAGGCTACGGCGAAAAGATCTTCAACCTGTTGAACATCGCCTATGCCCCACTCTTCGGGTTCTCACCACTTACTCCACGACAGATCAGGTTCTATCTGGAGAAGTTCGTCCCGATGCTTGACACGCAACTCGTTCCCATAATCGAAAACGACAAAGGAGAACTGGTGGGCATCGCCATCACGCTGCCCAGTCTGACGAGGGCTCTGCAGAAGTCGAAAGGACGGTTATGGCCATTAGGGTGGTACCACCTGTTGCGCTCACTGAAGTGGAAGCACGAGGAGAGCACTGAGATGCTGCTCATCGCCATACACCCCGAATACCAGGGATTGGGAGTCAACGCCATGTTCTTCGACGACCTCATCCCCATCTACAACCGCTGTGGGTACAAATGGGCAGAGACAGGACCGCAACTGGAAGACAACGGTCGCGAGTTGTCACAATGGAAGCCTCTGAAACCGCAACTGGTGAAGCGCCGGAGATGCTTTGTCAAGGAAATTGAGGCAAAGTAAAAAGGGAAAACGAGTGAAAGGGAGAACGAGAGAAACAAAAGCGTAAAGAATAAAAGAATAAATAGAAAACGAAATAATAAAAAATGGAAAGAAGAGTAGTCATTACAGGAATGGGCATCTGGTCATGCCTCGGCACCTCCTTGGACGAGGTGCGTCAGTCCTTATATGAAGGAAAGAGTGGTATTGTTTTTAGTCAGGAGCGCAAAGATGCCGGCTTCTGCTCACCCATCTGTGCCAATGTGCCGAAGGCCGACCTGAAGCCGTTGCTCAGCCGCAACCAGCGTCAGCTGATGCCGGAGGAGGCACAGTATGCCTATCTTGCCACCTTGCAGGCACTGGAACATGCCCGTCTGGACCAAGACTATATAGACCAGCATGAGGTAGGTGTCATCTACGGCAACGACTCCGTAGCCGAATCCACGATGCAGGCATTAGACAAGTTCCGTCAGGCTGGCTCTACGGCAGCCTGCGGCAGTGGTGCCATCTTCAAGTCTATGAACTCAACGGTGACGATGAACCTCGCCACGCTGTTCCACCTGAAAGGCATCAACCTCACGGCATCGGCAGCCTGCGCTTCGGGTTCTCAGGCTCTGGGACTTGGATTCCTGCTCATCAAGAACGGATTGCAGGACTGCATCGTCTGCGGAGGCGCTGAGGAGAACAACATGTACGGCATTGCGTCTTTCGACGGACTGCAAGCCTTCTCGAAACGTGAGAACGACCCCACACGCGCCAGCCGGCCCTTCGACCGCGACCGCGACGGACTCGTGCCCAGCGGTGGCGCTGCAACGCTCGTCATCGAGAGCTATGAGCATGCGGTAAAGCGCGGCGCTCCCATCATCGCTGAGATCATGGGCTGGGGATTCTCCGGCAACGGAGACCACATCTCTACACCTAATGTTGCTGGTCCTGCCCGCTCATTAGAACTGTCCTTCGTCAGTGCAGGTCTGCAACCGAAAGACATCGGCTATGTCAACGCCCATGCCACCTCGACACGCATCGGCGACAGCCGCGAGGCACAGGCTATCGCACAGATATTCGGTGACTATCGTGTGCCCGTCACCTCCACCAAAGGACAGACCGGACATGAGATGTGGATGGCAGGAGCTTCGGAAATCATCTACTCCACCCTCATGATGAAGAACGACTTCATTGCCGGATCGCTCAACTTCGAGAATCCTGATGAAGAGACGGCATGCATCAACGTGCTGCCGGAGCGCATCAGCACCCATTTCGACTTGTTCCTGAGCAACTCCTTCGGTTTCGGAGGCACCAACTCAACGTTAATTATCAAGAATCTATAAATATTAATCATTTAAACCATTACATTATGACACGTCAAGAGATTATCGAGCAGGTGAACAACCTGTTGTCTGAAGAATTTGAAATCGAGCAGAGTGAGTTCACTCCAGATGCCAACCTGAAGGATACACTCGGTCTGGACAGCATCAACCTGGTAGACTTGATTGCCCTGATTCAGTTCACCTACAAGATTACCATCCCTGTCAACGAACTGAAGGAGATCAAGACCTTCTCCAACCTGTACGACTACATTGAGACTCGCGTGGCACAATGATCGTCAAAGGTGCTGACATACAAAAGCTCATCTTGCAGCGCATGCCCATGCTGATGTTGGATGAGTTTGAGCAGAAAGAGGAGAACAGCGCCGTCACGGCACTCACCGTGCGCATGGACAACCTCTTCTTGCTGGCTGACGGTAGTCTGGCTGAGACGGGACTGATTGAGCACTTCGCACAGTCGTGTTCCGCTCTTGCCGGTTACCAGTCGCAACAACGAGGCGACGAACGGGCACCCCTGGGGATGATTGCCGAGGTGAAGCACTGCCGCAGCAAGCGCAGAGTACTCGCCAGTGAGAAAATACAGACTCAGGTAGCGTTCACATTCTCGTTCGGAAGCATGACCATCGCACAGGGCACCTGCTGTGTTGGTAATGAAACGATTGCAGAAATCGAACTGAAAATATTCATACAATGACCCAACTTTTTGTCAAACTCGCCGCCTACTTCCGCAGCCACCGCCTCGTGTGCTGGCTGTCGATGGCTGCTTTGTTTGCCTTTTTTGGATATTTCGCCCTCCAGATACACCTTGAGGAGGATATTAACAAACTGATGCCATCGTCGAAGAACGAGGATGGCACCACCAAATTGGCGTTTGCCAATCTGAAAATCAAGGACAAGACTTTCTTGTTGTTTGAAGGTAGCAACACCGATAGCCTGACGGCGGTGTGCGATGAGTTTGTGGCGACGCTGCAACAACGCGACTCCGCGACACAGACTATCGGCGATATCTTCTATTGCCTGCCAGAAGAACTGATTCCCGACGGCATAGACTATATGACCGCCCACCTGCCTAACTATATCGATACGGCGGCATACGCAGCCTTCGACACCCTGCTGACCCGTGAGCACTTCGCACGACAGATGCAGCAGAACTACGATGACTTGGCAGGAGAGTTCGGAGAGATGTTCCCCGAATTGATACAGACCGACCCGATGGGCATGCGCAATGTGCTGGCAGAGACCTTCAAACCAATGCTCAGCGGCGGCTCCGGCAGCTACAAGACCATTGACAACCACTTCTTCGTTCCCGACTCCACGGTCTGCATCGCCTTCATCACCCCACGCTATTCGGCTACCAACACCGGCCAGGGTTCTGAACTATTCCGCATGCTGAACGAAGAGATAGAGCAGTTTTCCAAGACCCATCCCGACATCCGCATCAGTTATCACGGCACACCTGCCAGCGGATACTACAACTCTACACAAATCAAACACGACCTGACCACCACCATCACAGGTGCGCTGGTGCTGGTATTGCTGTTCCTGCTGTTCTGCTTCAGGCGTTGGACCACCATACCCCTGTTGCTGTTGCCAGTGGCGTTCGGTACCCTTTTCGGCCTTGCCATGATGTACTGGCTGAGAGGTCAGTTCTCCCTGCTGGCATTAGGCATAGGCGGCGTAGTGCTGGGGGTTGCCCTGAGCTACGTCCTTCACGTGCTCACCCATCACCAATATGTCAGCAACACCGAACAACTGTTGCGCGACCAGGTGAAACCCGTATGGTTAGGGTGTCTGACCACCATCGGCTCCTTTGCCGGACTACTCTTCATCAAGACAGACCTGTTGCAGGACTTCGGACTCTTTGCTGCCTTTGCCATCTTGGGAACGACACTTTTCAGTCTGACCTATCTGCCACAGCTGTTACCGACGAGCAGCCATAAGTTCCCGTCTTTCATCGACCGCATCAACAACTACCCCATCGACAGGAACAAGCCGCTCATCATCACCATCGTCATTGTCATGGTTGTATGTGTCGGTGCCTACTTCATCGGTGGCACACACTTCGATGCAGACATGCACAACTTAGGCTACTTAGAGGAAATGACAGAGCACTCTGAGCAGCTGCTGCGCGACAAGACCTATACGGGCGACAAACAAAAGTACTTCGCCAGCGAAGGGAAGACCATGGAAGAAGCCATTGAAAACTTCGCCATCCTCGACCATAAGCTTGACTCCTTGCAGCAACTGGGACTCGTCAAGAGCTATACCCATACCAACCAGATATTCGTGCCGCTGAAGCAACAGCAGCAACGCATCGACGCTTGGAAGAAATACTGGACACCGGAACGCATTGCCACCGTACGCCAGCTGATAGCTGCCACGGCTCCACAGGCAGGACTCACCACCGACGGCTTCAGCCCCTTCTTCGAGGCAGTCAGCGCCGACTACCAGCCCGATGCTCTCTACAAGGCAGGCATCTTACCTGAAGGTTACCAGTCGACATTGGCTGAAGAGTCATACAACGGTGACTTCCTCTGCTTCACCTCCGTGCGCTGTGCCAACGATTCAGTGCGCAGCAGCCAGAGCGACTATATCCGCATCTGCGACGCTATAGCCAAAGACCCGCACCTGCTGGTATTGGACACCTATTATTATACTACCGACACGCTGATACAGATGAACGAAGATTTCGACGTACTGCAATGGCTTTCCATGCTCTTCGTACTTGTAGTCTTGTTCGTCAGCTTCCGCTTCAACATCAGGAACACGCTGTTGGGCTTCCTTCCCATCCTGATTAGCTGGCTGATCGTGTTGGGAGCAATGGTCATCTTCGATGTACGCTTCAACCTCATCAGTATCATTATCTCCACCTTCATCTTCGGTATCGGCGTCGACTACAGCATCTTCGTGATGCAAGGACTGACCACCCGTGAGCCTCATCAGCTTGCCTACCATAAGACGGCCATCTTCTTCAGTGCAGTCACCCTCATCGTCACGGTGAGCAGTATGCTCCTGGCAGGGCATCCTGCCATCAGGTCGGTTGGTTTCTCCACTCTCGTGGGACTGCTCTCGGCGGTTATCTTAGCCTATGTACTGCAACCAGCCATCTACAGATGGCTTCAACGCAAGGGAGGTAAGGAATAAGGAGTAAGGAGCTAATTGCAAAGTGTAAATACGTAAATGTCAGATATGCAATACGATGTCATCATCATAGGAAGCGGTTTCGGCGGATTAGCCTGCGCACAGTTACTGTCGCAGGCTGGTCTGCATGTGCTCCTATTGGAACGGCATCAGTATTTGGGTGGCTGTATGCAGAGTTTCCGACGCGGTGCCTTTAGCTATGACACAGGATTCCACTATGTCGGTGGACTCGCCGAGGGACAGCCGCTACATGCCGCTTTCCGCCAGCTGGGACTGATGAAGTTGCCTTGGCAACGACTTGATGCCGACGGCTTCGACCTGGTGACCATCGAAGACGACACATTTGCTTTTGCTGAAGGTTATGAGCAGTTTGCCGAGACACTTGCCTCTGCTTTCCCCGACGAACGTCACGCACTACACCAATATGCCGAAATGCTAAGGAAGATGCCTTCTGTAGAAGAGATAGGAGGTGTCAACGCATACGACTACCTGTCTAAGCTGTTCGGCAATCCACTGTTGGTAAACATCTTGTCGGGTACATCACTCAAGATGGAGTTGAGGAGCGACACATTGCCACTGTTCACCTTTGCCCACAGCAACAGCAGTTACATACAGAGCAGCTGGCGACTGAGAGGCGACGGCAACTTGATTGTCGATGAAATGGCGAAAAACATACGGCAAAACGGTGGCAACATCATCTGTCGTGCCGAGGTTGAGGAGCTGATAGAAGAAGACGGACGCATCACGGCAGTGAAGTGTGCCAACGGAGAATGCTACACAGGCACCACTTTCATCAGCGATGTACACCCACAGCAGACTTTCGACTGGCTGAAAACCACGAAGGTGGTGAAGAAGGTTTTCCGCCGCAGGTTGCAGATGCTGGAGAATACTTTTGGCATGTTCACCGTTTCATTGTTGCTGAAACCCGACACCCTCCCCTACTTCAACCATAACAAGTATGTCTACCGAAAGGCTAACGTGTGGTCGTTCTATGAAGAAGAAGACGAAGTAGGAGGCGTGATGGTCAGCTGTCGCGTACCGGAACAGGGTAATATGGCAGAACAGATAGACCTGCTGACTCCGATGCCGTGGAATCGATGCAAGCAATGGCAGGACACCAGCGTAGGACGACGCGGCGAAGCTTATGAACAGTTGAAGGAAAAACTGGCAAACGAATGTGTCGCACTGGCAGAGACCGTCATACCAGGACTCTCCGACATGGTCAGCCAACGCTATACCAGTACGCCACTGACTTGGCGCGACTACACATCGACGCCTGAAGGGTCAGCCTACGGAGTCCGTAAAGACTGCCACAACTGGCCTGTCACCATGCTGTCTACCCGCACACCTCTTCCCAACCTGCTGCTGACAGGACAGAACCTGATGCTCCACGGACTGGAAGGTGTGACGATGACTGCCCTGCAGACCTGCTCGGACATCATAGGAGCCGACCACATACAAGGCATGATGAAGGAATAGAATATCAAACAACAAGTAATAATCAAAGAAGTAAACGATATGAAATACGCATTAGTCACTGGTGGTAGCCGTGGAATCGGACGTGCCATCGCCGTAAGACTCGCCCAACAGGGCTATCAGGTCATCATCAACTATACCAGCAACGAAACCGAAGCCAAGAAGACATTGGAGATGGCTGAAGGCAATGGCGAACTGCTGCCTTTCGACGTCAGCAATGCCGAACAGGTCAAGGCCGCTTTGCAAGACTGGCAGCAACGGCACCCCGATGACTACATCGAGGTGGTGGTCAACAATGCAGGCATCCGCCGCGACAATGTGCTGGCACTGATGCCGGAAGAAGACTGGCACCGCGTACTGGACATCACCCTTTCTGGGTTCTATAACGTGACACAACCGCTGTTGCCTGCCATGCAGATGCACAAGTTCGGACGCATCGTCAACATGGCAAGCGTGAGCGGACTGAAAGGGCTACCTGGACAGACCAACTATTCGGCTGCCAAAGGCGGCATCATTGCCGCTACCAAGGCACTGGCACAGGAGGTGGCACGCCGCAACATCACCGTGAACGCCGTGGCACCAGGCTTTATCAAGACTGACATGACCGAAGGTCTCGACGAGGCTGCCTTGAAGAAGACCATTCCCGCCAACCGCTTCGGCACTCCGGAAGAGGTTGCCGAGCTCGTCGCCTTCCTCGTCTCACCTCAGGCAGGGTATATCACCGGCAATGTAGTCTCTATCAACGGAGGGCTGTATACGTAATACCCACCCCCGCCCCCTCTCAAAGGGAGGGGAGACCCAATCTCCCAATCCCACAAACGACCAAACAACAAATATCCCATACGACCAAATAAATACGACTATGAATAAGGACTTGAAAAAAATGTGGAGTCTGTTGCTCCTCTGCCTCATGGCAGTAACGAGCGTTTCGGCGCAGACAGCCGATTTCCAGAAAGCTGTAGCCCGCTATAAGGGTGTAAAAATCGTAACGGCAGCGGTGACCAAGACCGCTCATAAGAATGCCATCGCCAAGGATGTAGTCACCAAGGGTACACTCACTATGCAGGCACCGTCGAAGGTGAGCATCGTCATGGACGGTGGCAAAGACCAGTTGCTCATGCAGGGCAGCGACTTCACGATGGTGGTCAAAGGCAAGAAACATGTGACGAGCAGCAAGAAGAACACCCAGTTCGCATCGTTCCAGACCGTCTTCGAGAGCATCATGTCGGGAGGAGCGAAGAGCATAGCTCACCTCAACGACCTCAGCATCAGCAAGAGAGGCGGTTCGATCGTGCTCACCATCACACCTGCTGCTGCCGACAAGAAGGCAGCACGCCGCATGCTGTTCTCATCGTTTGTGCTTACGCTCGATGCCAAGACGGGTGCACTCCACACGCTGCGCATGAATGAGCGCAAAGGCTATACTGAGTACACATTCTCTCACCATCAGTACAAATAATGAAGCAAAGGGTCTACGGACTTCTCTTGGCGCTGTTGGCTACCTGTGCACAGATTCATGCACAGCAGCTCAACGGTTATATCACCGATGCCACCACTGGTGACAGCATTTCCTATGCCAGTGCCTACTACAAAGGACACAAGGTGAATGCCGTCTCTGACATGAACGGCCACTACACCATCGACCGGCATCAGGGATGGACTATCACCTTCAGTGCCGTAGGCTACAAGACGAAGACGATCACCGTCAACGCCAAGACTCCGCAGCAACTCGACATTCAGCTTGAACCCGACAAGAACCAGCTGAAGGAAGTCATCATCAAGGTCAAGCGGGAGCGCTACAGCCGGAAGAACAATCCTGCCGTAGAGCTGATGAAGAAGGTGATTGCCGCGAAGAAGCTCACCGACTTAGCCAACCATGACTACTACAGCTTCGACCGCTACGAGAAGATTACCTTGGCTGCCAACGACATCACCCCGGAGAAGTTGGAAAAGAAACCATTCTCCAGTACGCCGTGGCTGAAGGACCATGTGGAGCGATGCCAGTACAACAACAAGCTCATCCTGCCCATCAGCATCGATGAGACGGTATCGCAGACGGTCTATCGCAAGAGCCCTCAAAGCAAGAAGAACATCATCAAGGGACAGCAGTCGTCGGGCATCAACGACCTCTTCGAGACCGGCGACATGATGAATGTCATCATGAAGGATGTCTTCACCAATGTCAACCTCTACGACAACCAGATACGCCTGTTGCAGTATCCTTTCACGTCGCCCATTGGCAAGGATGCCATCTCCTTCTATCATTTCTACATCCAGGACACGATACAGATCGACCGCGACAGCTGCATACAAGTCCACTTCATGCCAGCCAACCTGCAGGACTTCGGATTCCGTGGCGACATCTATGTGCTCAAGGACTCCAGCTATCATGTACGCCGGTGCGAACTGTCGCTACCTCGGCAGACATCGGTCAACTTCGTGAAGAACATGAAGATTAACCAGGAGTTCGAACAGCTGAGCAACGGCGAGTGGGTGCTCACCCGCGACGACATGGTCACCGAGCTGCAGTTTGCCAAGTTCATCCAGAAAGCCATCGTCATTCGCACCTCACGACTTTCCAACTACTCATTTGACGAGATACCCAAACGTCTCTTCAAGGGCAAGCGCTCAGAGGTGAGAGAACCGGATGCCGGCATGCGTGGCAAGAAGTTCTGGGAGCAGTACCGCAAGGTAGAACTGACCAAGAGTGAAGGTTCCATGGGTAACTTCATCAAGAATATCCAGAACATCAAGGGATTCAAATACTTCATGACGGGACTCAACGCCCTTATTGAGAACGCCATAGAGACAGGTACGCCCAACAAGATAGACATTGCGCCGGTGAACACCATCATCTCCTACAACAAACTGGACGGATGGCGCAACCGCTTATCCCTGCAGACCACTGCCAACCTGAATAAGCGCTTCTTCGCCTCTGCCTATTATGCTCACGGTTGGAAAAGTCATAAGAACTACTATAATGCCTCCTTGACCTACTCCTTTATAGATAAGGTGTACATGCCGTGGGAGTATCCCAAGCGGACGCTCACCCTGGAGAGCCACTACGACGTCAGTTCGCCCAGCGACCGCTACCTGCCCACCGACAAAGACAACTTCCTGGTGGCATTCAAGTGGGCGGGCATCAACAAGATGGTCATCAACAACCGACAGAAGCTGTCCTACGAGTACGAGAGCGACAACGGGCTGAAGACCACCCTGAGCCTGAAGGCTGAAGAGTTTGAAGCCTGTGGTGCCATGTCCTTCCGCCGGCTCAACGAGCCGTATGTGAAGTATACGGAGATGAAGCACCACCGTGAGTACCTGCGCACCACAGAGCTCTATGCCGAGTTGCGCTATGCTCCCGACGAAACCTATATCAACAGCAAGCAGCGCCGCATCACCATCAACAACGATGCACCGGTCTTCACCCTCAGCCACACCTTCGGATTCAAGAACTTCCTGGGTGGCGACTACAACTCCAACTTCACCGAGGCGAAGATCTACAAACGGTTCTGGCTGAACAGCTGGGGAAAGATAGACTGTTTCCTCAAGGGCGGCATCCAGTGGAACCAGGTGCCCTACATGCTCCTCATCCACCCCGTTGCCAACCAGTCGTATGTCATCGAGGAAGAGATGTTCAGCCTGGTCAACAACATGGAGTTCCTCAACGACCGCTATGCGTCGCTCATGCTCTCCTGGGACCTCAACGGCAAGTTCTTCAACCGCATACCGCTCATCAAGAAGCTGAAGTGGCGCGAATACATCGGTGTGAACGTCCTCTGGGGAAAGCTCACCGACAAGAACAACCCCATGCTGCCGGAGAATGCCGGCAACGACAAACTGATGTACTTCCCCGACGGCTGCTATGTCATGAACCCGAACAAGCCTTACGTGGAACTTGTCCTCGGCATTCATAACATCTTCAAACTCATCCATGTGGAGTATGTACGCCGCCTCAACTACCTCGAACAGCCTACTGCCGAGAAGTGGGGCATCAGATATATCTTCCGACTGACATTCTAAGGAAGAAAGAGAAAAAGAGAAAAAAGAGAAAAAAGGAAAGAGAGAGAATCCAAACGACCAAACAACCAGAAAGTATGAACGAGAAAGTATACCAAACCTTGAAGTCTGCCGAGACAGAAGACTGGCTCGACTATCATGTCGTGCGACCCTTCTCCTACTACTGGGCACGCTTCTTCAACCGTTTCGACATACATCCCAACACGGTGACCATCCTCTCGATGATCATCGGTGCCGCCAGTGCACTGCTCTTTGCCCACGGCTGCTTCTACTATGAAGGTGTCACAGGACTGATTTTCAACATCATCGCCATCGTGATGCTCTGCATTGCCGACATCCTCGACTGCACAGACGGACAGCTGGCACGCATGACGGGCAAGAAGAGCCGCTTAGGGCGCATTCTCGATGGATTGGCAGGTTTTACGTGGTTTGTACCTATCTACGTGGCATTGACTTATCGCTTCTACCTCCACCACTCATTAGAGTTCGGATGGTTAGGCATCAGCGACACGCCACAAAACACGCTTATCGCCACAGCCATCGTCTTTGCCATGGCACTCGTGTCAGGGTTCGTAGGTATGGGAGGGCAGCAGCGACTTGCTGACTACTACATACAAGTGCACCTCTTCTTCCTGAAAGGAGAGAAGGGCAGCGAACTGGACAACTCCGAACGGCAACAGCAGGTCTATGACAACCTGCCGAAAGGCACGCCATGGTATGAGCGTCTCTTCGAAAAGCAATACATCGGCTACACCCGCAAACAGGAGAAGAGCACTCCAGAGTTTCAGAAACTCATGCAGGTAATGCAAAAAAACTACGGTTCCATCGAGAAAATGCCACCGCCATTGCGCGAAGAGTTCCACCAGCAGTCGCTGAAGCTGATGCCGTGGAACGGGTTGCTGACCTTCAACTTCCGCTCTGCTTTCTTCTTCCTGTTCTGCCTGTTAGACATCCCTGTGGGCAACTTCCTCTTCGAGATTGTTGCCATGTCGCTGCTCACCCTCTACATCAACAAGCGGCACGAGCGTGTAAGCAAGGCTACAAGAGAGAAGATGGAGGAAATATAGAATAGTAATAATAGTCAAATAAGAAGATGAAGTGGACTAAACAACGATTGAATAACTTATTTTTCTGCCTTGGCATCGCCGTGGTAGTGGTGATGTTGTTCACGTTCGACGTAAGCTTTGTAGAGTTGTGGAACCACCTCTGCACAGCCGGCTACTGGCTCATTCCCATCATCGGCGTCTGGGTTTTCGTCTACGGACTGAATGCCTTGTCGTGGCGATGCATCATCAAGAGCAACTGCGACGGCAACATGCCCGTCGGGTTCTGGCGCATCTTCAAGCTGACGGTAACGGGATACGCCCTGAACTATGCGACGCCCGTGGGAGGACTCGGCGGCGAGCCCTACCGCATCATGGAGCTGTCGAAAGACATCGGCAACGAGCGGGCAGCTTCTTCGGTCATCCTCTATGCCATGATGCACATCTTCTCACACTTCTGGCTCTGGTTCTCCTCGGTCATCCTCTACATCGTCCTGGCGGCTGTCGGCGACCTGCCGTTTACACCCGTCATCGCTGTCATGCTCGGTCTCATCACCGTCTTCTGCTTCATAGCCTTCTACCTCTTTGCCAAAGGCTATCGCTACGGGCTGGTCATCAAGATGATCCGTGGCATCGGGAAGATAGGATTCCGCAAGTGGAGCAACCGCATGTTGGAGCGCCACCAGGAGAGTCTGGAGAACATAGACCGACAGATAGCTACCCTGCACCAGAAGAAGGGAGCGTTCTACAGCTCACTCCTCTTGGAATATCTCTCACGTGTGGTCACCAGCTTGGAGATTATGTTCATGCTGCTGCTCTTTGGCGTAGACTGTGGCGGAGGCTTCAGCGGACTCTCGCTCACCTTCCTCCACTCAATACTCATCCTGGCACTCACCTCTCTCTTTGCCAACATGATAGGGTTCCTGCCCATGCAGCTGGGAGTGCAAGAGGGCGGCTTCGTCATCTCTATTGCCACCTTGGGACTATCGGCAGCCCTCGGCATCTTCGTCAGCATCATCTGCCGTGTGCGCGAAATCATCTGGATTGTCATCGGTCTGGGGTTTATGAAAATGCCACAAAAAGATGGTCAATGATGAATTGTGAATTGCCAATCGTGCGCTCGAACTTGTTCGCTTGCAAAGCGGCGCAAGAATCGTAAATTGTAAATCGTAAATTATAAATTATAAATATAATGATGAATTATCTCGACAGAAACGAGTTTAACTTCGAGCCGTCCGAAGAAGTGAAGGCGGCACTGCGTAATTTCGACTATAGGAAGCTCTGCTTCTACACCCGCATCTACGACGAGGGTAAGAAGAGCATCTTCTCCGTCTACTTGTCTGAACTGTACGACATCGACGAACGGCAGATTATCCTGGGCTATGGAGCCGAAGACCTGCTGAAGAAGACCGTACACTACTTCCTGACCTTGGGCGGCTCTAAGACCATGCTCATACCCAAGTTCTCGTGGTGGTACTACAAGTCTATTGCCGATGAGGTGCACGGCACCACTTTGCAATATCCCGTCTACGAAGACGGCAACACGTTCCGGTATGACTTCGACGGCATCAAGCAGATGGTAGACGAGCTGCAACCGAAAATACTTCTTGTGGCATCGCCCAACAACCCTACGGGCAACGCGCTGACGCCCGATGAAATGGAGCGTCTGGTGGATATGGTTCCACAGTCTACCATCCTCCTCGTCGATGAAGCCTACGCCTCGTTCCTCTCCAACGATGCGTCGTACATCAAGACACTCATCGAGAAGCATCCCAACATCATCATCAGCCGCACCCTCTCCAAGTTCTACGGACTGCCAGGGCTGCGCATGGGCTTCGGCTTCATCGGCAAGGGAGAAGAAATGGAAAACTTCGCCAAGTATGCCAACATGTACCTGGGCTACGACCGGCTGTCTGAAGAGATTGCCATCACAGCCCTGAAGAGCGACAGCCACTACCGCAAGATAGCTCAGGTCATGCAGGAAGCCCGCGAGATGTACACCCGTGAGCTGGGTGCACTGCCCGGCTTCAAGGTCTACCAGTCGTTTGCCAACTTCATACTCGTCAAGTACCCTATCGCTCTGAAGCCTGCCCTGCAGAAGGCAATGGCAGACGAGAGCTACAAGGTGAAATTCATGAACGAACCTGGCATAGACACCCACATGCGCATCACGCTTGGCAGGCAGGAGCAGAACCGCCGCGTCTGTGACATCATTCTCAGCATAGCAAAATAAAAAGTGTGAATTGCAAATTGTAAATTAAACTATGGTTGGAGTCATTCTCGCCGCAGGCATGGCCAAGCGGCTACGTCCGCTTACAGCCCAAAAGCCTAAATGTCTGCTGCCGGTGGGCGGCATCACCCTCCTTGAGCGCACCGTCAGGGCGATGCGGCAGGCAGGCATCAGCCAGTTTGTCGTCGTCACAGGCTATTGTGCCGACCAGATACGCACCTTCCTTGACAACTACGCCGAGCGCGAAGGCAACATAACGTTCCGATACCTGCACAATGCCGACTACGAACACAACAACAACATCTATTCCCTATGGATGGCAGGCGAGGTGGTACGCGGAAAAGACTTCCTGCTCATGGACAGCGACATCCTCTGCGACCCGGCAGTCGTCGTGCGCATAGCCGGAGAACAGGAGAACGCATTGGCTGTCAACTGCCACGAGATGGGCGAAGAAGAGATGAAGGTGGTCGTAGACAACGACGGCAACATCATTGCCATCAACAAGACATGCCGACCGCAAGACGCCATCGGAGAGTCCGTAGGCATCGAGAAGATTACCGCCGACTACAGCATCGCACTCTATCGTGAGCTGGACCAGATGATTCTCAACGAAAACCTCATCGACATCTTCTATGAGCGTGCCTTCGAACGACTCATCCCACAAGGACACACCTTCCACGTCGTAGACACCACACACTACTTCTCGTTCGAAATAGACACACCCAAAGACTACAAGCTGGCACAAGAAAAATTCTTCAAGAAAGACAACTGACAGGTACTTCCTACCCGATCAACAAGAATTGTTGCCCGCAAACATCAAAAAAAACAATAATCATCAAGCGATTTTTCAATTCAAGGTAAACCCTTCACAGCGTCATAACCAACTGGTAATCAAACAGATGCCGTGAAGGGTTTATAAAGCACCCCTATCCACCCGATTAGCGCCTCGTCCGCCTCGTCCGATTTGTCAGACCCGTCCTATTCGTCAACTCAGCCCAATTCGTTCAGCGAACTTCCTCATTTGCCTCATTTTTCTTTACAAATCACAACATCTTGTATCTTCTGACACGTGTCAGAAACGTTTTTGACACGTGTCAGAAGGTTTTCCGACACGTGTCAAAAGATACAGCCATCCCATTTTCAAGCCTAAATACTGCCATTACCATCCATCCACTAACCCACTTCTGAAACATCAAGACACATATTTAACGAAACAACAGCACCAACCAAGAGCATCCTATCCGCTTTCACCGATTGCCCATCAACCCCGCTTGGTCTGATTTGTCGCTCAACCTCTGACCGCTTTGCTTGCAAAGAATCACCCTCAACCTCTCCACCAAACACGGAAACACAAACCCTTCACAGCATCTCCCTGACTACCACACCATTACAACACCGTGAAGGGTTTTATTAAATATAAGAATGTGATGTGATGGTCGAATTTTCACTGTGGCATCAAGGGGGTGTTATTTTGACACTCCCTTTCCGAATCACATTGGCGATTCACCAATGTGGTTCGGTTTTCCTTCAAATGGCATTGTGTCTTTGCCATGCGTCCCAATTTCCAGCTTCATTTGCTCGCATCCTTTGTCAGTTCGTTATAGAGGGCGGAACCCTTGACGGTTAGCAAATACTTTTGCCTTGGATGTCGAGGCTTATCTGGATAGAGCAGGCAGACAAAACCTTCAGCCATTGCCGGGGTAAGAGAATACTCCATAAAATTCATTCGGTCTTTCAGACCAACGGCAGCAAGCATCTCCTTTACGGAGAGTTGACGATGGCCAATAGCTTTGACCAACCGCAAAATATTCTCATTGTCGGTCGTGAATGGAACACTAGCACTTGATGGGGTACTTGCGGGGGTACTTGATGGGGTGCTTGCAGGGGCTGCAAGTCCTTCTGGTGGATTAACGAGCATATAACGGTTGTGCAACTCGTTCTTTTCGCCCATCAGCAAGTTTCGGAAGAACAGTTCCAGGAATCGGGTGTCACGCTGAATCCCCTTGGCTATATTTTGGTAATTGGCCCGTACAAGCGCATTCCGGAAATACCACGAATGCATGGAAAACAGATGGTTGGTGACGTCGAACCCGATGGAACGCAGATACTTAATGGTGAAAACAGCTGTCGTTCGCGTGTTCCCTTCTCGGAAAGGATGTATCTGCCAGATGCCAGACACAAACTTTGCGAGATGTTCCACTACCTGCCCCATATTTAATCCGCTATAATCGAACTGTCGTTCTTGCTCCATGTCATACTCCAGAGCCATTCGTAGGTCTTGACTCCGTCCATAGAGTACCGTATCGCCACGTAACACCCATTCCTTTTTCATAATGTCGTAATTGCGCAGCTGTCCGGCATGTTTGAACACTCCCTCGAAAATGTGACGATGGATGGAAATGAGTGTCGGCATACTAAAGGAGAACGACTGCTCGGCTATGATCTTCGCGATGTTGCCTGAAACCTTATCGGCTTCCTGCTTCTCTTCGTCGTCTGGCTCACGGTTTGTTTTTGTCTGATAATAGGTCTTGATAAGTTCACGAGCTTCATCAATGGAGATTTCACCCTCAATATTCCTTACGGCTGTATCTTTGAGATATTGCGACACAGTTAGCCCATCTACCGCCTGAAGACCGATAGCTGTGCTCCACGCGTAAGCCCTTTCCGCTTTCTGAGGTTCCCCTACTTGCGAGTATTCCTCAAAATTTATATAACCTTCTTTCTGTGACATATCTTATACGTATTATCAATTTGCTTTGTTTCCTTATTCTGTTGAAACGTCCTCTGCTGCCATCATGGGCTCTTCCTCTGGAATCTCATAACGCTTGATTGTCCTGTCTTGCAGGTCATCGCTTTGCGCTTGCGTAGAGAAATGGAGCAAGAATATCTTGTTGAGAGTGAACGCCAGCGATTCCAAAGTCCTTTCCCGCACTTTCGGCTTCAGCTCACATTCCCAGATGGTGATGGAGTGCCAGCCCATCGCAGCCAGCTCATGCTGCACTCTCGTGTCCCGCTCCTGATTTCTCCGTATCTTCTCAACCCAGAACGCCCGATTCGTCTTAGGGATTTTGCAACACTCAGAGTTATCAATTTCTTTACTCCCCTCGCCCTTTGGAGAGGGGTTGGGGGTGAGGCTCACATTGTGTCCATGCCAGAAACAACCATTCACAAAGATGCACGTCCTGTACTTCCGCATTACAATGTCTGGTTTCCCTGGCAACCGTGGATGATTCAGCCGATAACGGAATCCATGTCCCCACAGCCAACGACGCACCACCATCTCCGGCTTCGTGTCCTTGCCGTGGATAGCCGCCATACAGGTATGTCGTTGTGCGTTTGTCAGAATATCACTCATAATGCGTTATTTGGCTGGTTCTGATGCTGCTTTAATCTGGATGCTATCTGGTTGTGGAGCTTCCGTTGTTATGGTATTCTTACGTAGAATTTCTAACTCCATTAAGCGTTTTTCAGCCGAATCTACGAAAGACACAATTTTAGAATACGAGAATGTCCAAAAGACTGTCACTATTGCAACGAGTCCTACAATTGTCCAAGTATACCATTGTTTCGATAGTTTGCTATCAATCCTATTTCTAACTTCTTTAATATCTTCTGAATTTTTGTTGCACGATGACACTATTTTGTCCTCTAATTCCCTGCGCAGATTGCTATGGGCTACTTCGTTTTTCTCATTGAAATCGGAAATTTTGTCCTCCAATCTGTCATATCGATCCCATGTTGGGGCACCAGTCATTTGCCCCGAAATGTCGTCTATACTACGTACAGACCTCCCCCGGTAATTACCCTCGTTTAAGGCTTCAGTTGAAGACTTAGAAGGAGTATGCTGCCTTGTATATTGTCGTACTTTCTTAAAATTCGAACTTACATCATATTCATTCTCGTTTTGCGAAGGACGAGTATTAGCAAGGCTCTTCTGTTCTTTGGGCTGTTTATTTTTATTCTTTCTCGATGTCATGCTTATTTAAAAGTCAGAAAAATTGGAAAGAAGTTCTTTCTCTACAGATAAAGATAGAGTATACACGTCACGAATCAGTTCCTTGTCATTAATACTCTTTAATTCATTAGTCAAATAATTGTCCGTATCAATCGCAATGCCAACGTGTTTCTGCTTATTAGATTGCTTGAACTCCCTGTTGTAGAAGTTGTCCTCTATGTCTAATGGACCAACTTGATACATTCCATTATCATAGTCCAAGCGAAAGAGTAAATCTTTTGCAGGATATTTGTCGAAGTAGAATTTGGATGGAAAAGATGCCTTAAAACTATCAAGTAACCCCTTGTAGTCAGATGATTGCACCTTATATGTCCCTATAATTCGACAGCCAATACGTTTTACTGTGATCTCTCCCAAAACATTAAGTATTGCTTGATAAAGCTTCTTAAATTTGGCATAATAAGACTCAACAGAATCTATCTTGCTTGAAATGAATGAAAAACGGTTGAATGCCACGATAACAATGTTGTCCGCTTCATCTTTTTCAACTGTATCGCGTAATATCACCTCTGCTTGGTCAATCTCCCAATGAAAGACGTTAAAGGCTTCTGTATGTTGAAGCACCTCAACAAGTTCCCCCCTTTTGTCAAGCATGGTGACTTTAGGTTCAAATCTTATCTCGATGATAATTTTACGATTCCCTATATGTTTTGCTTCTATATTATCTTTCATATTTATTTCGACCTTACTTGTAAGTTTATTTTTATATAGTACTTTTCATTTTCCTCATACACCCATCCATAGAAGAATTTTTTCTTCGCATCTGCACGAGGATGACCTGGATTTCCTGCGTCCTCACTCGTTGATGCACCCTCAAACTTCGTTGAGTTGAACAAGAAATCGCGGAACCTGTTTAACTCGTAAATGTGGTAACATACTATATCGCCATCCTCCTTTACGATAATTTGTCCACCCGTAGCATCATAAATACCCAACCACGGTTTTTCTGGTGTCATTCCCTGTGCACTATCCTGAAGGAAGCGTTTTATCTTATATTCATAGATATTCCCGTGTGTGGAAGTGTTAATACCAAGAGGGTTTCTCCTCGTTAATTCTTCAGTGCAACGCCTAATATCATTGAATCCAAGTTCCGATTTTATAAGCAATAGTTCTGCCAACAGAAGAGGCATATGCCCATCTATTGCTAAAAGATTTTGATACAAACAATCTGATTGCACTTTTTTGAAAACAAACGTTGCATTATATTCATCGCGCAATTTCTTGAGTCGTGCACCTATGCGACCTGTCAGAGGATATGTGCTTCTGTTGAACTCATCGCAATCGAGTGACTCGCCTTCGGGAAGCACAACCTCATAGATAAAATTCGTTCCAGTCCCAGCATTGAAAAGTGTGGAGTCACTACCAAGGAAAGATTTTATGCTGAACCCCAGAGTTTGTGGCATCCCAGTCCTAAAGTCTTCAATAGTTATCGTTATGTCACGATTGTGCCCGACATCTTTAATTGTCCCAATTCTCAATTCTTTTAGAAAGGCTGCAATAGGTGGCAACTGAAAAGCCCTTCCACTTGTGCTCTTTATCAAAGATAGCAAGTTGTTCGCTTTTTCTGCGAACACTGTGATTGGGTATGAGAATTGCTCATTTTCACCTGTTTGATCATTGACAACATTAATAGTGACCTTGTCATCTTCGCGGACATAGTTGTTGGTCGTTTCTGTCTCTTTGCGGATGATTTCCAGGATACGATAAAATTCATTAGGTATCGCATTGAGGTTCTCATCTGCAACATCCAGTTTCCCTGTGTCCAACAAACGGAGGAATACATAAATTTCGCTCCATTCTCCTTTATTACCACTGAGTATCATATATTTCCTAAATTAAATTTAACATTTTGAGCTCTTGTTCAGCAGTTGCCTGAATAGCAGGTATTGCTACAGAATTTCCAAACTGCTTATACGCCGAAGCATCTGCAACAACTATTCGGAACGAGTCGGGAAAACCTTGAAGCCTTGCCCATTCACGAGGGGTCATTTTGCGGATTCCATCACGATTGACTTCTCCCTTGATATGTGTTATTGGCGTAAAATTAGTCAAGCGTTTATCGATGAGCAAATTGCATTCACGCCCCATGCCGCCAACAACGATGGCATTTGCCACACCGTCAAGATCTATGATTTTATAGCCGAAACCATGGCCTGCAGCTTCGTGGCGTGCTTTGTGCCGGATTAGAGTTTCAACATATGTTGTTGAAAGATAGTATTTGACAGATACTTCTTGCTCTTCCATTACGTCTCTGAATTTTGGACGCAGTTCCCCAGGGGTAGTTGGTTCAGGGTAATGGAAATCTTCAACATTTATCCCCAAGTCTTTACGGAAACCAATTATATAGATGCGTTCTCTATGCTGTGGGACTCCATAGTCCATGGCATTGAGTACTTGTGGCGGCACAACGTCATATCCAGCATCAGCAAGATGTTCTAATATAGTTTTAAGCGTCCGTCCTTTGTCGTGTATGGCTAATCCTTTTACATTTTCAAGGAAAAAAGCTTTTGGTTGATGCTTGCGCAGAATAGCTTCTATTTCAAAGAAAAGCGTTCCTCTGGTTTCATCTTTAAATCCTAGACGGCGACCTGCGAGCGAGAATGCCTGACAAGGAAAGCCACCACAGAGGATGTCAAATTTCTTAGGAATATAGCTCTTTGTGGATTCTTTGGTGATATCTCCAAAAGGCATTTCGCCATAATTGGCAAAATATGATTCTTGTGCTTTCGCATCAAACTCAGACGAATAAATACACTTTCCGCCCAAGTTTTGCATAGCAATTCGGAAGCCGCCAATACCTGCAAATAAGTCTATAAATGTAAATTTAGGGTTCTTTGGTGCAGGGAAAGGTATGTCAAAGAAGTCTGAGAAAAGATCATATTGCGTAGCGTCCTCTGCCACTTTCCATATTTCCTCATCAGATAGTTCTTCATCTACTAATCCCTGACGGAATTGTTTCCGAGAAAGGAATTCCCGAACAGATGAAACAATTTCATCTTTCAGTTTTCTTGTAACTTTTACCTCACTATTATGCAGATAGTGGCTTAACACCGCAATCTGGTTTTCATATGAGGTTTCACCATATATTTTTATGCCATCCCCTGTAACTTCTTCAGGGAAAGCGTGCAAATTTAGACTCTTGCCCATAATACAATTATACTCTTATTTTTCCAGTTCCTGTGAAACCAAATATTGCTTATACTCCCTCACAAACAACTCCCGTATATCGACCTCTAACAAATCTGCTATTTTGAGAATTGTGGCGAGGTCGGGTTGAGAAGAATTGGTACACCACTTACTGACGGTAGAAGGGGTGACACCCATCTCACCTGCCAGCCATCGAGCTGTTTTCTTCTTCTCGAATAAAACCATCTTTATCCGGTTAATATCTTCCATATATAAATAATGTAATGTTTACCCTGCAAAGGTAGTGAAATACTTTCAATTTCTGCAGCTCTTTTTTTAATAATCGTGGTTTTGCACCTCTTTTTTATGTGTTTTTGCTGTTCATATATCCACCAAATATGGTTTTCTTGATGATTAGCGGAGCAACTCAAAACCACATACCAAAATCTGGTATCTGGTTTTCTTCTCCTGCTTGCCGCTTTTAGATAATGCTCCTTGTTTTCGCTGTAATCTTTGCAAAAACATTTCTTGAACTAACAAATAATCTCTCTACGTTTCAGAAGGTAATGCGAGGTCACTTTTGTCTCAAAAAGGTCACTTAAAGGTCACCAATAAAAGAAAAAGCACCTACAAAATCTTTGTAAGTGCTTGGTTTTCAATGTGGACCAGCCAGGGCTTGAACCTGGGACCTCCAGATTATGAGTCTGTTGCTCTAACCAACTGAGCTACAAGTCCTGATTTCTTTGAAATCGTGTGCAAAGGTACGAATAAGCACGGAAATCACAAAAGAAAAACAGTTTTTTCTTTTTGAATAGAGCGAAAGTTGTGGTTTTTGATGCAGTTATCATGGGAGTTTTCGTATCTTTGCGACATGATGGAGATGATGAACGAAGCGACAAAAGCGTTTATACAGGAGCATGCCAACGACGACGTCCGAAAATTGGCTTTGAAGGGGAGCCGTGACATTGAGGTGGACATGGGATTGGCATTGCAACAGATTGCCGGAAGACAGTTGGCACGGCACAAGTTGCCGTCCTGGGCTGCGGAAGAAGGCATCCTCTACCCTCCTCACCTGTCGATGGAACAATGCTCCAGTGAGTTGACGGCAAGGTATAAGAGGGTATTGAGCGGAAGGAACTTGGAAACGGAGGAGCGAGAAAACTTAGGAGCGGAAGAACGTGGAAACGGAGGAGCGAGAGAGCGTGGGAACAAAGATAGGAACAAAGGCGTATTTGTTGACTTGACAGGTGGCTTTGGAGTTGACTTCTTCTTCATGTCACAAGACTTTGAACGACGCATCTATGTTGAGCAAAATCGCGAATTATGTACTATTTCATCGAAAAATTTTTCTCTCTTAGGATTAACCGCAACCATTGTGAATAACAATGCCGAGAGCTATTTGTCTACCATGCCCGAAGCCGATGTCGTCTTCATTGACCCAGCACGCCGAAACGAGCATGGCGGACGGACTTATAGTATCAGTGACTGTACACCGAACATCCTTACTTTCATTGCTGACTTATTACAGAAAAACCGCCGCGTCATCATAAAACTCTCACCGATGCTCGACTGGCACAAGGCTACAGAAGACATTGAAACGGCCTATTCAACGGCTTTACATGATAAAAATGAGACCAATTCCGTAGTCAGAGAGGTGCACATCGTATCTGTGATGAACGAGTGCAAGGAACTTCTCTTGGTAGTCTCAGCACAGGAGCCACCTTCTATCCACCGGCTGGTCTGCGTCAATCTCAAGTCTGATGGGAATCATGAGTATTTCATGGTAAAAGGAGCGTGGGAACGAGAAGGAAAAGAAGAAAGGGAGAAAGGGAGATTTATATCTGACATTGAGTCAGGAAACTACCTTTACGAACCCAATACCTCCATCATGAAGGGCGGTTGCTTTGCCCAGCTCTGTGAGCAGTATGAAGTGGCAGCTATCGGTCAACACTCCCACCTTTTTGTCTCTTCACGATTTGTTGAAGCTTTTCCCGGCAGGAGCTTCCGCATCCTTGCCGTCACGACGATGAACAAGAAGGAGTTACGTCATCACCTCTCAGGCATCACCCATGCCAATATCAGTGTCCGCAACTTCCCCATGAGCGCTGAAGAACTCCGCAAACGCCTCAAATTAAAAGACGGCGGCACCCTTTATCTCTTCGCAACAACTCTCTCTGACGGCACTCATGTCTTAATATTCGCCAAAAAAGTCGACGAAATTTGTCTGTAAACAGTATTTTTACTATTTTTGCAAATTAAGAGTAATCCAATCAGCTTGGAGAGCATTCAAATTCAAATCAATGCCGATGGCACAAATAGAAATCCGTAAAGTAGAGACGAAGAAGGAACTGAAAACCTTCATCGACTTTCATTACGACTTATACAAAGGAAACGAATACGATGCGCCGACCTTGTTTTTCGACGATATGAACACGTTGAGCAAAGACAAGAATGCCGCCTTTGACTTCTGTGAAGCTGAATATTTCTTAGCTTACAAAGACGGAAAACTCGTGGGCAGGGTAGCAGCTATCATCAATCATAGAGCCAACGAGAAGTGGGGAAAGAAATCCGTCCGGTTCGGATGGATAGACTTCATTGACGACCGCGAGGTGTCAGCCGCCTTATTGAAAGCTGTTGAAGACTTCGGACGCAGCAAAGGCATGGAAGAAGTGGTCGGTCCTTTAGGGTTTACCGACTTCGATCCCGAAGGCATGCTGACGTGGGGGTTCGACCAGTTGGGTACTGTGGCAACCATCTATAACTATCCCTACTATCCTGAACACATGGAGCAGATGGCGGGCTACGAGAAAGACAACGACTACATCGAGTACAAGCTATTCGTACCCGAAAGCGTCCCGCAGAAGTACATCACGCTGACGCAGATGATAGAGAAGCGCTACAACCTGCATGTGCGCACCATGACCCGCCGCGAAATTTTCAAGGAAGGTAAAGGGATCGAAGTCTTTCACCTGCTCAACGAGACCTACAAAGACCTATATGGTTTTGCCGAGCTTACCGACAAACAGATCGTCCAGTATCTGGACATGTGGATGCCGATGATGGACATGAACTTGGTTGTCATCGTTGAAGACTGGAACGACAACAAGAAGATGGTAGGCGTAGGCATCACCATGCCCTCGTTGTCACGAGCCGTCCAAAAGTGTCACCGCGGCAGGCTGCTTCCTTTCGGCTGGTGGCACCTGCTACGTGCATTGAGATTCCAAAAGACCAAGGGTGTAGACCTGATGCTCATCGGTGTCTTGCCCGAATACCGCAAGAAAGGAGCCAACGCCCTGATGTTCTCCTATCTCATCCCCTGGTACCAGAAATACGGCTACGAGTGGGGGGAGAGCCAGGTTGAGATGGAAACCAACGAGAACGTTCAGAGCCAGTGGCAATACTTAGAGACGCAGTTGCACAAGCGTCGCCGCTGTTACAAGAAGAATATCTAAATTTTGACCATGGAAGAAAACACCATTGAAATCAAGAAAGTTGAAAGCAACAAAGACCTGGAGCGATTTATGCAGTTCCGCTATGACCTGTATAGAGACGACCCCAACGACGTTCCCTACCTGCATTTCGACGAGAAAAGAACGTTGCGTCGTGACCGGAACGCCTCCTTCGAAGACTGTGAAGCCGACTACTTCATGGCTTATCGCAACGGCAAGGTGGTTGGTCGTGTGGCTGCCATCATCAACCGCCGTGCCAATGAACGTTGGCAGAACAAGGTGGTGCGCTTCGGATGGTTCGACTTCATCGACGACATCAGAGTGTCGAAAGCCCTTCTTCAGACTGTCGAGGAATGGGGCAAAGAACGCGGCATGACACAGATGGCAGGTCCTATGGGGTTTACCGATACCGACCGTGAGGGTATGCTCATAGAAGGATTCGACACGCTCGCCACCACGTATGCCAACCACAACTATCCCTACTATCCCAGACACATTGAGCAGATTGACGGTTTCCGTAAGGACAACGACTATGTAGAGATGCTGGTAAAGGTGCCGGAGAAGGTACCAGAGAAGTTTGCCAAGATTGCCGACATGGTAGAGCGCCGTTACAACCTGCACGTACACAAGCTTACGCGCAAGGAGCTGCTCAAGGAAGGCTACGGCAGAGAGGTCTTCAGCATGCTCAACAAGACATACAAAGACCTGTACGGCTTTGCCGAGCTGGGCGAAAAGAAGATAGACCAGTTGGTGGAACAATACATCAAGATTGCCGACCTGAACCTCGTTTCCATCATCGTCGACGGTAACGACAACAACAAGATGGTAGGCTTCGGCATCACCTTCCCCTCGTTGTCGGCAGCCATGAAGAAGACCCGCAACGGCAGGCTGCTGCCCTTCGGATGGCTGCGACTGCTGAATGCCATTTATTGGCACCATGCCGACACGGTGGACATGTTGCTCATCGGCGTGCTGCCAGAGTATCGTTCAAAGGGAGCCAATGCCATCATCTTCAAAGATCTCGTACAGCAATACATCAAATACGGATTCAAATGGGCACAGGCCATGCCGCAGATGGAGACCAACAGCAGTATCCTGAGCAACTGGCAGTATTTTGAATCGCATGTCAACAAGCGGCTACGGTGCTACATCAAGGAGATATGAAAAGTCCCTCGCCCCACCCAAGGAAAGGGAGTAGGTAGGGTTCCATCGTGAAATCGCCAAAATCATGAAATAGTAATGTTGCCAAATACGAACATGGAAGAAGAATATATCAGCCAACAGCAGCAGACGGTAGAATATACCGACGACAACATCCGGCACCTGTCGGACATGGAACATGTGCGCACCAGACCAGGTATGTATATCGGACGACTTGGCGACGGCTCGTTGCCTGAAGACGGTATCTATGTGCTTTTGAAAGAAGTCATCGACAACTCTATCGATGAGTTCAAAATGAATGCCGGCAAGCGCATCGAGATAGACATCGACGAAAACCTGCGCGTCTCCGTCCGAGACTACGGTCGCGGCATACCGCAAGGCAAGCTCGTCGAGGCGGTTTCCGTGCTGAACACCGGTGGCAAGTACGACTCCAAGGCGTTCAAGAAGAGCGTCGGACTGAACGGTGTGGGCGTAAAGGCTGTCAATGCCCTCAGTTCCCACTTCGAGGTGAAGTCGTATCGTGAGGGTAAAGTGCGTGAACTCACCTTCGAATGTGGCAACCTGAAGAGCGACAAGACCAGCAAGAGTAGCGACGAAAACGGTACCTATATCTTCTTTGAACCTGACAACTCGTTATTCAAAGGCTACCAGTTCCACAATGACATCGTCGAGACGATGTTGCGCAACTACACCTACCTGAACTCAGGGCTCACCATCATGTATAACGGTCGCCGCATCATCAGCCGCAACGGACTGAAAGACCTGCTGACCGACACGATGACTACCGACACCCTCTACCCTATCGTGCACATGAAGGGCGAAGACATAGAAATAGCCTTCACCCATACCAACCAGTATGGTGAAGAGTACCACTCCTTTGTCAACGGCCAGCACACCACACAGGGCGGCACCCATCAGAGTGCTTTCAAGGAGCACATCGCCAGAACCATCAAGGAGTTCTTCGGCAAGTACGAATATCCCGACATCCGTAGCGGCATTGTTGCCGCCATTGCCATCAATGTCGAGGAACCCGTCTTCGAGAGCCAGACAAAGATCAAGCTGGGGTCCACCCACATGTCACCGGGTGGCGACACCATCAACAAGTATGTCGGCGACTTCATCAAACAGCAGGTAGACAACTACCTGCACATCCACACCGATGTGGCTGAGGTCATGGAAACGAAGATCAAGGAGAGTGAACGCGAACGAAAGGCAATGGCGGGTGTCACCAAGCAGATACGTGAAAAGGCTAAGAAGGCCAACCTGCACAACCGTAAGCTGCGCGACTGCCGCATACACTATTGCGATGCCAAGAACGACCGCAAGGAAGAGTCGTGCATCTTCATCACCGAGGGCGACTCAGCCAGCGGCAGCATCACCAAGAGCCGCGACGTCAACACTCAGGCAGTGTTCTCCCTCCGCGGAAAACCCCTCAACTCCTACGGCATGGACCGCATCGAGGTGTACAAGAACGAGGAGTTCTACCTGTTGCAGTCGGCGCTCGACATTGAGGACGGACTGGACACGCTACGCTACAACAAGGTTATCGTGGCCACCGATGCCGATGTCGACGGCATGCACATCCGCCTGCTCACCATCACCTTCTTCCTGCAGTTCTTCCCCGAATTGGTGAAGAAAGGACATGTATACGTCTTGCAGACGCCCCTCTTCCGCGTCCGCAACCGCCGTTCCAAAGTCAAGGACAAGAAGGTGATAGAAGAGGCTGATGCCAAACGCGGCAAAAACGAGAAGAAGACCGACTTCGTCACTCGCTACTGTTATAGCGAGGAAGAGCGACAGCAAGCCATCAAAGACCTGGGACCCGACCCGGAGATTACCCGTTTCAAGGGCTTAGGAGAGATCAGTCCTGAAGAATTCTCCCATTTCATCGGTCCCGACATGCGCATCGAGCAGGTCACCCTACACAAAAACGACCAGGTGGCGAAGCTCTTAGAGTACTATATGGGCAAGAACACCATGGCCAGACAGAACTTCATCATCGACAATCTGGTGATAGAAGAAGACTTAGTAGAGGAGGAGTAAGGCCAGAAGGGGTCTTAAAATTGTTAATGGTTAATATATATATATCAATGAAAGGTTACCTTATAGCCCTGCTCCTGTTTTTAGGAATGGGCAACGTCAGTGCCCAGCTCCGGCTGAACTTCGGAGAAAACAGTCCGTTACGCAAGATGCAGATAGCAGAGATGGCAGTCAGCCACCTGTATGTAGACTCCGTCGACGAATCGAAGTTGGTCGAAGACGCCATCCGCGGCATGCTCCGGGAGCTCGACCCCCACTCCTCTTATACCGATGCGAAGGAGACGAAGGCGATGAACGAGCCTCTGACAGGCGACTTCGAAGGCATCGGCGTACAGTTCAACATGATTGAAGACACGCTGGTGGTCATCCAGACCATCGTCAACGGCCCCTCGCAAAGGGTAGGCATCCTTGCAGGCGACCGCATCGTAGCCGTCAACGACACCGCTATTGCCGGTGTGAAGATGTCCCGTACAGACATCATGAAGCGTCTGCGCGGCAAGAAAGGCACGAAGGTCAGGGTGCAAGTCATCAGGCGGGGCGCAGACAAACCCCTGCCCTTCGTCATCACTCGTGCCAAGATACCCGTCCACTCCATCAATGCCGCCTACATGATACGTCCGCAGGTGGGCTACATCCGCATCGAGAGCTTCGGTGCCAAGACCTACGACGAGTTCATGACCGCCGTAGACTCACTGAAGCGCCAAGGCATGCACCACCTCATCATTGACTTGCAGGAGAACGGCGGCGGCTACTTAGAAACGGCAGTAAAGATTGCAAACGAGTTTCTTGACGAGGACGACATGATTGTCTATACCAACGGACGTGCCGTACCACGACGCGAATACCGTGCACGTGGCAACGGCAACCTGCGCGACATGCCACTCACCATCCTCATCGATGAGTTCTCGGCATCGGCATCAGAAATCCTTGCCGGAGCCATCCAAGACCACGACCGCGGCACGCTTGTAGGTCGTCGCTCCTTCGGAAAAGGACTCGTCCAGCGCCCTGTAGAGCTGCCCGACGGCTCCATGATACGCCTCACCGTTGCCCACTATTACATCCCCAGCGGCCGTTGCATTCAGAAACCTTACAAGAAAGGTGACCTGAAAGAGTATCAGATGGACATCGAGCATCGCCTGAAGAACGGAGAACTGACCAATCCTGACAGCATACACTTCGCAGACTCGCTGAAATGCTACACCCTGAAGAAGCACCGCACCGTCTATGGCGGCGGTGGTGTCATGCCCGACATCTTCGTTCCCCTCGATACCATGAAGTACACCAAGCTGCACCGAAGGCTGGCAGTGAAGAGCATCGTCATCAACCAGACGATGAAGTATATCGACAACAACCGCAAGCAGCTGCATAAGGCCTACAAGACTTTCGACGACTTCAACCGTGACTATATCGTTCCGCAATCGCTCCTCGACGCCATCATCGCAGAAGGTGAGAAGCAGAACCTCAAAGCCAAGGACGACGACGAGCTGCAACGCACCCTATATTACCTGCGCATACAGCTCAAGTCACTCATAGCACGCGACCTGTGGGACATGCAGGCATACTTCAAGGTGTGGAACGAGCATAGCGACATCGTTAAGAAGGCTATCGAGAAGGCAGAACCTCTTTGATCAGCCTGTCGGCGTGTCCCCACTTGTCCATGAGATAGAGCATGTAGCGGACATCGACACCGATGCAACGGGCAAGAACCTTGTCAAAGAGGATGTCGCTGGCAAGGCTGTCCCAGTTGCCGTCAAAGGCAAGCCCTATGAGGCGTCCTTTGCCGTCGAACATGGGTGAGCCGCTGTTGCCTCCGGTAATGTCGTTGTTGGTGATGAAGCAGAGCTGCATCTTGCCAGTGGTCTTGTCCTGGTATTTGCCGAAGTCCTTGGCAGACATCAGCTCGTGCATGATAGGTTCTGCAAAGTATTCTTCGTTCTTGTCTGCTTGCTTCATCTTTTCTACAATGCTTTCAGCAGTGGTATAATACCCCGAAGGCTTGCCGCCAATCATCACGTCGCGCACCTGTCCGTAGGAGAGTCGCATGGTGAAGTTGGCATCAGAGTAGTGAGGCAGGTCTTGCTCCATGCGCAGACGTGCTGCACAGAGCTTCTTCTCCTCAGTCTGCACACTGTCAAGCAGTGGGGCAATCTCTATTCCGATGGCTCCATAGCATGCCATGAGGTCTATGCCGAGCGCAACGCCAGGGTCTTTGATGTGGTTCTTCTTGTTGAAGTAGAACTTATGTCCTTTCTTCATGAGCTTTGACTTCTTGTAGAGCCAGTCTACATAGCGCCTGTAGTCGCCGTCAAACTTCTTCTTGACAGTCTTGACGACATCCGGCTGGTAGCGTTCGGGCACCTGCTCGGCATAGTTGCGCAACATGGCAGTGGTGAGTTCTTTGTCGAGTTCAATGTTCCACTTGTCGCTGTTGTCGTCAAATTCCAGATATTGCTTGTTGGGGTTGTCTTCCGGTCCCTTGGGTGTCATGCTGGAGTTGATTTTGATGGCACGGGTGAAGAACTCCGTGTTGCGCCAGAACGACTCGTTCCAATAATGGAGTGCTCGGTAGGCTTCGAAACGCTTGGCATACAGTTCCTTCAGCTTGTCGAAGTCAACGTCAATAGCGTCGTAGTCTGCATGCTCTTTCTCCATCGTATCCTTCTTCTCTTTCAGCCATTGCTGGATACGCGCTTCATACTCCTGCTTCTGCCGGATAAGTCCGATGGAATCGATACATTTGTTCATGCCGATAGAGTTTTTCCAATAATTGGAGCTATGGGCGAAGGCATCTTCGTACTGTATGCGCGTCTTGTCGTCCTTAGCCATATATTTCCTCAGGATGGCAAGTTTCTTGTCACGCACCTGTATGCGGCTGGTGTTCTCTCCGTTGCGCATCTCTTCGATGCCATAGCTGGAGAGATAGCGGCTGGTGGAGCCGGGATAGCCCACGGTCATGGCGAAGTCGCCGTCACGGTAGCCATCCAGTGACACCTCTGCCCAACGCTTCGGGTGGTAGGGTACGTTGTCCTTGGAATAGTCGGCAGGTCCGTTGGTCTTCGGATCAGCATAGATACGGAAGACGGAGAAGTCACAGGTCTGGCGCGGCCACATCCAGTTATCGGTTTCACCGCCGAACTTACCCATCGACTTGGGAACGGTGAAGACCAGTCGCACGTCGCGGAAGTCCTGGTAGGTGGTGGCATAATACTTGTTGCCCTCGTAGAAAGGGTCTATGTCTACATGGAGGGTGGAGTCTATCTTCTTGATAGAGTCGGTCATGACGTTGGCAATGGAGTCGATGATGGTACTTGCCTCATCGTTAGACTTTTCTTTCAGCAACGGCAGCAAGCGGGCAGTAACGTCCTGCTGGTCTTTCATGAACGACACGAACATGTTCTCGTTGGGCAGCTCATCGGCAAAGGTCTTGGCATAGAAGCCGTTGCGCATGTAGTCATGTTCTACCGTGGAGTGCTTGTTGATGGCACTGAAGCCACAGTGGTGGTTGGTGAAGACAAGTCCGTCGGGCGACACGACAACACCGGAGCAATAGCCGCTGAAGTTGACACAAGCCTCCTTGAGCGACTTGTCACCGCGATAGAGGTCGTCGTAAGAGAGCTGGAAACCTTCCGACACCATCTGCTTGTAGACCAGGGAATCTAAGTTGTATAACGTCCACATGCCTTCATCGGCGTGTAAAGGTAAAAAAGTAAAAAGGTAAAAAAGTAAAAACCAAGTTATTCGTTTCATTGTGAATGGATTAAATATAGATTATCTAAAGTATTTTCCGATGAAGGGGAGGGTTTGGAGAGGAAAGTCGCGTTTGATGACGATGGCTATAAAGACGATGAGCAATAGCGTGTTGACTCCTAACGACAGCCATAGCGAACCACTCTTGTGGAGTTCGTACATGGCGAAGGTGAAGGCAGCGGCAATGAGGACATAGAGGGCTATCTCCTTCAGCGGATAGTTCAGCGGATAGTATTTCTGGCCGACAAAATAGGAGACAATCATGGCGACACCATAGCCGGCAAAGCCACCCCATGCACATGCCATGTAACCGAAGCGTGGCACGAAGATGATGTTGACTGCCAAGAGTACCGAACAGCCTATGCCAGAGAAGATGGCTCCCCAGATGGTCTTGTCGATGAGCTTATACCAGAAGGAGAGGTTGAAGTAGACACCCATCATGATCTCTGCTGCCATGACGATGGGAACCACGCGTAAGCCCGACCAGTAGTCGCTGCCGATGATGAACTTCAGGATGTCCAAGTATGCCATCACCATCAGGAAGGCAAGCAGGGTGAAGATGACGAAGTACTTCATCGCCTTCTCGTACATCTCATGTTGGTCTTTGTCCTTGACACCGGCAAAGACGATGGGCTCGTAGGCATAGCGGAACGCCTGGGTAATCATTGCCATGATCATCGCGATCTTCGATGCAGCACCATAGATGCCCAACTGTTCGCGCATGTCTGCACCTTTATAGATATAGGGGAAGAGCATCTTGTCGGCAGTCTGGTTCAGGATGCCGGCAATGCCCAGTATCAGGATGGGCCATGTGTAGCTGAGCATGCGGCGCAACACCGCTTTGTCCAAGATGTAGTGGAAGCCGGTGAGTTCCTTGAAGAGGCACACGCCGAGCATGGCTGAGCAGAAGAGGTTGATATAGAAGGCATAGCCCACCTCCTTGCCGTCCATGATGGCAAAGTAGATGATGTTCAGCGTGATGTTGGCGGCAATGTTCAGCAACTTCAGCAAGGCAAACTTCATCGCCTTCTTCTGCTGACGCAGGTAGGCGAAGGGGATGCACAGCACGGCATCGATGGCTACGGTTACTGCCATGACCCATACGTAGGAAGGATGGTCGCCGTAGCCCATGACCTGGCTCAAGGGGGTGATGAAGAGGAGCACCAGGACGACAAAGGTTAGCGAGACGGTGCCTACGCTGATGAGCGTGGTGCTGTAGACGTGCATGGAGTCTTCATGCGTCTTGTTGGTGAAGCGGAAGTAGGTGGTCTCCATGCCGAAGGTGAGAATCACCAGGATGAGGGCTACGTAGGCATACATGTTGGTGATGACACCATAACCGCCAGATGCTGCCGACATCTTGGCAGTATAGAGGGGGACGAGCAGGTAGTTCAGGAACCTACCCACAATGCTCGACATTCCGTATATGGCCGTATCCTTGGCCAGGGCTTTCAGTTTTGCCATTTAACTCCTTGCTCCTAACCTTTATCCAAAGAACATATAACACAGCACGATGGCGGCAATGATACCGGCAAGGTCGGCTATCAGGCCACAGGCAACGGCATGGCGGGTGTATTTGATGCTGACGCTGCCGAAGTATACAGCCAAGATATAGAAGGTGGTGTCGGTAGAACCTTGGAAAAGACAAGCCAGCCTGCCCACAAAGGAGTCGGCTCCAAAGGTTGACATCTCTTCCATCATCATGCCGCGGGCACCACTGCCAGAGAGCGGTTTCATCAAAGCTGTAGGCAGGGCATCGACAAAACGGGTGTCACAACCCGTGGAGGCTACCAACCACTTGATGCCGTCCATCAGCCAGTCCAACGCTCCCGATGCGCGGAAGACGCCGATGGCAACAAGGAATGCCACCAAGTAAGGGATGATTCTCACCGCAGTGGTAAACCCATCCTTAGCTCCGTCGATGAAAGCATCATACACGTTGATGCGCTTCCACATTCCTGCCACGATGAAACTGGTGATAATCGACATCAGGAGCACGGCGGTAATACTGGTGCTCACCGTATTCATCTGGTCGGGAGGCAACTGCATGAATCCCCACACGGTGCCTGCCATGAACAGGACGATGGCACCCATTGCCAGTAGGAGGGTGCGGTTGAAGAGGTTAATTTTCTGATAGATGGAGGTCGCGATGACACCCACCAGCGTAGCCACTGCCGTAGCCAACAGGATGGGTATGAACACATCGGTGGGCTGGGCGGAACCCTGCTGGGCTCGGTAAGCAAGGATGCTCACCGGCACGATGGTCAGTCCGCTGGTGTTCAGCACGAGGAACATGATCATCGCGTTGGTAGCAGTGTCTTTCTTCGTGTTCAGGCTCTGCATCTGCTCCATGGCCTTCAGTCCTAACGGTGTAGCGGCATTGTCCAATCCCAGCATGTTGGCTGCTATGTTCATGAAAATGCTGCCCGTGGCAGGGTGACCTTTCAGAATGTCGGGGAACAGGCGTACAAACACCGGGGAGAGGATACGTGCCAGAAAGTTGATGAGACCGGCACGCTCACCTATCTTCATGATGCCCAACCACAACGCTAACATACCCGTCAACCCGATGGAAATCTCGAATGCCGACTTTGCCGTGTCGAAGGTAGAGTCTACGATAGCAGGGAAAATCGTCGTATCTCCCATGAAGACCAGTTTGACCATACCGACGATGAAGGCTATCACAAAGAATGCAATCCAAATATAGTTCAGGACCATGGTATATTCCTTTTATAACTTAAAAATCTGTGCAAAGGTACGATTAAGCGAGGGAAAAGCCAAATTTTATTTGAGATTTTCCGAGCGTGAGTACCTTCACGCTTTTACGTAAAGGTACGATTAAGCGAGGGAAAAGCCAAATTTATTTGAGATTTTCCGAGCAAGGACTCAGGAACAACGGTTATTCTTAAAAAAAAAGTGGGAGAAATAGTTGGAGGATAATAAAAATAGAACTACTTTTGTCATCGATTCCTGTTGCAAGGAAGAAAACATAACTACATAAAGATAAAAAACATAACTACAATGAAAACACTTATTTTATCTGCCATGTTACTGATGGCGGGCATCTCAACACTCACTGCCGCCACGCTGGAAGCCAGCAAGACACAACCTACCTATCCGGGAACAAGCACACCCCGGCTGACCATCGTCAGCGGTAGCGGAAAGACATCATACGTCACCGGAACCATCGGCGACGCCACCGACCCTGCTGCTACCGAGGGCATCTACTTCAATGCGCCTGCGGGCAGCGTGCTTACCTTCACGTCGAGCAAGACCAACGTGGTGAAGGTGGCTGACATCACCGCCGAAGAGATACAGCCGGGACTCTTTGCCGTGCGCATCAAGCCGACGGGTGTGGGGACGACGACGATTGCCGTCAAGCTCTCCGGTGCTACCGACTACAAGATAGAATATGCTGCCAGCCAAGCCGGTTCAGCTGACACACGGTGGATGATGGGCAGCTGCGACGCCTCAGCCATTGCCATGGTGGGCGACGGCTGCTTCTTCGTTGCCGACGACGAGAACAACATCCTGCGGCTCTACAATTCCAATTTGTCGGGCATGCCGCTCAAGGAGGTCGATGCCACGTCGTGGGCAAAGGGCTCCAGCGGCGACGAGTTCGACATCGAGGGTGCCACCGTCAGCGAAGACGGGAAGACCATCTACTGGCTGACGTCGCTCGGCAACAACAAGAGCGGCAAGGAGAAACCCTACCGCAACCGTGCCTTCTCGACAACAATCAGCGGCAGCGGAGCCACGACAACGCTCTCCGGCGGAGCCTATACCACGAAGATGCGCGATGCGATGATAGCCTTTGGCGATGCAAACGGTTGGAACTTTACGGCATCTGCATCGTTCAAGGACAAGATGATACCGAAACGTATCGATGGTTTCAACATCGAAGGACTGACATTGAAGAAGGGCGGCGGCGCGGCATACGTCGGCTTCCGTGCGCCCTGTGTGCCCAAGAAGGGCGTCACTCCGACCTCCTCTAACCGCGTCTATGCTGTCCTGGCTCCCGTCAACAACTTCGAGACGATGCTCAAAGGCAGCGGAGAGAGCTCCGTGACACCACAGTCAGGCGACCCCGTCCTTTTCGATTTCAACAAGCTGGGCATCCGAAGCATCGAGCGCGTAGGCAACTACTACGTCATCGTGGCTGGCTACTTTGACGGTGGCGGCATGCCGGCTGCCTACCTGTGGGACGGCCATACGAATAGCGACTGCTCTCCCTTGGTGCCTGGTGACGGCCATCTCACGAAGATGGACCTCGACTTCGACGGGCTGGTACAGGTGGGCGGCTCTGAGTATGAGGGACATCCGGAAGCATTCTCCGCCAGACAAGAGGGCAACAACATCGTCATCAACATGGTTTGCGACAACGGTTCCGTTGACTACTACAGCAACGGCAACGAGAACAAGACCTATAGCGCTGACAGCAAGAAGCATCCGTGGGCTAAGTTCCGCATAGACACCTTCGTCTATCCCTTGCCCACACCGACGGACATTGCACCGACATCGATGAAACCGGCATGGAACTTCCGGACCTGCGGCAACGAGTTGCAACTGAACAACGTCGCGCAAGGCACACCCGTAGCTGTGTTCACCGCCGATGGCAGGCTTGTAGTCTCCACCACAACCGTCGCCGACACCACCACGCTGTGGCTGCCATACAGCAACACCACGTATGTAGTGAGAGTCGGCAACAACGCTGTAAAGGTGCAAATGTAAGGGGGGCTGACGGGTGTAGAACAACACATCGTCGTTCTTAAAGAAAGAAAACTCCGTCTGAGCAAATGGACGGAGCTATCGCATGGCGAGGGCTTTGTCTTCGGCAGCTTCCATGATTTCGCGCTCACCCGGTCCTTTGTCGTTGATGCCGCAAAGGTGGAGGATGCCGTGGATGATGACACGATGCAGTTCTTCGTTGTAATCCTTTCCGAACTTCTCGGCATTGGTGCGCACGGTATCAAGTGAGATGACGAGGTCGCCGTTCAGCACCTCGCCTTCATCGTAGTCGAAGGTGATGATGTCTGTATAGTAGTCGTGGCCGAGGTATTCGTTGTTGACTTCCAGTATCTTCTCGTCGTTGACAAACATGTAGCCAATCTCGCCCACCTTCCTGCCATAGGAGGCAGCCACCTTCTTGATCCAGGCTGTTGTCTCCCTTCGCTTGATGTCCGGCATCTTCACGCCGTCGGTACTGTAGGTTATCATTCCGGATTCAATTCACAATTTTCAATTCACAATTAATAATTTTCAATTCTTCAATCTTCAACCTTCACCCTTTCACGGCAGATACATACTGATATCCTTGCCGTAGTGTCTCAGCTCGCGCACCATGCTGGAGCTGATGTACGCCAAGGAGGGGTCGGCGAGGAGCAGGAGTGTCTCCGTGCCGTTGATGTTGCGGTTGATTTCTGCCATCTCCTGCTCGTACTCGAAGTCCTTCACCGACCTTACGCCCTTGATGATGTAGCGGGCACCCTCGCGGTGGGCAAAGTCTACGGCAAGGTCGCCATACACCTTCACCTCCACTCGTGGCTCGTTGGCATAGACAGCCGCGATAGCCTTGCGCCGTTCCTCAGCACTGGCAGAGTGTTCTTTGTGTACGTTCGACTCCACCACGCCGATGACGAGACGGTCGAAGAGAGCGAGGGCACGCCTGACGATGTTGTCGTGCCCGATGGTAAAGGGGTCGAAACTCCCTGTAAATACTCCTGTCCTTTTCAATTCACTATTCACAATTGACAATTTTTCAATCATTCAATTTTTCAATCTTTCAATGATGAAAACAGTTCCGGTTCCATGATGGTTCCTGCATAGGGGTTGCGCCCCAGATGGTCGTAGGCAAGTTTCGTTGCCATTCGTCCGCGTGGGGTCCGCTTGATGAATCCCTCCATGATGAGGAAGGGTTCATATACCTCCTCCACCGTACCGGAGTCTTCGCCTATAGCGGTGGCGATGGTCGAAACACCGACAGGACCACCACGGAACTTATCGATGATGGTCAGCAGAATCTTGTTGTCTATCTCGTCCAGTCCGTACTGGTCGATGTTCAGCGACTTCAGTGCCACCTTTGCAATGTCCAGGTTGATGCGTCCGCTGCCCTTCACCTGTGCGAAGTCGCGTACACGTCTGAGCAGGGCGTTGGCAATACGGGGCGTGCCGCGGCTGCGGCGTGAAATCTCGGCGGAAGCATCGTCGTCAATAGGCACATTCAGGATGTGGGCGCTGCGGCGGATAATCTTCGCCAACGTCTCTGGGTCGTAGTATTCTAAGTGCAGGTTGATACCGAAACGAGCCCTGAGCGGTGCCGTCAGCAGACCGCTGCGCGTCGTCGCTCCCACCAGCGTGAACGGGTTCAAGTCTATCTGTATGGAGCGTGCCGACGGACCCTTGTCTATCATGATGTCGATGCGGTAGTCTTCCATCGCGGAGTAGAGATATTCCTCTACTACGGGGGAGAGACGGTGTATCTCGTCGATGAACAGCACGTCGTTAGGCTCCAGCGAGGTCAGTATGCCTGCCAGGTCGCCCGGCTTGTCGAGCACGGGACCGCTGGTAATCTTGAAGCCTACGCCCAGCTCCGAGGCGATGATGTTGCTCAGCGTGGTCTTACCCAGTCCTGGCGGACCGTGCAGGAGCGTGTGGTCGAGCGGCTCACCTCGGTATTTCGCCGCTTCCACGAACACCTCTAAGTTGTCTACCACCTTCTGCTGTCCGCTGAAATCGGAGAAATGCAGCGGTCGCAGGGCGTTCTCGAAATCTTTCTCGGCACTTGAATACCGTTCTTGCCTGATGTCAAAATCCTCTTGCATGGGTGCAAAGGTACAAAAAATTTAGTCATCCATACCTATCAGCACACCCTGATAGTTGAATTTCAAGTCTATTTCGTTAGAAAGTTCGATGTCGTAGCCGTAACGATCCTTGTCAATCTTGGTGATGATGCAGTTGGGAAAGTTGGTCTTGACGTAGTTGGAGATGGCCTTAGGGATAAGAGCGGCAGGAATGGCTGCGGTGTGGCGGTCAATCTTCTTCCAGTTGCCCTTCCGGTTGAACTCTATCTTCGTTCCGTCGGCCAGCCGGCACTCGTAGGAGTTCCAGTCCTTCTCGGCATAGATAACCTTCATGCCTTTGAAATTGGTGGTTATAAACGTCTTGGCTGCTACGGGTAGTTGCTCTACGGGAATGGGCTTGTCGTCAGCCATAGCTGTGTTGACTACTAATGCACAAAGGAGTGCAGCGAGAAAGAATTTTACCTTTTTCATAGATTCTTCTTTTTTGATAAATACTAATGCCCTTTTTATCAGAAGAGTATATCTCTGCTTGATGTTGCAAAGGTACGATTAAGCGAGGGAAAAGCCAAATTTTATTTGAGATTTTCCGAGCGTGAGTACCTTCACGCTTTTCCGTAAAGATACGATTAAGTAAGAGAAAATCCAAATTTATTTGGAATTTTCCGAGCGAGAGTATCTTCGACCAAAGGTAAGAGATACGATTAAGTCAGTTGGTCTTCGCTATAGTCCTTTGCCATATTGTCGTTGTTGTTTGTTGTTTTTTGTTCTTTCTATAGTCCCTATAGTCTTCTATAGTTCCTATAGCTTCTATAGCTACTATAGTCTCTATAGTCTCTATAGCCCCTAAGCCTACTGCCCGAGCTGTCGCTTCAGGGCTCTTATCTCCTCTTGCTGCTGATAGTAGGCTTTCAGGGCTCGTTGCTTGAGGTCTTCGTAGGCGGTCTTCCATTGGGTGGCTTCTGCCTGGGCGACCGACAACTGCTGTTGAAGCTGGGGTAAGGTGCGCTCCAACTCAGCCAAGCGCTCGTCCTGCTGCTTGCGATATTCGGTGCGCGCTTTGTGCATACGCTCCTTCACGCCACCTTCCTTGATGAAAATCTCTTCTAACACCTTCAGATACTTGTTCATCATGGTATCCACCTGAAAGCAGAGAGTCAGACCAACATTGGCCATCTCTTCGGCTGTCCACTGCAGGAAGTAAGGTTCGTAGTCAGCCAACAGATTGTGGCTTTTGGTGAAGTCTTGCATCGGTTGGAAGCGCGGGTCGGTGGGAGTCCATCGCGTCAGTCGGCGGGATTTCAAGAAGTCCTCATAGTCTTGGCGCAGCTCGCCTATACTGGAGCGGGCCACATTCAACAGGTTCAGTTCCATGGCGGTAGAGGTCTTCCCGTCCTCAGAGCCTTCCACGATGTTCTGCTTGCCAGAACGGGCGGCCTGCACCATCTGGTCGACGGTGCGGTCGCCGTGTTTCGCTAGGAAGCGGTCGCAAAAGGTGTAGGTCAGCTGATAGAGCACCACCGACTTCTGATAGAACCGCAGGTCTTGCCACTTGGGCACACTCCTGAAGATGCTGGGTGTCTGCTTTTTCTCATTGTCGTCGCCAGGATTTGCCATATCGCTCAATCTTTTCTTTTTGCTCTTCTACTACTATTATTACTATCATCATCTATTCCGTCTATGTTACGCTTTATACTGGCTACAAAATTACGACTTTTTCTCTTAATTGTCTTTGGTTATACAGACTATTTGCCGGTTAGTGGGAAGTTTTCATGTTTTTTTGACCGCTGTCATCCCTCGTGGTATGATGAAGCTCTTTGATTTCTCTGGTGGGAAGTGGGAAGAAAAGGGCGGATGAAATCCAACTATTTTTCCCGAAAATAAGCTAGTTAGGCTTATTCTGTAAGGATAAATCAAAATATTGCTTGTTGCTGAAAATATACAAAGAGAAATTTATCTAAAAAGTGGTTCAAAACTGCACGTTTACATTTATCTCATTGTTTATCAAGCTTTTAGGCTGTGTAGTTTACTCCATTAAAACTACACGCAAACTACACTATCGAGATAAAACAGGGTGGTCATATACCAAATAAGTAAAATAAGACTCTGAAACACAATGAGTTGAAAATAGTATTTTTATTTCGTACTATTAGTTTTTAGTGGTCGTACTGACAGTTTTATAGGCTTGTACTGATAGTACGGAGTGTTGAAACAAGAATAAACTGCATTTACTCATTGTCCGTAAAACGTTCAAAAACATAAAGAAATATGTAAAAAGTGTAGTTTTGGTATAGTTTAGAAAAAGTAAACTACACAACCTAACCATCTGTCAGCCAAATAGATAAGACCGACTGCGTAGTTTTAACTGATTTTTTATCTTTTTTTCATGAAAGTAAAAATACCAACATCCAGCACCATTTTCTGTCCGAAGAATTTATTATTCACCTTCATTTTTGTATCTTTGCACTGGAACAGTAAAATAAGGAAACTCTCTCATTCAGCTAATAGTCATCAACATGTACGACCAACAGATACAGAAAGATATATTTTTCATGTTTTACGGAGGAGTGGCAGCATTGAGTTTGATGCCCTGCCGATGCTGAAGAGTGCTCACGGCATGGCTTTGTCACCCCTGTTCAAACATCCGGAACTGGTGGGCGACACGGGACGACCCTTCGACGAAACCTTCTCAAAGACCATGCGCAAGATGTTTGCACAGTTCGCGAAAACTGGCAACCCCTCTATTAGTGCAGACATGTCTCCCGACGGTAAGGCAAAGGAATGGCCGCTCTACGACCTGAAAGAAAAGAAGGTGATGGTTTTCGATGAATTCAATATCCATCCGGAAAAGGAATCACAAAGAAAAATCATAGACTGGGACAGAACCTATTTCCTGACCAAATATTATGGCTTTTGAAAGGTGAAGTCACACAACCTCCCTTAATGGTATGTTTACGTCGGCTAAACGTATCGTTTACGAAACGTAAATGGCACCTTTACGGATGCCGTTTCCGTGCAGTATGAAAAAAGACACGTTTTATTTTGTTCTGCACTCGTTTTTCCGTAACTTTAAATAAGTTACAATGCACTCGCCATAAAAAATAAACGAGTTTATTTTGTTCTGCACTCGTTTTTTCGTAACTTTGACAACTCAAAACAAAAAGACAGAACCATGAAGATAGTGATTCTTGACGGCTATACTGCCAACATAGGCGAAGAAACGTGGAAGGAACTGGAACGTCTGGGGACGCTGACCGTCTATGACCGTACCCCTGCCGACAAGACGGTGGAACGGAGCTGCGACGCTGAAGTCATCCTCACCAACAAGGTGCGCATCCATCAGGCTGAGATGGAGCAGCTGCCCAGGCTGAAGTATATTGGCGTGCTGGCTACCGGCTACAATGTAGTGGACGTGGAAGAAGCTTGCCGACGCGGTATTGTGGTGACCAACATACCTGCCTATAGCACGGACAGCGTGGCTCAGATGGTGTTTGCGCATCTGCTCACGGTGACCAATCGTGTGGAACACTATGCCTGGCAGAATAGCAGGGGTGCATGGACAGAGAGTCCTGACTTCTGCTACTGGGACACACCGCTGACTGAACTGGCAGGTAAGGTGATGGGCATCGTCGGACTGGGAAACATCGGACAAAAGGTAGCCGCCATTGCGCAGGCTTTCGGCATGCAGGTGATGGCGGTCACCAGCAAGCAGCCCCACCTGTTGCCGCAGGGTGTCAGGAAGGTGCCGATGGAAGAGCTGTTGAAGACGAGCGATGTCGTCAGCCTGCATTGTCCGCTCACTGCCGACACCTGCCGGCTCATCAACCGTCAGACGCTGGCGATGATGAAACCGACAGCCATCCTCATTAACACGGGACGCGGACCACTCATCGACGAAGAGGCGGTGGCCCAAGCCCTGCAAGACAACCGGCTGCAAGCGTTTTGTGCCGACGTGCTGGCGGAAGAGCCGCCCCGCGAAGACCATCCGCTCCTACGTTGTCCTCATACCTACATCACGCCGCATATTGCATGGGCTACCAAGGAGGCACGCACCCGACTGGTCAACATAGCCATCGCCAACGTGAAAGCCTTCCTACAGGGACGGCCGCAGAACCAGATACCCCCTGCTTTCCAGGAGGCAACGAAGTAGTTTCCTGCCAATATGGTGAAAACATATTGGGCATTCATGTGAAGAAAGACGTTAATTGTAGTTAAAAACGAGAGATTATCGGGTTGTTTATCTCCCTTTAGTTCTCGTTTTATTACTTTTGTGCGTTCAAAAAATAACTTGACAACAAAAGAATCAATTACAATGAAAACTTTCAACTCTTTTTTAAAACTTGCTCTTCCACTTATGTTAGGGCTTGTTTGCTTAACGGTGCAAGCCGACAACCTGACCGTCTACCAGAAAGTGAAATCTACTGACGATTTAGTATCTGGAGATAAGTATATTATTGTACGCGAAGATCCAGAACAATCGTATGCGATGGGTAACTTAGTAAAAAAAAGTAGTGGCTTGGTGGGTGAAAGTGTAAAAGTCTCCATACAAGAAGATAAAATCACCATTCCTAATAGCGACGTGCTGGTTGTTACGCTTAATGCGACAAGTGGTGCATGGTATATCGCTGTAGACAATAAGTATCTCACGGCTAGTACAAGCGATAATTATTTTTATTTGCAAACCAAAGATAGTAACGATAAGAAGCAGAAATGGGCGATAACCATGGAGTCCATAACTAATGTTGGTGCAGCTGGGCGTGGCATCAGGTTTGGCACAGATTTCCGGAGCTACTACAATAATAATAATTCTCATGACGAAGTTTGCCTCTACCGCCAGGTCACCGATGCCGAAGGCATCATGCTTACGGTCGGTGCCATCAGCTATGCCACATTATACTATAGCAATCAGGCGTTTGTGGTACCCACTAATGTGAAAGTACATACCTACAAGTATCAAGACAACACGCTGATGGTGAGCAAGACGTATGCTCCCGGTCAGACCATTCCTGCTGGAACGGCTGTTGTCGTTGCAGCCCAACCAGGAAGCTATCCGTTCCTGTACTCCTCTGAAACGGGTGACGGTGACGCTGCCAACATGCTGAGAGGCTTCGACGAAGCAGCTACGGCAATGGCACCAGAGGGAAATGCTTCCGACTACTACTTTTACATGCTGTCGCTCAACAAGGATAGCGATCCTGGTTCAGCAGGCTTCTACTTCGGCAGCGGATGCACCAACGGAGAACCCTTTACGAGTGGGGCACACAAAGCCTACCTCGCTCTTCCGAAGTCGCAGGCTAACCAAGCCCGCTCATTCCTCCTGAACGCCATTCCTACAGGCATCAACAAGCTGACGGCATCGCCGCAACAAAGAGGCAGCAGCTGTGTTTATAACGTTGCCGGACAATGTGTCGAAAGTAATTATCACGGTATCGTCATTGTTAACGGAAAGAAGAGGGTCGTACGATGAAGAACGAGTATAAGACACCGCGCTGCAAGATGTATGTCATCAGCATGCCACACTTCATGGCGAGTAGCGGAATCGGTACCCATCAGGAAGAAGGTAACGGTGAACAGGCGGCACGAGGAACAAACGGTTTGGTGGAGTTTGAGGAAGAGAGAACGCCGACATACAGCTTATGGGACGACAAAATAGAGCCGTAAAGGTACGCTGCGCCTCAACAATAAAACAAAAACGAGTTTTTGTTTTGTATTGTCTTCGACTTGCCGTACCTTTGCAATCAAATGAGTACAATTTATTATCATGGTGAGCCGTTGGGACTTGGCGAACAAGTGGCAACATTAGGCTTTTTCGACGGTGTACACTTGGGACATCAGTACCTGATTGGACAGGTGGTGGCGCAAGCACATGCTGAAGGCAGAGAGTCGACAGTAGTCACTTTCGACAGACATCCGCGCCAGGTGTTGCACCCGGAGGAGCATCCACAATTGCTGACAGCGCTTGAAGACAAGTTGCTGTTGCTGACGAAGACAGGAGCAGACCATGTGGTAGTGGTTCCCTTCGACCACCAGTTGGCAGCAATGAGCGCACGAGAGTTCATGCAGCAGGTGTTATGGGAAGGTCTGAACGTGCGGCACCTGATCATAGGCTATGACAACCGGTTCGGCAGGAACAGGACGGAAGGCTTCGACGACTACGTCAGCTATGGTGCCACATGGGGAATGGTGGTAAGCCAAAGCGACAGTTACCGACAGACCTCTGGTTCGGGCGAGACGGTCAGCTCTACGCTCATCAGGAAATCTATAGAGCAAGGAAAGATAGAAACAGCCAACAGGTGTCTGGGCTATCCCTACACACTGAGCGGAAAAGTAGTGAGCGGTGTGCAGGAAGGACGGAAGCTGGGCTTCCCTACCGCCAACCTTGACGTGGCAGATTCACAACAACTCGTACCTCCCAACGGGGTATATGCCGTGAAGGTAAGGACAGAGCATTCGCTCACCGACTACCATGCCATGATAAACATAGGATTTCGGCCAACCTTCAATGGTGAGGAGCAGACGATAGAGGTGCACGTGATGAACTTCGCTGAAGACCTCTATGGACAGCGGTTGCATGTGTCGTTCTTGCACCGCATACGCGAAGAGCAACGGTTTGAGTCACCCGAAGCACTCGCCCGCCAGTTGGAACAGGACAGGGAATATATAGAAGAACTATTCAAAAAAGAGAATGATGAAGAATAAGGTGGTTAAGAACTTCGGCAACGTGATATGGTATGTTGTCGTCTTTGTGTTGATACAAGTAGTCGTTGAACTGGCTGCTTCCGCAATATGGTCTGTAGTGAAAGGACAGGCTTTTGATGCCGTGTCGATGGGCATGGCACAAGGAAGCTACGGCGACTTGCTGTTGACGGCTACGGCTGTGAGCAGTGTGCTGACAATAGCATTGTTTGCATGGCGACGGTGGGCTCCGCTGACAAGGCAATGGCTACAGACACGCCCCTGGGCATCGATAGCGTGGACAGTGGTGCTGGCACTGGGCATCATCCTGCCCACCCAATGGGTATATGAGCAGATGGAGATTGTCATGCCGAAACAGATGCAGGCAATGTTTGAGAGCATCATGAGGTATCCGTGGGGCTATCTGGTGATAGGCATACTGGTGCCCATAGCCGAGGAGATGGTGTTCAGAGGTGCCATCCTGCGGTCGCTGCTACAGGTCTTCGACCGCCGCATGCACTGGCTACCGATAGTTCTGTCAGCCATGCTCTTCGGACTGATACACATGAACTTGGCACAGGGCATATACGGTTTCATTGTCGGATTGCTCTTGGGATGGTTCTACTACCGCACAGGCAGCATCTTCCTCGGACTGGTAGCGCACTGGGTAAACAACTCTGTGGCATACGTGATGTTCAACTTAACGCCCAATCAGGACGGAAAGTTGATAGACCTCTTTTATGGAGACGCTAAGGTGATGTACATGGCATTAGGATTCTCGGCATGTATAGCATTGCCTGCACTCTTCCAACTGGCAATAAGAATGAAGAGAGAGTAAACCCCTCCCCTAATGGGAAAAGAGATAAAGGGAGGAAGAGAAAAAGAGATAAAGGGAGGAAGAGAAAAAGGGATAAAAGGGAGGAAGAGATAAAAAAAAGATGTGTCGGTGACACATCTTTTTTAACATGTTTTGTTATGAAAAATTTGAGAGAATGTTGAAGCTTCACAGCTTCTTAAGTTGTTTTACTAAACTTGTTGTTATAGAGAAAGCATTGAAAATATCATTGTTTGATAGGACTCGCCACATCGGTGGTAGGCTGCTGAAGCTCTAACTTCACCGTGTCGGTCTGTGCAGCAGCTACCGATGGTCCATCGGTAGACTTGTCGATACCTGCCATAGGCACTGCATCGTTGCTGTCGTCGTTGAGAGAGACCTGAATAGCGTTGCCGAGGGTAAGGAAGATGGCGACGATGGCGGCTGCCCTGAATAGGGGCATGAGACGCTGACGCAGGGTGATAACCTTTGCGGGCTGCTCCTCGCCGATGATGTCGAGCACCTTCTTGTCGAAGTCGTCACCTAAGACATCGACCTGCTTCTCCACTGCCTCATAAGAGAAGAGCGGTTGATACTGCTTCAACTGGGCAGGGATTTCTTCCTGTTGGAAGAACGCACGGAGTATCTGCTCCTCTTCAAGAGTAGTCTCACACCGCCAATAGCGGTCCAGAAGTTGTTCGATGTACTTATAATCCATACGTTCGTTATTTGTTGTGCTCTGTATTGAAGACGAAAGGAAAAGGGGAGAAGTTACAGGGATTAACGTTTTTTAAGGTTGATGGATGAAGGTTGAAGGAGTGCGCTTCGCACAGGATTGAACGATGAAGATTGAGGGGGCACCTCGGCAATTGAAAGCAAGCTTTCATTGCACTCGGTTTGCACGATAATTGTGAATTATGAATTGTGAATTGTGAATTGTGAATTATGAATTGTGAATTGAAAACCGTTGCTTGATGGCTTGTCGAGCCCTAAAGATGTTGACCTTGACTTGTTCTTCGCTGATGTCAAGGATGGCAGCAATCTCTTTGTAGGACTTACCTTCGAAGTCACGCAGCTGCATGCAACTACGTTGTTTCTCAGGAAGAGCGTCAACAAGTTTGCGGACAAGTTGTATGTGGTCTTGCCGGATGATGCTTTCCTGAAGGTTGGTGGTGGCAAGAGTAGGCGACTGCAAGAGCGTCTCGTCGATGGTTTCGTGCTGGTTGTCCTTCTTCCGCAGAGCATCGAGTGCAAGGTTCCGGCAGATGGTCAGGCAATAGGCTTCCATAGACTCTATCTCCTGCCACCGTTCGCGGTTGTTCCATACCTTCACCATCGTGTCCTGCACGACATCTTCAGCCTCTTCACGACTGAGCGTGATACGAAGGGCGAGCCTGTAAAGCTCGTTTTTCAAGGGCAATATGTCGTGTTGGAAGCTAAATGACATGGTTGAAGGTTGAAGGGGGGAGGAATCAGTCCATTATTTTCGTACCGTGATTACCATCGATGGCATCAGCACGGGTGATAATGACTTGGCTCACTCCGGCATCGATGGCGTTGAGGGCATTCTCAATCTTGGGTATCATGCCTCCTGAAATCGTTCCGTCGGCTTGATACTTCTGGAAACTTTCGTGCGTGATGACGGGAATCACGCTGTCATCATCGTCAGGATTGCTCAAAACCCCTTTCTTCTCGAAACTGTAGATGAGCGTCACATCATAGTATCCGGCCAGTGCCTTGGCTGTCTCTGCGGCAATCGTATCGGCATTGGTGTTCAGGATATGACCTTCGCCGTCGTGTGTCAGCGGAGCCATAACAGGGACTATCCCTTTCTCGATGAAATGGGCTAAAATGGAGCCGTCTGCCTCATCTACATCACCGACGAAGCCGTAGTCGATTGTCTGAGTGGCTGGCTGCGACGGAGTCGCAGCATACTTGACAGGAGGACGGCGGTGACTGAGGATGACATTGGCATCGGCACCTGTGAGCCCAAGGGCATTGATGCCGTTGGCTTGCAGCCGTGCCACCACATTCTTGTTGACGAGTCCGCCATAGACCATCGTGACCACTTCCAGCATCTGCGCATCGGTGATGCGTCTGCCGTTCACCATTTTGCTTTCTATGCCCAGTTCAGCAGCCACCTTGGTAGCCCTTCTTCCGCCGCCGTGTACCAGCACCTTTCTGCCTGGTATGGCAGCAAAATCCTTTAATAACTGTGCCAATTGCTCTTCTTCCTCAACAACAGCTCCACCTACTTTCACTATTTTCAAGCCCTGCTTCATAACCTTTGTTCTTTATTTGCTTTCCTATTCCAGATACGTATATCCGTAGAGTCCTGAGCGGTAGTTGCTGAGGAACTCCTTACCTTCTTCCAATGATATTTTGCCGAGTTTGACGCTCTTTGTTACCCATGTTTCCAGCTGACGCACCAGCTTCTTGGGGTTGAACTGTACATATTCCAGTACGTCTTCCACCGTCTCGCCGTCGATAATCTGGTCGATATGGTATTTGCCGTCCTTGACGGAGATGTGTACGGCATTGGTGTCACCGAAGAGGTTATGCATGTCTCCGAGGATTTCCTGATAGGCACCTACCAGGAAGACGCCGAGATAATAGCTCTCGTTCTTCTTCAGCGCATGTACGGGCAACGAATGGGAGTTGTGGCGGTTGGTCACGAAGTTAGCAATCTTACCGTCGCTGTCGCACGTGATGTCCTGAATGGTAGCATTGCGGGTAGGCCTCTCGTTGAGTCGTTGGAGCGGCATGATGGGGAAGAGCTGGTCTATCGCCCATGAGTCGGAGAGCGACTGGAAGAGAGAGAAGTTGCAGAAGTATTTGTCTGCCAACAACTTGTCGATATTCATCAGCTCCTCTGGAATATGCTTCAGGCTCTTTGTCAAGATGTTGATTTCATGACAAACGCTCCAATACATCGCTTCTATTTCTGCCCGTGTCTTCAGATCGACGATACCATGGCTGAAGAGGTCGAGCACCTCCTCGCGAATCTGCTCTGCATCGTGCCAGTCTTCCAGCACGTTGCGTGGCGAGAGATTGTCCCAAATCTCATAGAGGTCCTTCACCAGCTGGTGGCTGTTCTCATCGGGTTCAAACTCTTCCGGCATCTCAGGCAGCGAAGCCGTCTCCAGCACATCGATGACAAGCACCGAATGGTGGGCAGCCAAAGAGCGTCCGCTCTCGGTGATGATGTTGGGGTGCGGCAGGTTGTTTTTGTTGGCAGCCTCAACAAAGGTGTAGATGCAGTCGTTGACATACTCCTGTATAGAGTAGTTGACGGAGCTCTCACTCGACGGCGACCGTGTACCGTCATAGTCGACACCCAGTCCGCCGCCACAGTCTACGAAGTCGACATTGTACCCCATCTTGTGGAGCTGTATATAGAACTGTGATGCCTCGCGCAAGGCGGTCTGAATACGTCGTATCTTGGTAATCTGGCTACCGATGTGGAAATGGATGAGCCGCAGGCAGTCGTGCATGCCTTTCTTGTCGAGCGTGTCGAGGGCATCGAGCAGTTCGGCACTCGTCAACCCGAACTTCGAGGCATCGCCGCCGCTCTCCTCCCACTTGCCGGAACCACTTGATGCCAGTTTGATGCGGATGCCGATGTTGGGCTTGACGTTCATCTTCTTGGCGACTTTGGCTATCACTTCCAGCTCGTTCATCTTCTCGACGACGATGAATATCTGCTTGCCCATCTTCTGAGCCAGGAGAGCCAGTTCGATGTAGCTCTGGTCCTTATAGCCGTTGCAGACGATAATGGAATCGCTTTGGCACTGCATGGCAATGACGGCATGAAGCTCAGGCTTCGATCCTGCCTCCAGTCCGAGGTTGAACTTCTTGCCGTGGGAGATGATTTCCTCGACGACAGGCTGCATCTGGTTCACCTTGATGGGATAGACTACATAGTTTTCGCCCTTGTAGTCGTATTCCTTGCTGGCTTTTTTGAAGCAGCTCCACGTCTTCTCTATGCGGTTGTCCAAGATGTCGGGGAACCGCAGCAACACCGGTGCTGCCACGTCGCGCAGTGCCAGTTCGTCCATGACTTCCCGCAGGTCTATCTCTGTGTCATCCTTACACGGCGATACATATACGTTTCCCCGTTCGTTGACACCAAAGTAAGAGGTACCCCATCCGTTGATGTTGTAGAGTTCCTTTGCGTCCTCAATCGTCCATTTCTTCATAGGTCTAATCGTTTTTTGATTGTTGTGATGATGGCCTTAATGTTTTCGGTGCTGTCCATGAGACATACGTCAGCGGTATGGCGTGCCTTAGCGTAGAAGGCTTCACGCTGCCGAAGCTGCTCACGGATGAAGACCTGCACCTCTTCGGGTGTCTTGTTGAGTAGCAGCGGCCGCACATTCTTGCTCATCTTCAGGTGTTGGTAGATGATGTCGGGTGTAGACTTCAGGTAGACGGTATCTCCCTGTTGGTTCATGTAGTCCATGTTGTCGAAGAAACAGGGAGTTCCTCCGCCACAACTGATGACGACATCCTCAAACTCAGCCACCTCGTGCAGCATATTTCGCTCCACGATGCGGAAGCCTTCTTCGCCACGCTCGTCGAAGAGTTGCTTCACCGACTTGCGCATGCGGCTCTCGATATACCAGTCGAGGTCATAGAAAGGCAACCCCAAGTCCTTGGCGAGTGCCTTGCCTACGGTGGTCTTTCCGGCACCCATATATCCGATGAGTATGATGCGTTTCATGCTGCTTACGGCTTCTTCTTGGTTAATGCCGCATTGACTATCTGCTGACACTCCTCATAGGACAGCTCGGCAGCACGCTCATGCTGGTTCTTGGGAATGCGGTAGTTCTTTCCCTGATAGGCAATGTATGGACCATAGCGACCGTTCAGCACTTCCATCTCGCTGTCTTCTTCGAAGGTCTTCAGGTGGCGCTGCTCCTCACTCTTGCGCTTGGCCTCGATGAGTTCTACCGCCGTCTCCAGCGTCACCGTCATCGGGTCTTCTGTCTTGGGCAGCGACACATACTTCTTCTGGTGGAGTACATAGGGACCGAAGCGACCTGTGCCGATGACAACGGGCTCTCCCTCGTATTCGCCTACCGTCCTGGGCAGCTTGAACAGCTGCAAGGCATCTTCCAGGGTGATGGTCTCCATACTCTTGTCGGCAGGCAGCTGGGCGAAGAGAGGCTTCTCCTTGTCCTCGGCTGACCCAATCTGCACGACGGGACCGAAACGTCCTATCTTGACGAAGACGGGCTTACCGCTCTTCGGGTCAGTACCCAGTTCGCGCTCACCAGCCTTGTGCTCGGCACGAGAGTTCATGACCTTGTTCACTTCGGGTTCAAAGTCCTGGTAGAACTGCTTCATCTCCGATGCCCAGTTCTCTTTGCCTTCGGCTATCTTGTCGAAGTCTTGCTCCACGTTGGCGGTGAAGTTGTAGTCCATGATGCTGGGGAAGCTCTCCATGAGGAAGTCGTTGACCACACAGCCTATGTCTGTCGGGATGAGCTTGCCCTTGTCGGCACCCGCCATCTCCTTCTTCTGCTTCGACGTAATCTTCGTACCCTTCAGCGTATCAATGGCATAGAGCCGCTCTTCGCCTTTCTTGTCACCTTTCTGTACGTATTCGCGCTGCTGTATGGTAGAGATGGTCGGTGCATAAGTAGACGGACGTCCGATGCCCAGTTCTTCGAGTTTGTGCACGAGCGATGCTTCCGTATAGCGGAGCGGTCCCTGTGAGAATCGCTCTGACGACGTAATCTCGCGCCGCTCCAACTTGTCGCCTTCGTGCAAGACGGGCAGGATATGGCTGGCATTCTCGCTGTTCTCGTCGTCTTCTGGTGAGATGTTGTACACCTTCAGGAATCCGTCGAAGGTGATGACCTCGCCCTGGGCTACGAAAGTGGGCAGAGAACTGAGGGCAGAGCTTTGCGGATTGTTGATGGCAATCTCCACGGTCGTCTTCTCTATCTGTGCATCAGCCATCTGAGACGCTGCCGTACGCTTCCAGATAAGTTCATAGAGACGGCGTTCCTGCTGCGTTCCCTCGATAACGGTGTCGCTCATGTAGGTAGGACGTATGGCTTCGTGAGCCTCCTGAGCACCCTTGGAGTGGGTGTGATACTGGCGCACTTTACTGTATTCCTCACCATAGAGCTTGCTGATTTCCTCCTTGCTGGCGTTGATGCAGAGACCTGAGAGGTTCACACTGTCGGTACGCATGTAGGTGATGCGACCGCTCTCGTAGAGTCGCTGCGCCACACGCATGGTCTGGCTAACGGTGAAACCCAGCTTGCGGGCTGCCTCCTGCTGGAGGGTTGACGTGGTGAAGGGTGGTGCCGGACTGCGTTTCAGCGGCTTCTTCTGCACGGCACCGACGGTAAACGTTGCATCCTTGCACTGCTCCAGGAATGCCATTGCCTCGTCATGGGTCTTGAAACGGGTAGAAAGTTCTGCCTTCAACTCCGAGATTGCTCCGTCTTCGCCTTCGGTGGTGAAGATGGCATTGACCCGGTAATAGGGCTCACTCTTGAAAGCCTGTATTTCGCGTTCGCGGTCTACAATCAGTCTTACTGCAACACTCTGAACACGACCTGCGGAGAGCGACGGTTTCACCTTGCGCCACAGCACGGGAGAAATCTTAAAACCGACCAGTCGGTCCAGGATGCGGCGTGCCTGCTGCGCATTGACCAGGTTCATGTCTAACTGACGGGGGTGCTTGATGGCCTCCAAGATGGCAGGCTTGGTGATTTCGTGGAAGACGATGCGGTTGGTCTTCTCCGGGTCCAGTCCCAAGACTTCGCAAAGGTGCCACGAGATGGCTTCTCCTTCGCGGTCTTCATCGGATGCCAGCCAGACGGTCTTGGCATCTTTGGCATTCTTTCTCAAGTCTGCCACCAGCTTCTCTTTCTCTTTTGGTATCTCGTATTCGGGGACTAACGTGTCGAGATTGATGCTGATTTCCTTCTTCTTCAGGTCACGGATGTGTCCGTAGCTGGACATCACCTTGTAGTCTTTACCTAAAAACTTCTCAATGGTTTTAGCCTTAGCCGGGCTCTCTACAATTACTAAGTTCTCTTGCATATTTTCTATTTGATATTTGTTTCCAATGAATCCTTTTACACCTTATATATAGTGGCATGGCTATTTCAAGGGCGCAAAAATAAATCAAAACTTTCGCTTACACCTTATAATATGCAGACATTTAATATTTTTTAATTAAACTTTAAGCAACACGAGTTCGGTTTAAGCATGAGTGTAGGATGACACTTTTCGAGCGAAATCCTGCGCTGTGGTGCCCCTACAGGGGAAATAAAAAATAAAATGTTGCGTTGCAAACTCATAGTAGTTGGAAGGCAACCACATAACAGTTGCAGAAAAGGGACTAAATGTTTGTTTTTCAGCTTTTGGGGGCGGTGTACGACTTGCGCTCAATTAGGGTATAATCAGTGATGACCCTTCATCAGCTGTATGAAGCGGGTGATGCCTTCGCGGATAGAGCGGAGTCCGAACTCTTCAGGACAAAGGTCTCCGACGGCTATCCAGCGGGCTTCTTCGGCATCGTCCATGGCGGTGACGGTGCTGGTGTCGCTGACCTGGCAACGGAAAAACATGTCGAGCGTGTGGATGTCCATGCCACTGTAGCGGTAGATGTTGGGAATGCTGAACAGGTAGTCGGCACGCTCTACGCGAAGCCCTGTCTCCTCCAAGACCTCACGGATGACACCCTCCTCGCCCGTCTCCTCCATGTCGGTGAAGCCTCCGGGCAGGTCGAGGGTGCCCTTTGCCGGGTCTTTCTTGCGGCGCACCACCAGCAACTCACCCTTCTCGTTCATGATCAGGGCTACATTGGCTGCATAGGGGTTGGCATAATAAGTGAACCCACATGCCGAACAATGCTTCGACTTGAAGTTATTGACCTCCCACTGGCTGCTGCCACAGGCAGGACAGTAGCGGAACTTCACTAACGGATGGACGGTGTCTGACATCTTTCTGACCAGTCTATGTTAGAAACTCTTGAGCCACGACTGCAAGTTGAGCTGCATCTCCAGATGGTGCTTGAATCCCATCTTCGAGCCCCAGCCATGTCCGCCGGTAGGATAGACGTAGAGGCTGGCAGGTACATCGTTGCGATAGAGCTCCATGTAGTAGTTCACCCCATTGGCAGGCGGAACGGAACGGTCGTCGTCACTGAGTGCTATGAAGGCACGCGGTGTTGTGCGCGACACGTTCATGTCACTGCTGTACTTCTTCTCTTCGCGCTTCGACGGCTTCTTTCCCAGGAGGTTGGTACGTGACCCCTCGTGGGTGTAGCCTTCCAGCATGGTGATGACGGGATAGAAGAGGATTTGGAAGTTAGGCTTGGCTTCACCTTTCGACTTTGTGGCAATGGTTGAAGCGAGGTGACCGCCGGCAGAGAATCCCATGATTCCAATGTCGTTGGTATGGATATGCCACGACTGAGCGTTGCGGCGTACAAACTTAATCGCATTTTCGGCATCGCTGACAGGCACGTCAACATCGCCATGAGGCATGCGGTATTTCAATACGATGGCGGCGATGCCCTGGTTCTGGAAGAACTCTCCCCAGTCATAGCCTTCCTTCTGCATCGAGAGGTGCTCGTAGCCACCACCCGGACAAATGACGACGGCACGTCCGGTAGCCTGCTTGCTGTCGGGCAGGTAGACACGTACCTTTGCCGTGTCGGTGGGGTCTCCGTTGTCGTGAGGCGCTTTACCGCTATAGAGCGGACTGTCGAAAACTTTCTGTGCTGCGGCTGTCATGGTCAGTGCCGCAAGGATGGCGATGGATATTGCTTTTTTCATATTCTCTAATTTAAAATAATCGGTTTCTAAAGCAACGCACGTATCTCCGCGTCTATGTCCTTGATTTGTGACGGGTTCTTTACGATGTTGTTGCCACGGTCTATCAGGTAGATAACAGGTGGTGCTGCCACGGGTGCCAGATAGGGATTGCTGGCTCCTGTGTTGTCGTAGACGCTGATCCAAGGCAGTGCAGCGGTCTGCGTCTTCCAAAAGTGTTCGTTGTCGTCGAGGCTCACCTGATAGATTTCCAGTCCCTGCTCGTGGTATTTGTTATACAGGCTGCGCAGAGCCATGATGTATTGTGTGGAACCTTCCGAAGCAAAGACATGGAAGTCGAGCAGCACCACCTTGCCCTTCAGCTCCGTCAGCGACCGCTGGTTGCCGTGGTTGTCAAGGAGCCGCAGGTCGATGACTCCCGACTCCCTCACCTTCGACGGGTCTATGTCAAGGGCTTTGCTCTGCTGCTGGTTACGGATGATACGCTGGTCTTTCATTCCCTGTATGGCGATGTTGTGCAGGTTCTCTCCGCGTTTGGAGTTGGGATAGAAGGTGTCCCAGCTGGTAGCAACGGCAGCAAACGCTTTCACATCGTCAGGATTCTCGCGCGGATCGAAGAGCAGCTGGCTCTCTTCGTTGACGGTGATATACTGGAACAAGGCGAAATAAGCGTAGGCACGCATCGGTTCCTTGTAGATATAGTTGCGCTTGACGTCTTCCTTGTAGGCATTCATCAGCTGGGCAATGGCGGTAGCCACAGAGTCAATACCCAGCGAGGGGTTGTCGGCGATGGCTTGGCAGCGTGTTTGCAAGTCTATCTGTCGCAATGCCAATTCTTTCACCTTCTCGTTTTCAGGTGAACCGCTGACGGTGTATTGCGTTGCCATCATCGGATAGGCTGCCTTCACGTTGACCGTCTCGGTAGAGTCTATGGCAATGTTGATGATCTGCCCGGCTATGCGCAACCGATAGAACTCAGGGTTGTCTGCCTTGTCACCACTGAAAGCAAAAGCACCGGTTTCATCGAGCTTGACGGAGTCTACGACAGCAAAACCGTCAAGACCATTGTGCTCAAAATAGAGGATAGAGTCCTTGGCATTGGCAATGTCGCCTTCGACGTGGAATTTCTCCTTGCTGCACGAACTCATATTCATCATCAATGCTGCGGCAGCGATGCCCCAGCAGCATCTGGAAATCACTTTTGTCATACTGTTCTTTTTGAATTTAGTTGCAAAAGTAATTGAAATAGGCTGAATATCAAAATAAATTCGTAATTTTGTTGCCCGAAAGCACATTCTGAAGATATGGAGAAAACGCAAAAAGAGCTGTCGGCTGGACTGACAAAAACGTGGAAAGAGAATATGGATGCCACCAAACAACGCTACGTAGATTGGTGGAACCATCGTGGTATTGTATTGAATATGTGGGAACACTTCCAAGAAGGGGTGGCACCACATGCCTCGGTACAGGCACCACCTCCACCAAAGGACCTCAACCAGAAATGGTTCGACCCCGTCTGGCGGGCACAATACCTGGACTGGTATGTAGCTCACAGCTCATTGAAGGCCGACATGCTACCTGTTGCCAACACCCAACTCGGACCGGGTTCGCTGGCTGCCATCCTCGGCGGTGTGCTTGAAGGCGGTGAAGACACGATATGGATACACCCCGATCCGCATTTCACCGATGACGGCATCGTCTTCAACCGCGAACATCCCAACTGGCTGTTGCACAAACAGCTGCTCACGGAATGCAAGCAACGGGCACAAGGACACTACTATGTAGGCATGCCCGACCTGATGGAGGGACTCGACGTGCTGGCTGCACTGAAAGGTACCGACCAGGTATTGCTCGATACGGTGATGCAGCCGGAGGTTGTCGAGCGGCAGGTACAACAGATCAACGACATCTACTTCCAGGTCTTCAATGAACTCTATGACATCATCCGCGAGGGCGACGAGATGGCATTCTGCTATTTTTCGGCATGGGCACCGGGTAAGATGTCGAAACTGCAATGCGACATCTCCACGATGATTAGCGAAGATGACTATCGTCGCTTTGTCCAACCTTATATCAGGCAGCAGTGTCAGAAGATAGACTACACGCTCTACCACCTCGACGGCGTGGGAGCCATGCGACACCTGCCGGCGTTGCTGGAGATAGAAGAACTGAATGCCATACAGTGGACACCGGGAGTGGGCGAACCACAGGGAGGCAGCCCGAAGTGGTACGACCTGTATCGCCGCATTCTCGATGGCGGCAAGAGCATCCTGGCTTGTTGGGTGACGTTGGACGAACTGCGTCCGCTTTTGGACAACATCGGCGGCGAGGGTGTTCACATCGAAATGGACTTCCACAACGAGAAGGAGGTAGAGGAAGCCATGCGCATCGTAGAGGAATACCAGACGGCACATCCCGCGGAGAAACAGAAAGAAGACAGCATCAAGGTTCCCTCATCAGTAGATGCTGAAGTTGATGCCATCATCCAGCAGGTTGAAGCAGCCTTTGCAGCCAGCCAGCATCCAACCGATTGCACCTGCGGCATTCCCCACAACACCCCCAATGCTCATCCTACCCATCATTCCCATTCCCCCCACCCTCTTCCCCTTGCCGAAGTAGCCCGCCGCCGCATCTTGGTTTTAGACGGTGGCATGGGAACGATGATTCAGCAATATCAGCTGCGCGAAGAAGATTTCCGCGGTCAGCGCTTTGCCAGCCATACACAGTCATTGGCAGGATGCAACGACGTGCTGTCGCTGACTTGTCCGTTTGTTGTCAGGGAGGTACACCGCCGCTTCCTGGAAGCCGGTGCCGACATGATAGAGACCAACACGTTCAATGCACAACGGGTATCCATGACGGACTTCGGTTTGCAAGACCATTGCAGGGACATCAACTTAGAAGCATGTCGCCTTGCCCGCGAGATGGCAGACATCTATACCGAAAAGACTCCTGACAAGCCACGCTATGTCGTCGGCTCCATCGGTCCTACCAACAAGACTTGCTCCTTCTCGACTGGTAAGGAGCCACCATTAGACAGAACACTTTTAAGAGATGCCTATTACGAACAGGTAGATGCCTTGGTTGACGGAGGTGTTGATGCGTTGCTGATAGAAACCATTTTCGACACGATGAATGCTCAAGCAGCGGTTGAGGCTGCCGAAGCAGTCTTCGCAGAGAAGCAGAAGAGCGTGCCGGTGATGCTGAGCTTCAATGTCGCCACCCCGGAAGGTAAAAACATGTTCGGGCAGGATATTCCCGATTTCATCGAGGAAATAACGGCAGCACACCCACAGTTACAGTTCTTCTCCGTCGGCATCAACTGTACACCTGACATCACAGCGATGGTGCCCTTCGTACAGTTGCTGGCAGAACGCTTCCCGTTGTATGTCAGTTGCTACCCGAATGCCGGCAAGCCTGATGGGAAAGGTGGCTACAGCAAGTCGCCGGAGCAGTTGCAGGCTGACTTATGGCCGCTGGTAGAACACCACCTGCTGAATGTCGTCGGTGGTTGTTGCGGAACGACAGATGAACATATCGCCAAAATAGCACAACTGACAGAACCGGTCCCAGGGCTTTATATGAGTCCGAAGCAGCACCAGAGGACGACAGGACGACACATAGAGAATCTTTCTATGACTGAGACCGCTCAAGAAGGTGCTGACCTCACGCCGCCACAGTCAAGTTCCCAAGCCTCATCTGAGCGTATCTTTGAAGCCATCCTCAACGGTAAGGGTGACGATGCGGCAGCAGCTACGCGCGATGCCGTTGCCGAAGGGTGTTCGCCACAGCAACTCATCAACGACCAGATGATACGGGCGATGAGCGAGGTAGGCCAGCGTTTCCAAGACGGTAAGGCTTTTGTACCGCAGCTGCTCATGGCAGGCAGGGCGATGAAGGCAGCCCTGGAGGTGCTGAAGCCGCTGATGGCAGGCGGTGAGATGACGACCTTAGGCAAAGTTCTCATCGGAACCGTGAAAGGCGACCTTCACGACATCGGCAAGAATCTCGTTGCCTCCATGCTGGAAGGTTGTGGCTTTGAAGTCATCAACATCGGCATTGACGTGCCGGTAGAGACATTTATCGATGAAATCAAGAAAAACAAGCCCGACATCCTGTGCATGAGTGCACTGTTGACCACGACGATGGACTATATGAAAGTAGTCATCGACGGGCTGAAAGAAGCCGGACTTCGCGACCAAGTAAAGGTGATGGTGGGTGGTGCTCCCGTCAGTCAGGCTTTTGCCGACGAGATTGGTGCCGACGGCTATAGCGACAATGCCAATACAGCCGTTGCCGTTGCCAAACAACTGTTGGCAATTGATAATTGATAATTGACAATTTGTTAGCTTTCCCCTAACATCCTCCCCCTTTAGGGGGATGGGGGGCTTTTTGGGGCCTTTTTTTCTTATAGCATTTATCAAAATCACAAAGTCCGCAGGTGTAGTCAAGCTTGCGGACTTCCTTTCCCACCCCGATGATGCCGCTGACCGATTTGATGGGCACCATCAATGAACTGTCGGTGAGTTGTATGCCGCAAGGGTTCGCCGTATGGAAGAGCGGAAAGAGACGTTGCTGTTCCGACACATGCCATCCGCAGTAGCCTGGACTGAATCGGTTAGTATGCTTCCATCCCAGCTTTTCGATGCTCTGTTGCAGAAAAACCTCCATTTCATCGGCACATTTCTCAGCGATGACACTTCCCAAGGCATTGGCAATAAACACCTTCACCATGTCACCCTCACGCATCAGCCGCTGCTGATACGCTTCAAACTCCATGCCTGCCGTAGCGACAAAGCATGCGAAGGCTTCGCTGCCCTTCAGTTGCCGACCGATAATCTTGCCCACCTTCAGCGTGGTTTGCTCCAAGGTCAGCGTTTGGAAGTTACTGCCCAATTCGCCATAAGCGACAAAGAAGCAGAACCGCGGGCGAAGCCATGAGCTCACTTCCGACATGACAGCACGCGTCTCCGCGGCGATAGCCACATCAGGCTGGTCTGCCTGATACTCCATCGCCTCGTAAACATCGTCAAGACTGATGGATAAGTCGTCGTATCTGAGCTCCTTTTGACTCATTGGCGTGCATTGAATACTTTCAGGGCATCATAGAACGCCTCGATATTCTCAGCGGGTGTGAGCGGCGGCGTGTCGCATCCGCTGGAGAGGACGAAGTTAGGATAGCCTTTCATCGTCTCCAACAATTCCGTAACCGTCTTCCGCATCAGCTCAGGCGTTCCCTCCTTGAAGACTGATACGGGATCGATGTTGCCCATAGCCAGAGCCGTCGGCGGCACATCACGGATGACTTCCTCCATCCGGCATTTGTTTCCGAAGTGGTAAGCGGCAGCACCTGTTGCCACCATTGCCTTCGTACAGTGTCCCGTGTTGCCACAGTTGTGCAGCACGACGGTGAAGTAGTCGTCTTGCACACGGTCTACAATCTCCTTGACATATTGCGATGAGAACGTCATACAGTCGTCGTTGCTCATCAGTCCTGCTGCCGGTTCTGCCATGACGACGCCGTTGCTGCCCGTCGCCTTCAGCGCGATGCAGTATTTCAGTATCAGTTCGTTGCACTTGCGCAGCAAGGTATGCGCCGCATCGGGGTTCTCATAGATGAGCACCATGATCTCCGACATGTCGTAGAGCCTGCCTGCCAAGGAGAACGGTCCGATACATCCACTGAAGACCGGGCGGTCGGTGATGTTACGTGCTGCCAGGATGTTCGCCTTCAGGTATTGCGGTATGCGCCCGGCAGAGAGCGAAGGCACCTGCAGCTGGTAGATAGCCTCGGCATCGGGCAGCAGCCGGCTGCTGACGGCAGGCACGGCATGGTCGGAAAAAGCTATCTCCGAACCGAACGCCTCGGCTTCTGTCGTCAAGTCCATGATGGTTGCCGCCGCCTCACTCTCGTATCGTTGGCACAACGCCTTCACCGCTTCGTAGTGAACCTGTCCGTCGCTGACGGCTTCTCTCACCGTGTTTCCCGTCATTTCCAGTCCAGGATGGGTCATCACGGGTATTGCCGTCACGTCCTTTCTGCTGATGGTGTCGGCAATCCATTGGGTCATATTGATTTTCATATTACCGACAAAGGTACGGTAAAAAGGGATAAAAGCAAGGGTAAAAGACAGAAAATCAATGAAAAAATCAAAATAATCAAGCCTTTTTGCTTGTCGAATGAGAAAAAATGCCTAATTTTCCGCCCTGTAATCGCATATCCTCATTGATATTCTGCAAGATGAAAACGAAACGAATCTTTCTCTTAGCGGTTTTCTCTGCCGCTTTTGCCTGCCTGTCGCAAGCACAAAACAAGAACCATTACAGCGAGTGGATAGTAGCTTCGGAGATGCAGCGCACCCCCCACCCCTACAACCTGAACTTCTCCATGTGGGGAGCACAGTGGAGCTATCAGGTAGGCATCGAACTGGATGCCATGCTCGACGTCTACCTGACCTACAAGAACGAGAAGGTGCTCTCCTACCTGAAGGAATATCCAGCCAAGATGGTGAGCACGAAAGGTGCCATCAGCGGCTATAACCTCAGCGAATACAACTTAGACAACGTGCGCCCCGCCCACTTCCTGCTGCGCTACTACCTGAATTTCCCTGCCGACAAGGAGAAGACGGCACTGAACACCCTGTTCAGCCAGTTGGAAAACCAGCCGCGCACCACCAACGGCGTGTGGTGGCACAAGGCCATCTATGCCAACCAGGTGTGGCTCGACGGCGTCTTCATGGGCATGCCCTTCTATACCCTTGCCGCTCCCATCCTGAAGCCTGGCAAGGAAACCGACTACTACGATGATGCCGTCGACCAGATGACAACCACCGACCTGAAGACCTATGACGCAGCCACCGACCTGTGGAAACATGCGTGGAGCGAAGCGAAAATCTTCTGGGCTGACGACGTTACCGGTCAGAGCCAGCACACATGGGGACGTGCCCTCGGCTGGTATGCAATGGCGTTGGTAGAGGTGCTTGACGCCCTTCCCGAAAGCTACAGCCGCCGTGAGGAGATTGTGAAGGTCTTCCAGCACGTGATGGCTTCGGTGGTCAAGTATCAGGACGAGACGAGCGGTGTGTGGTATGACGTGCTCGATGTCGACGACCCGCGCAACTACCTGGAAGCCACCTGCTCCTCGATGTTCACCTACTGTCTGCTGAAGGGTGTACGCATGGGCTATCTCGATGCTTCCTACCAGAAGGCGGGCATCAACGCCTACCGAGGACTGGTGAAAGAGTTTGTCAAAGAAAACACCAACGGCACCATCTCGCTGACGAAGTGTTGCGAGGTGTCGGGGCTGGGACCGGAAAACAAACCCAACCGTGACGGCTCCTTTGAATACTATATGAGCGAACCTGTACGCGACAACGACCCGAAGGGCATCGGTCCCTTCGTCTGGGCATCGCTGGAGATGGAGGCTTTAGGCTACGACAAGAACAACCTTGACGAAGACCTGACGACGAACTTGCGGTCAATGGGGCAGTCACCCTCAGCCAACGACCGTGAAGGCGGTGCGTGGTATGACCTCAATGGCAGGAAACTGTCAGGTGGCAACTTGCCAAGCCGCACCCTCCAAAGGGGCATCGTCATCCATAACGGACGGAAAGAATACCGCTGAAATTCATAAAAAACGAAAAATAACACCCTGATATTCGTTTGTTTGCGCGGAAATACCTATCTTTGCGCGATTTTATTATTAGATGTTAGATAAAACAATAAGATTTTTTAGATGAACGTAATTACGAAAAGTGTTCAGTTGCCTGATGGAAGAACCATCACAATTGAAACAGGAAAAGTTGCAAAACAGGCCGACGGCTCTGTTACACTTCGTATGGGTAACACCGTTCTGCTCGCAACTGTTTGTGCAGCTAAGGACGCCGTACCCGGTACAGATTTCATGCCTCTACAGGTAGACTATCGCGAGCAGTATGCTGCTGCGGGACGCTTCCCCGGCGGCTTCACCAAGCGTGAGGGCAAGCCCGGCGACAACGAGATTCTCACTTCCCGCCTCGTCGACCGTGTGCTCCGTCCCCTCTTCCCCAGCAACTACCATGCTGAGGTGTTTGTAAACATCATGCTTCTTTCTGCCGACAACGTAGACCAGCCCGATGCCCTCGCCGGCTTCGCTGCCTCTGCTGCCCTGGCATGTTCAGATATCCCCTTCGAGTGTCCTATCTCCGAGGTTCGTGTGGCACGCGTCAACGGCGAATATGTCATCGACCCCACCTTCGAGCAGATGAAGGAAGCCGACATGGACATCATGGTGGGAGCCTCTGCAGAGAACATCATGATGGTGGAAGGCGAAATGGACGAGGTTTCTGAGCAAGACCTCCTGGGTGCGCTCAAGGCTGCCATGGATGCCATCAAGCCCATGTGCGAGCTGCAGGCAGAACTCTCCAAGGAGTTGGGTACCGACGTGAAGCGCGAGTACGACCACGAGGTCAACGACGAGGAGCTGCGCCAGCAGATACAGAAGGAGTGCTACGAGCCCGCCTACAGCGTCACCAAGCAGGCGCTGGAGAAACAGGCACGTGCCGAAGCCTTCGAGAAGATACTGAACGACTTCATCGAGAAATATGACGCTGCACATGCCGACCTGAGCGAAGACGAGCTCGAAGAGAAGCACACCCTGGCAGCACGCTACTACCACGACGTGGAGCGCGACGCCATGCGCCGCTGCATCCTCGACGAAGGCATCCGCCTCGACGGTCGCAAGACCGACGAGATACGCCCCATCTGGTGCGAGGTTTCTCCGCTGCCCATGCCTCACGGCAGCAGCATCTTCACCCGTGGCGAGACGCAGTCGCTCTCTACCTGTACGCTCGGCACCAAGCTCGACGAGAAGCTGGTAGACGACGTGCTCGACAAGAGCTACATGCGCTTCCTGCTCCACTACAACTTCCCGCCCTTCTGTACGGGTGAGGCAAAGGCACAGCGCGGCGTAGGCCGCCGCGAGATTGGCCACGGCCATCTGGCATGGCGTGCCCTGAAGGGACAGATTCCAGAGGACTTCCCCTACACCGTGCGCCTCGTCAGCCAGATCTTGGAGTCTAACGGCTCCTCCTCAATGGCTACCGTCTGTGCCGGCACGATGGCACTCATGGACGCCGGCGTGCCCATGAAGAAGCCCGTCAGCGGCATCGCCATGGGACTCATCAAGAATCCGGGCGAGGACAAGTATGCCGTGCTCTCCGACATCCTCGGCGACGAAGACCACCTGGGCGACATGGACTTCAAGACCACCGGCACCAAGGACGGTCTGACAGCCACCCAGATGGACATCAAGTGCGACGGACTCTCCTTCGACATCCTGGAGAAAGCGCTCATGCAGGCAAAGGCAGGACGTGAGCACATCCTCGGCAAGCTCGTCGAGACCATCGCCGAGCCGCGTGCCGACTTCAAGCCGCAGGTACCGCGCATCGAGCAGTTCGACATACCTAAGGAGTTCATCGGAGCCGTCATCGGCCCGGGCGGAAAGATTATCCAGCAGATGCAGGAAGACACTGGCACCACCATCACCATCGACGAAGTCGACGGCGTGGGCAAGGTACAGGTCTCAGCACCCAACAAGGAGAGCATCGAGGCTGCCATCCGCAAGATCAAGGCCATCGTCGCCGTACCGGAAGTGGGCGAAGTCTACGAGGGCACCATCCGCAGCATCATGCCCTACGGATGCTTCGTAGAGATCATGCCCGGCAAGGACGGACTGCTCCACATCAGCGAGATTGACTGGAAGCGACTGGAGACCGTTGAGGAAGCCGGACTGAAAGAGGGCGACAAGATTACCGTGAAGCTCTTAGAGATAGACCCGAAGACGGGCAAGTACAAGCTCTCTCACCGTTGTCTCATCCCGAAGCCGGAGGGATACGTAGAGCGTGAGCGCCGTCCACGCCCAGAGCGCGGAGAGCGTCGCCCACGTCCGGAACGCGGAGAGCGTCGTCAGCCACGCCACGACCGTCACGAGCATCAAGACAACCGCGACGACAACCGTGAGCCGAAGGACTTCAACGACTCTCTCGACCACATGGATTTCTAAACAACCGCGCTCGTCAAAGCGCAGTTACCCTACAATAGCACGTGGGGATGTACCAAGGACATGGTGCATCCCCACGCTTTCTTTATCATAATAGGCTATCCAGAACTGAAATATCATGCAACAGAAGGTCGGGTAGAAAACTCGCCGGAGCGGAAAATAAAACCCGTTTTATTTGGTTTTGCTCTCGTTTTTTTGTAACTTTGTCTCCGCCGATGTTACTACGTCTCGGCAATAAAAGAAAAAACTTGTTTTTTTCTTTGTATTGCTCTCGACTTTCCGTAACTTTGCACAAAGGCTTCGAGTATGCACAAAATGACTTGAAGCTGGCATCAACTATCAAAAGGTATCGTTAACCTGCAAGTTTTCATATAACAACTTGCAGGTTGACAATTAAAAACCTGTAGGTTTACAAATGAAAACCTGCAGGTTTTTAATTTCATATCATTGAGTTTGTCCCTCAATTCCTATGGTCTTGTCCCATGATTCCTATCCTTTCATCCCCTAATTCATACTCCTTCACCTCTTTATTTGCGTGTTCTCATCCTATGACTCACGCTGATTTTCTCATATTTCGTTTTATTGCTGTCCATTTTGTTTATTAGCATCTGACAGAACGATTCGTTCAAAAGGTATTACCTAGTTTTTCTATACGGAAATCTATACTTGCGCTTCTCCAATTACAACACTTCTTTCCATTGTCTTACTCGCTAACCATAAATCATCTTTTGAAAAATAACAAACAC
>ODAI010374299.1_pt1 | contig 77093 bp, 42 predicted proteins | sample 1539321 | NCBI WGS metagenome assembly ODAI01 (sample SAMN02144231, study PRJEB22623) | gut metagenome | biome: sheep rumen | host: Ovis aries | place: New Zealand | reverse complement strand
TGGGACAAATCCATTGAAACGGAGGGACAAGATGGCGTTAGTGAAAGAAAAAACCTGCAAGTTTTCATTTGACAACTTGCAGGTTTTTATATATTAACCTATAGGTTCTCATTTGTAAACCTACAGGTTAACGATGCTCTTCTGTTGCTTGATGTGGTTTGAACAGTGCAACATCCTATCTACAAAGATACAACATTTTTCCTGAAAATCCAAATAAAATTTGGCTTTTTCCTCGCTTAATCGTATCTTTGCACATCAATAGCGGTTGGTCCCATAGTTCAATGGATTGAATAAGTCTCTCCTAAAGATTAGATCCGGGGGCGATTCCCGGTGGGACTACGGATAATTATTTTCATTCATGAATATCTTCAGGTTCAAACCATTACTGAAAGAAACACTATGGGGAGGCGAACGCATCGTCCCCTTCAAGCATATCAGCGACACACCGGCACAAGGCATCGGCGAGTCTTGGGAGATCTCCGGCGTACCAGGCAACGAGACCACCGTTGCCGACGGTCCCTACAAGGGATGGAAGCTCAACGACCTCGTGGCAGAGCTGAAGGAGAAACTGGTGGGAGCAGACAACTACCGGCACTTCGGCAACGAGTTCCCGCTGCTCATCAAGTTCATCGACGCACGCCACGACCTCTCCATACAGGTACACCCCGACGACGAGATGGCGCACCGCCACGGTCTGAAACGGGGCAAGACGGAGATGTGGTACTTCATGCAGAGCTCACCGGGGGCACGCATCCTCACTGGTCTGCGCCAGCAACTCTCACCCGAACAGTACAAACAGATGGTTGCCGACGACACCATCTGCGACGCCATCGCGGAATACGCCGTCCATGAAGGCGACTGCTTCTACCTTCCGGCAGGACGCATCCACAGCATAGGCGCGGGCTGCTTCCTCGCAGAGGTGCAGCAGACCAGCGACACCACCTACCGCATCTATGACTTCAAGCGCAAGGACAAGAACGGAAAATACCGTGAGCTGCACACCGAGTTGGCGGCAGAGGCCATCGACTACACCGTCTGTGACGACTACCAGACACACTACACCCTTAGCAACGGCCACTCCCAACTGGTCAAGGCACCCTGCTTCACCGTCAACCTCCATCAGCTCTCTGGCAATCAGACTTGGAAAGGGTCACCCTCAGCCCTCGACACCTTCATCATCCTGATTGGTGTGAAGGGCGAAGGTGAAATTCTCGATGAAACCGCCAATTCCGAACCCTTCAGCATGGGTGACGTACTCCTCATACCAGCCACAGAGAAAGCCCTCGCCATCCGCGGCAACGTCACCTTCCTCGAAACATACCCATAGCCACCACCCGGCCGGAGCGAAGCGCACTACATAACGTTGTAACCACGGATTGTTTTAACAACGGAAAACACAGAAAAAACGGAAAATCATCCCACATGGGATGAAGGAAACTCAGGGAAAGAAATTGGAATAATTAGAATAATTCAACCCAGAAAATTTCTGGGTAATTTCTGCTCATTTCTTTCCCCTTCATCGCTCATCCGTGTTAATCCGTGCGATCCGTGGTTAAAACTCTTCCGTGCTTTCTGTGTTTTCCGTTGTTAAATTTCTAAGGAGTTAAGGAGTCAAGGAGTTTTTCCGTTGTTTTGTTAGTCAAAGGCTTTTCCGTGCTTTCTTGCTCTGGCAAGTGCTACGCGGTTACCGTGCGTTCCGTTGTTGATAAAATAATTCGTTCAATTCGTGAAATTCGTGTTCTAAAATATATCCGTGTTCGTTTTCCGTGATTTTCTGTGTGACATCATCCATATTCGTGTTGATTCGAACCGCTCGAGCTTTGCTCGCTCATTCCGAAGGTCTTGAGAATTCGTGTTCAAACTTTCTTTTAGTCGGCTGTCGCCTTTCTTAAGACTCGCTTTGCTCATATAAGCGAACAAGTTCGAGCGGTAAAAGCGCTTCGCGGTTACGTGTTCTAAAATATATCCGTGTTCGTTTTCCGTGCTTTTCCGTGTTTTCCGTTGTTGAATCATCTGTGCGATCCGTGGTTAAAAAGTTTTGGATTTTTCGAAAGAAATTAGCATAATTACTATAATTCAACCCAGAAAATTTCTGGGTAATTTCTGGTTAATTTCTTTCCCCTTCATCGCTCATCCGTGTTCATCCGCGCGATCCGTGTTCAAAATTTCCGTGTTTTCCGTGTTTTCTGTTGTTAAATCATCCGTGTTAATCCGCGCGATCCGTGGTTAAAAGTATAAGTAATTTCTTTCCCCTTCCATCGTCAACGGCGACCTGTTGGATACCGACAAGGCACGCCTTACAATGTTATATTATGTTAATTATTCACCATTTCGTCGATAAATTATTGCCGTTCGTCTGGATTTATCGTACTTTTGCATCGATTTGTCGGCAGAATCATGCCGTTTATCGATACAATACAAAGATTCGCGCGATACGAACAAGTTACTTACAACGAGAAGACATGACACTGGCAGAGCCACCACGGGGCAGCTATGAGGCCAGCTTCATACCTTATTATATATAAAGCCATGGAGACCTCCACCTCACTACGGTGGAGCCGTCACGGTATAAGGCAGCATCCAAACCCTTCTCGCTCCAAAGACGGAGCGAAGGCGAAACTTGAATATAATAACATAACAATAATAATAACAATTTAAAAAACTACGCAAATGAAACAAACTCTATCTAAATGGACACAGCTCCATAGTAGTGGGGGAGGTAAGTCAAGACTCTTACACCTCGCCCTCATGTTGATTTGTATGCTCGCTACCGCACAGGCGGGGGGGGCACAGACAAATGTTACTGTTGGAAGGTCATACACCTTAACAACAGCATCAACTAAACCTACGACATATACAATAACATCTGCGACGAACGCAACCGTTACACAGTATGACGGAACTGTAACAAAGGCTAGCGGTACACAAACAATATATACGGGTGCTACTTCGTATTCATCGCAACCAAAAGACATCTGTTACAGAAATTATTTTAATTCTAATCATGTGACATCAAAAAATACAGCAGTATATGCTGGTTTCAAATTAGCAATTGAAGATGGATACAAACTCAGTGTTAACACTATTGACGTTTCTGTAGGAACTACTGGTAATTTTTCATATCAAATTGAAATAGTTAATGAAAGTGGCACTTCACTATATACATCAGACACGTACACTATGACGAACTATAATAAGGCTAGTGTAACTAACGGAAATGTCTCTCCAAAACCATCAGATCTGGCTTTATCTGGAATAGTATATGCTAGATTATATTTTTGGTGTGCGGATAATTCAAAGTATATAGTTCCCACTAATTTCTCAATAAATGGAAATCTTTCAACAACAACGCCTGCATCTTCCGCCCCCACCCTCACAGGTGCATCCTCATCTCCTGCTGCTTCAGCAACAAACGTTGCCGTTAGCGGTACTGGCTATTTGAAGTTTAGCAAAAACTTATCTAGCGTAACGGCTGCCAACATCACTATTTCTCCTAATAGTAATGGTGAGACGTTGAGCAGCATCGACATTGACGGCACTGATGCTTCCAAGGTGAATTACTCTTGGAGCGGCTTACAGAAAGGTAGGACATACACCATCAACGTTGCTGCCGATGCTGTCAGCGACGGCACCGACGGTAATGCCGCCACCAGCCTGTCGTTTACGACGGTAGCTAAGGCTGCCGCAGGTCTTGCTTACAATACAGCTACGGTAAACAAGAATGTTGGTGATGCAAGCTTTACCAATCCGCTGACTAACCCCAACAATCTGAGCGGCGTTACTTATTCTATCACAAACAACGGTACAGGTTCAAGCATCAGCACTACAACAGGTGAAGTCACCGTAGGAAGCTCTGCCGGAAAAGAAACAATTACAGCACGCTTCGCAGGCAATGATGACTACAATGAAGGTACAGCAACCTATGAGTTGACAGTTCAGGAAGCTGCAAGCACTCCTGCTGCCGCCCCGACGGTGTCAATGGCGAAGACTTCATACGATGGTGCCACCATCACTAATGTTGGAACGAATTATTCCATTACTAATACTGCGCCTAAAGACATTAAATTCTATGTTATAGCACAACCTGGCACTTTCGTAAGATTTACAATGGGGGAAAGCCCTGCTGATCCAACGACATCAACTACAGATATTGTTGACGCGACATCGTCAAGTTCTGCAGTAAAAAGTGCTAATAGCTATAAAGTTTCAGATGCTGATGCTAATTCGGTCTATTACATTAAAGCGATTGCTTACTCTGATGCCGCTGGAAACAACCCGTCATCAGTGGTAACATTTACATTCACAACTACCAAGAGTGGCTCTTCCACTCCTACCGTTAGCTTCAGTTCCCCCATAACGACAGTAGAAGTTGGCAAGAAAGTGACCAATGAGGCAACGCTGTCAGGAGCGACCGGTTCCATCACCTATTCATCAAGCGATGCCGCCATTGCCTCCGTCAACAGTTCTACGGGTGAGGTGACGGGTGAAGCCGCAGGTAAGGCTACCATCACCGCTATCTATACGGAAAATAGTACAAACTATACCGCCAGCTACGAAATTACCGTAACAGATGCTCCAACCCCTTCAGCAGGACAGACATGGGATTTCACTGAAATGAGTACTGCAGATAAGGATGCATACGATGCAGCAACCTCTTATTGGAAGGCAAGCGCATCTGGAAACGGATATTACGACAATAAGTTCACAACCAGTGGAAGCAATACGTATGCGACGTATACAACAACAGATATCACACAAATCAAGGACTTGAAATTTTTTGGAGGCTCTTCCTCAATTGCTGCCAACAATTTCCGCATCCATCGCAACTCATCTGGAAATACAGACGGATACCTTGAATTCCGTAGCGGATCGAAAGCTATAGAACTTCCGACCTTGGCTACTGGCACTAAAATTACAGTCTTCTACAATGGTGGCGGAAGCAGTAAAGGCTTCAACCTAACGAATGCAAAAACTGAATCTGGAGCCACAAGAATTACAGGATCAACAGATGCGAGTGTTGAATTGACGGTCACAAGCGGTTCAGCAAAAGTACGTTTTGAATCAACAACAAGTGGTGTTAAATTGTATAAGATTGTTGCTAGTTCTGCTGTCACCGTCAAAGACCCGACCGTTACGCCTGTTACCGATGCCAACTTCTCAACAAGTCCGAAGAGTGTTACCTTCGAAACCAATGAGACAGAAGGTAAAACCTATTATGTTGTCAAAGCAACGCGTGAGACCAACGCTGCAACTATCGCTGCCGGAACAGAAGCTAGTGAAGGCACTAACAACGTTGACGTTTCCACATTCGTAACGAGCGAGAGCAATGCCGTCATCAGTGCTGTCACCAAGAAAGGCGACGAATACAGTAACATTGTCTATGTAGACCTGACCTATAACGGTAAGCACAGCTTCCTAGTAAAGGCTGCCGACAAGACGCTGCAGGTAGGCGGCCGTGACAACGTAGACCCGTATATCACTTACCTTGACGGTACTCGTTTCGAAATCGGCGACGATGATACCAATAAATTGAGTGATTACTTCACCTTTACATATGAAAGAACTTATGGTGCTGATGCTGATGTTCTCGTAGCTTCAGATGGTGTCATCAACATTCCAGGCACGGCTACTCCAGGAAACACTGCAACAATTAAAATCACGGCAACTCCAACAGAGTTAGGTAAAACGCTCTTTAATAGTGGTTCACAGACTGGAACGATGACGGTCACCGTGAAGGCAAAAGAAGAAGGTTTGAAAATGTCTTTCTACTGGGATCCTGAATGCACAGAGGCATATCAAGTACAAGCTACCGAATGGGAGAATCTTGAAGGTGAAGGAAGCCGTAGCGTCTTCAAGGGTACATACGAGAACGGACGTATGATTTACGTGAAGCCGGACCCTGGTTATGAGATTTGGGTGGCAACAGTAAGCTCAGAGACTCCAGATAAGGGTGATTTAGCTACACCTACAGCGTCTATCGGCAAGTATGATGATACCCACTATAGCACAACTCACGGTATTCCACTTTATATCAGTGGCATGTCCAATGGTCAGGAACGTACACTCGTCATTGGCTTGAAGGCTTACAAGGCTGGTACGACAGAAGGTGTAGGTAGCGCCGTCTCTGCACGTTTCCGCATCGTACAAACTGCAGATGGACAGGAAAAGCGTCCGGATGCACCGACCTTCTCTCCCGCGAATAGCGCGACTTTAACGCTGAGTACCGCTCAAACCGTTGCCGCCGTTGGTGCACCAAATAGCTACGTCTTCTCGAAATTCGGTAGCAAAACACTGGGTCTTGGCTACTTTATCAACTATCTGGAAGGTACTCAGGCTGGTCGCGAACAGGTTGCCACCTTCTCTACCGAGATCGGCCCTCGTGACATCAAGGCATTGCAGATTACGGGTAGCGGCAAAGAATACTATATCAGCAAATACGGTTCTGTTAACGATTATAAGTACAACCTGGCTTCAAAGCTGTTGGTTACTCCGGCAAGCTATTACGTCAACATCAACGAAACCTTTACAGCCCCTGTGCTGACGAAGATAACCACCGACCAGGCAGAAGAGCCCAGTGCAAGCAACTACTCTTCACCGACTCTGACAGGTTACTTCTATAACAAGCAGAAAGCTGAAGCTAATGCTGCACCCTATCAGGGACTGACTTTCGAGAAACCTGCCGGCACGTCATTGTTGAGCTACGAGCTCCATAACTTCAATGGTGCCCATGCAAGTATCAACGAAACAACCGGTGAGGTTACCATTGGTGATCAATCTGGTTATGCTATCGTAACCGTAAAATATGCTGGTGGTGAGGAATATACTATTGATACTAAAAAAGTCGATAAAACGAACACGACAACCAGCCCGATGACGGCAACCTACCGCATCAACATCGTTGACCCGAACGAGTATCTGCCAATCATTACGCCGTCTACACGTAAATTCGCCAACAACATTGACGTCACGATTTCTGCTCCCGACGAGAACCACTTCGTGAAGTATGTGGTTGCTAAGGGAGAAGCTGTGAAGACGAAAGAAGAGATAGCCGCAAGCGGCGAGACCATCAACAAGAGCAGCCGCAGCACCATCAACGTGGGCGCAGACATCGACGAAAATGAAAAGGTAACCGTCTATGCCATTGCTTACGGTGACGACGGCGTTCCCAGCAACGTTGTCAAGGAAACCTATACAAAGGTAAAACCGCTACAGAAGCCGACACTGAGCCCAGACGGTGTAACCAAACCTTACGAGTACACAGGAAATGAGTTGGCTGTTGCTGCCGTAGCATACAATGCCGGTGCCATCATCTACTATACCACGGACGGCTCTGACCCGACGAAGGATGGTGCTAAGACGTACGATGGTGCTTCTAAGATTCTCGTTGAGAAAGAAGACGGTACGACCATCGTCAAGGCTGCCGCCTACCTCGACGGCATCTATAGTGACGTGGTAACGGGTACATACGTACACACCGACAACCTGGCTAAGCCTTGGTTCCTTGTCAACAATGAAAAGGTAGAGGGTACAGAAAAGATTATCAGCACCGCTGACGTCATTACCATCAGCAGTGACCATTCAACAAGCACCTATTACTATACGCTGGACGGTACGGCACCTACCACTACGGAAGGACAGGCCTATAAAGAAGGCTTCAAGCTCGTGAAGACAGTAACGGCATCAGCCATCGCTACAGAGAACGGACTGATCAGCCCTGCTACCACCGTGAAGTTCATCATCAACGATGAAGGCAAGACGAAGCACAGCTTCTGGGAGGCTATCGATGAGACGACTCCTAATGGAAAGATGGCTGCCGACGACCGCAAGGTTTATGTAACTAACCACACCGACAACAAGGGTACAAGTTCTTACATCTATGTAGATAACTTGGCTGCTACGTTCGGAGGCTTCGACAACAACGCATGGAACAAGGCTTCCATCGGAGAGAAGACACAGGGTGCCGCCATCGACGGTGTGGGAACCTATAGCATCCGCAACACCATGGACGTGAAGGAAGAGACCGACTCAGACTACGATCCGACGAACATGCAGATTGAAAGTGTTCACGGCCGCACACACGCGCTGCCTTCACAGGGTGCTTACGTGAAGTTCGAACCTGAAAAGGATGGTGTCCTCACCATCTGGGCTCTGCAGCAGGGTGGTCTTCACTACAACAGTGACGGCGACTTCTGCTCACGCTTCATCCGCTTCCGTCCGGTATTCATGGTTGACGAAACGGGCAAGAGCATTAAAGCAACCACGGCTGAGTCTACCGCTTGTCTGAGCGAGAACTGGAGTGAAGTTGAGCCCGACAACTGGCTGCCAAGAAATGCAGGTAATCAGAATCAGAACGGTGAAAAGAACCTCTACTATGATGACGATCAGAACGATGCTATCTATAATATGTACACCTCATGGATGACTGCCCAAAGCATTTCCGATGGTGGTAGCATCAAACCGTTCGAGGCACCAAAGGAAATCTACCCCACCCTCTTCACTACTGGTTCGCAGAATGCAGCCGACTATGCTGATGTTCACGGCTACGTAATGCCTTCAGGCGGTAACGTGAAGTACACCTTCCCTGTCAAGGCTGGAAAGACCTACTTCTTCTTCGGCTTCCGTACGAAGCTCGGCATCCGCGGATTCAACTTCGTGCCGACAACAACAGACCTCGGAGAGACGGTAACGCTGCCGCAGGACGCTGATGCTGCGACGGTCATCAGTAACAACAACAATCAGACGAAGAATGTGAAGTTGGTACGCAACGTGAAGAAGAACATCTGGACAACCTTCTGCCTGCCGTTCAGCGTTTCACAGACTCAGTTGGAGAACACCTTCGGTGAAGGCACTCAGGTGATGCAGTTCGTCAACGTTAAGGGTTACACCATGAACGTCTTCAAGCACTATCACCACATGATTGTTGCCGGTACACCTATCCTTGTGAAACCGACCAAGGATGACATGACAGAGTTCACTTTCTACGGCGTACACATCCAGAACGTCCCTACGGAAGAGATCTGTGATGAAGGTGGTGACTATGACTATAAGTTTGTTGGTGGATACACACCGATGACTGTCACCAATGGCAGCTACTATATCGGCAACAAAGACGGTCTGTGGCATAAACTTAACAATACGAATGGAAGTACTCTGAATGGTTCACGCGCTTACCTCCAACTGGTAAGCGGCGGCAATGCAAGAGCACTGACGCTCAACATTGCTTCATTCAATGGTGAAGATGATGACACGACAACAGGTATCGCCGCTATTGAAAGCAATGGAAACGACCTGGATGGTGTCTACGACAACACTAACAAGTTCGATGGTAACATCTATAACTTACAAGGACAGTTAGTAAGAAAGCATGCTAAGAATCTCAACGGTCTGGCTAAGGGTGTTTACATCATCAACGGAAAGAAAGTAGTCATTAACGATTAAAAGTATCTGTATAAAAGTCTGGTCTCTCCTTGCCGGAGAGACCGGACAAACAGAAGAAACTATAAACAATAAGGATCTACGAAAATGAAAAAGGATTATAAGAAACCAGAAATGGATGTTGTCTTTGCAACGCCTTGCCATCTGATGGCACCATCAAAACTCAGTGGTGGCAAAGCTGGAGATGGCAACGATGACGAATATGGCGGCATTGGTGGTGAAGGTACTGGTGATGACATGAACGCACGCCGCAACACGAGCATGTGGGACGAATGGGACGAAGAGTAGTCACCACAGCTGATTAACTTCGGATGTTTTTATGAACATCATATTTATATTTGAGTATTTTTTTTGAAGTCCTGCGCTGTGAAGCGCGGGACTTCTTCTTTGATAATCTTTGGCTGAAAGAGAATTTAGAACAACAGAAAACACGGAAAACACGGATATATTTTAGAACACGAATTTCACGAATTTCACGAATTTTTTGAACACGGATAGAACGGATTTACACGGATTTTGCATTTTGCAAAAAACGAATTTCACGAATTTATAAACAACGGAACGCACGGAAAGCACGGAAAATCCTAAACTCCTTGACTCCTTAACTCCTTAGAATTTAGAACAACAGAAAACACAGAAAAAACGGAAAATCATCCCACATGGGATGAAGGAAAACTCAGGGATGATCCTTCTGCCTTCCGTGCTTTCTGTGTTTTCCGTTGTTAAAATAATCTGTGAAAGTCTCTGTGTACACAGTGGCTCTATGTGAGAATAAAATCACATTATGGCGATGGAAGGGAAAGAAATGGGCAGAAATTAACCAGAAATTTTCTGGGTTGAATTATTCTAATTATTCTAATTTCTTTCCCTGAGTTTTCATCATCTCATTAGGGATGATCCTTCTGCCTTCCGTGCTTTCTGTGTTTTCCGTTGTTAAAATAATCTGTGAAAGTCTCTCCGCTCCGGCGGATTTGCCACTTGAACGAATCCGAAAAATTTTCAATTGTCAATTATCAATTGTCAATTATTATAAGTACCTTTGCCCCCAAATTGCCTTATTATGGACTGGAAGGAAGTGATTGGACAGAAAGAGGTGGGCGAACGGCTGAGGCGCATGGCGCAGGAAGGCCGTGTGCCGCACGCACTGCTGTTGTGCGGTCCGAAGGGCTGCGGCAAGATGGCGGTAGCCATGGCGTTTGCTTCCTACCTGGTCAGCGGTGAGTGGCAGCTGAAAGACGACGATTTCATGATGGACACATCTGGGATAGCACGCAACAAGGCGATGCTGGCACAGTGGGGGCACCCCGACCTGCACTTCTCCTACCCTACCATCAAGTTGCCTTCGATGTCTGCCGAGCACCAGCCCGTGAGCGATGACTTCTCACGCCAGTGGCATGAGCTGATCATGGGTGGTCCGTACTTCACATTAGAGCAGTGGATGGAGGCGATGAAGGCAGAGAACCAGCAAGCCATCATCACCGCTGCCGAGAGCGACGAGCTGTCAAGGAAACTGTCGCTGAAGTCGAGCCAAGGCGGTTATAAGGTTGCCGTCGTCTGGTTGCCGGAACGCATGAACCTCGCCAGTGCCAACAAAATCCTGAAACTCCTGGAGGAGCCACCCCAGCAGACGGTGTTCATCATGGTGAGCGAGGAACCGGAGAAGCTCTTAGAGACGATACGGAGCCGCACACAGCGCATCGAGATGAAACGGCTGACGGAGGAGGACATCAGGGAAGCACTGACACAACGGCGCGGACTCGACGAGGAGGTGGCGCAGCGTGTAGCGCGTATGGCTAACGGCAGTTGGCTGCGGGCACTGGAGACGCTGGATGCCGGCAACGAGAACAGGGGCTTCCACGACATGTTCGCCATGCTGATGAGACTGTCGTACATGCGCAACGTGGCGGAGCTGAAGAAATGGAGCGAGGCCGTCGCCTCCTACGGCAGGGAGAAGCAGCGCCGCATGCTGCTCTACTTCCAGCAGCAGGTGCGCGAGAACTTCATGTATAACTTCCATCAGCCGGAACTGAACTACATGACGATAGAGGAGGAAAACTTCTCGAAGAAGTTCGCACCCTTCATCAACGAGGCTAACGTCATCGGCATCTCGGAACTCTTCGAACGTGCCTACCGTGACATCGGACAGAATGCCAACGGCAAGATTGTGTTCTATGACTTGGCACTGAAAATGATTGTGCTGTTGATCAATCACGGATAACATTCCGAACGGATGATGAAGACGCTGTGTGAGAATGTAGCAGCAAAACATAAATAAATTGTAAATAGTAAATTGTAAATAACATAGATGGATACTAAATTCAAGATATGGCAAGGATGTGACAGAGGACTGTGCAGATGTGCCGTGGGACGGCAGGACAGACAGCTGAACACCTATGACTGGCTGGCTGACGTACCGGGAAACGATGAGGATACTGACCTCGTGGAGGTGCAGTTCAAGAATACACGCAAGGGATACTACCACAACGTGAACAAGCTGGAGCTGAAGAAGGGCGACGTAGTGGCTGTGGAGTCGAGTCCCGGTCACGACATCGGTGTGGTGACGCTCACCGGCCGCTTGGTGAAGTTGCAGATCAAGAAGGCGAACATCAAGTCGCCCGACGACATCAAGCGTATCTACCGAATCGCCCGCAAGACGGACATGGACAAATACTACGAGGCGAAAGCGCGTGAGCACGCCACGATGATAGAGAGCCGGCAGATCGCTAAAGGCTTAGGTCTGGACATGAAGATTGGTGACGTGGAGTATCAGGGCGACGGCAACAAGGCGATATTCTACTACATCGCCGACGAACGCGTTGACTTCCGACAGCTCATCAAAGACTTGGCAGCTGCCTTCCATGTACGCATCGAGATGAAACAGATTGGTGCAAGACAGGAGGCAGGACGCATCGGCGGCACAGGTCCCTGCGGTAGGGAGCTGTGCTGTGCCACCTGGATCAAGAGCTTCTCATCAGTGAGCACGACGGCTGCCCGCGTACAGGACATCTCCCTGAACCCGACGAAGCTTGCCGGCATGTGTGCCAAGCTGAAGTGCTGTATGAACTATGAGGTAGACACGTATATGGAGGCTGCCAAGAAGCTACCCTCACGTGATACGGTGCTACAGACACTGGACAATGACTACTATCAGTTCAAGACCGACATCCTGGCAGGACTCATCACCTACTCCACCGGCAAACGCGTGGCTGCCAACTTAGAGACCATCAGTGCTGAACGCGCTTGGGAGGTGATAGCCATGAACAAAAAGGGGGAGAAGCCTATGTCGCTGCAAGATGGCGGCAAGGCTAAAGAGGAGAAGAAACCCATCGACCTACTGGCAGATGCTGACATCAGCCGCTTCGACAAGGTGAAGAAGAAGCGCAAGAACCGCAAGAACAAGCCTGCAGAGAACAGGAGACCACGACAGAAGAACGGCAACAACGGACAGAAAGACAGCTAAAGACAGGCAGAAAGAATGGCAAGAAGGAAATGGTGCACGACATGGGGCTGCTGCCTGATGGCGGTGATTTGCTGGCTGTCGACAGCATGTAAGGACGGAAGGGTTTACGACCACTACGAACATACAGCAGTGGACGGATGGAGACCTACCGACACGCTGCACTTCCAGATACCGCCACAAAAGAAAGGAACATATACCCTTGAGGTAGGACTGCTCACCACTGGCCAATACCCTTACCGTGACCTCAGCCTGGTGATGAACCGAAAGGTCGTGGCTGCGAAAGAGAAAACGCAGGACGACAAAGGCCATCAGCAAAAGGTAAGAAAAGGAAAGACAACGAAAGACTACATCAGTTGCCGCCTCATCGACGAAAAGGGTAACATCAGAGGTGTGAGAGGCGTGAGCAACAACACATCAAACTTCTTCATCACCCATCTGGAACTCAACGACAAAGACTCGATATACATCACATTGAGACACCACATGAAAGACACACTGCTGACAGGGATTACAGCTGTAGGCATCAGACTCTACGAAGGAACGAGACGGTAGGAAGATCAAGAAGAGTGCCTACTGACGAACAAGGTTGCGGGCGGCATCGATGCGCAGGAAGATGAACAACAGGATGGTGAAGCCCCACAACGACGAACCGCCGTAGCTGAAGAACGGCAGAGGAATGCCGATGACTGGTGTCAATCCCAATACCATCCCCACATTGATGAAGACATGAAAGAGGAAGATACTGAGCACGCAATAGCCATAGATGCGCCCAAACGCCAAGGGCTGTCGCTCTGCCATCTTAATCAGCCGCAGGATGAGCGCAAGAAACAACAGCAGCACAGAGGCTGAACCCAAGAAACCCTCCTCTTCACCGACGGTACAGAAGATGAAGTCGGTATCTTGCTCAGGAACGAACTTCAGCTTCGTCTGCGTGCCGTTCAGGAATCCCTTGCCACCAAGTCCACCGGAACCTATGGCTATCTCACTCTGATGGACGTTATAGCCGGCACCTGCCAAGTCTTCTTCCAACCCCAGCAACACGTTGATGCGCACCCGCTGGTGAGGCTGCATGATATGATTGAGCACGTAGTCAGCACCTGAGAAGAAGAGGATGGAACCCAAAGAGAAGAGTCCGATGAACAAGTATTGCCGGAAACGGGTGGTCGCCGACTTGTAGAAGAGAAAACCGATGAGAAAGGTACACAAAGCATATTGCACCCATGTCACATCGAAGGGTATGACAAACTCAGAAAATAAGACAAAGAAAGAGGTGATGACGATAGCAGCAATGAGCAACCGCTTCGCCTCTTTACGACAGTCACAATAGACATCCATCATGCCTACCGTGAACACCTGTACCAGCAGGAGGACGATGAACTTGCCCAACGATGTAGGCGTATCCCACAGGAAGTCGCCCCCATACTTAATACCGAACACGAAGTAGAGCACCATGGCGAATGCCGTGAAAAGGAAACAGCCCGGCATGCCTTCACGATAGAACATGAGGAAAAAGGACAGATAGACCAAAGCGGAACCCGTCTCTCGCTGCCCTACGATGCAGAGCATCGGGATGATGACAATGGCACTGGCGAGTGCAAAGTCTTTCCACCGGTGTATGTTGAAACCGTAGGCACTCATGAACTTCGCAACAGCCAACGCTGTGGCAAACTTCGCAAACTCAGCAGGCTGTATCTTCACCGGACCGAGCACTAACCAGGAGTGTGACCCTTTGGTGCTGACTGGATTGAAGATGGTAAGGAACAGCAAGACGACCAACAGGCCGTAGACAACGTAAGCAAAGGTGTCATAGAAACGGTCGTCGAGAAGCAGGATGACAAGTCCGAGCAAGAGGGACGTTCCTATCCACATCAACTGTTTGCCAGAGTTAGATGCAAAGCTGAAAAGGTCGGGGTCATCGTAAGAGAACGTTGCTCCGCAGACACTGAGCCAGCCGAAGGCGAGCAGTGCCAGATAGATGCCTATCGTCCACCAGTCGAGTGAACGCAGTACACCAGGTTGTTTGTCGTCACGATAGGTATTACTCATTTCCTGTCTCCTCCTGTACTGGTTTATCGTTCTTGCCACCGTTCTTGCCACCCTCCTTGTCATCGCGCTTCTTCTCCTCCTTCTTCACGGAAGGTTCCTCTTCTACACGTATGGCAGGCTGTTCCTCCTGATTCTTGCGTTCTTGCTTCTTGCGCTCAGCATCCTTGCGGGCCTGCTCCTCCGCATCCTGCTTCTTCAGTCCTTTCTCTTCTTCCTCCTTCACCTTCTTCAGCGAGTCCTGACGCTGATTGATGCGGCGGATGGAGTCGAGACGCAACGAGTCGGCATGCGTCATCTTGCGCTGGAAGCCATAGTCAATGTGGCGGCTCTGCATGGCTTTAGCCCGTGCCTCGGAAGCCGGTGACAGCTTGCCGTTGATATACTGTTCCATCATCAAGGCACCGATGGGTACGCCGAAGGTGGCACCGAAGCCTCCATTCTCGACATAAACGCCAATGGCTATCTTCGGATTGTTCATCGGCGCAAAGCCCATGAAAGCCGAATGGTCCTTGCCACGGTTCTGCGCCGTTCCGGTCTTTCCGCAGACCTCATACATCGGGGTGTTGGCATGCTTACACGTGCCACCCAACACAGAGGCACGCATCCCTTTCACCACCCATTCATAAGCTTCACGACTGCCTTTGGTATAGTGTTTCTCCTTGTATTTGGGATCAATCTCACCTCCTTTGATTTTCTTGACGACATGTGGAGTGATATAGTAGCCACGGTTGGCAATGGTGGCACCGAGGTTGGCAATCTGCAAGGGGGTGAGCGTCACCTCACCTTGTCCGATGGAGATAGAAACGACAGACAGTCCGCTCCACTGTCCGAAGGCATTGTTATAGAACTTTGCATTCGGAATCATGCCACGCTTCTCACCCGGCAAGTCAATGCCGAGCTTATAGCCAAAACCCATGCTCACCATGTAGTCTCGCCAAGTATCCATCGCCTGGTCGAGAGTCTTGTACTTCTGACGGTTGCTGAGCATATAGTACAGTCCCCAACAATAGTAGCCGTTGCAGGAGGTGGCAAGAGAAGGTACGAGGTTGATGGGCGACCCATGTCCGTGACAGCCCACACGCAAGCCCTGGTGTACGAATCCCCGATGGCAGGGATAGAGCGTGTTCTCGTCGATGATGCCCTCGGTAAAGAAGGTCACCGCCTGCCCTGTCTTGAAAGTAGAGCCTGGAGGATACATACCCATGATGCCACGGTTGAGCAACGGTGTGGCAGGATCTTCAGTGAGCTCTCGCTGTGTCCTTCCACGCATCTTACCTATCATGGTACGCGGGTCATAGGTGGGTGACGACACCATGCAGAGCACCTCACCCGTCTTCGGTTCGATGGCGACGATGGCACCCAACTTACCTTCCATCAGCCGCTCACCCAACGCCTGCAAGTCGGCATCAATTCCCAGCTGAAGGTCTTTGCCGGGACGTGGTTTCACGTCGTACTCGCCATCTTTGTAACTGCCCTTGATGCGTCCGTGAGCATCGCGCAGCAAAATCTGCACTCCCTTCTGACCACGAAGCTCTTTCTCATAGGAACGTTCAATGCCCAATTTCCCGATATAGTCGCCAGGCTGATAGTAGTCATCCTCCTCAATGTCGGTCTGTGACACCTCTGCCACATCGCCCAAGACATGTGCCCCCACCGGGTTCTTATACTGACGGATGCTGCGACGTTGGATATAGAAACCGGGAAAGCGGAAGAGTTTCTCTTGGAAAGCACTGAACTCCTTGTCGTCCAGCTGACTCATGAAGAGCTGTTGGGTGAAGCGTGAGTAGCCAGGATTCTTTTTGCGGTCTTTGATCTCACGCATGCGCTTGTCGAAGTCGGCACGCGTCATCTGAAGTGCACGGCACAACTCCAAGGTATCGAGATGTCCGCGCTGCTCGTTCTCTACCACCATGACATCGTAGGCTGGTTGGTTGAAGACGAGCAACTTACCCTTACGGTCTGTGATGACACCGCGTGAGGGATAGTCAATCTTTTTGAGGAAAGCATTGGAGTCAGCACTCTTGCGATAGTCGTCACTCATAATCTGCAGGGTGAAAAGGCGCAAGATGTATACCGACACGATAGCTATGGCCACTGTACTGATGACCATTCGGCGCTTCTGAAATTCCATATCTTTCATTTCGTCCTCCTTACCGTGTCGATTACCATGATGAGCAACATGGTGAGTACAATGCTGCCACCGATGCACTCCAACCAGTAGAGCCAGTTGAAGAAGGTGAACATCTCAAGCGTAAAGTAGACCAGGCAGAACAACGAGACCTGCAAGAGGCTGTAGTAGAAGAATGAAAGCAGTCCCAACGAGTGGATGCCAGGCTTGACATTCTCATCGTCTTCGCGCTGGATAAACGGCAGGAGCAAGTAGGGCTGCAAGGCAGCCACGAGGGTGAGCGACGCCGATGCCGCACCAGGAGTGTTGGAGAACGTGTCGATGATGAGTCCCAAGACAAATGCCCACAAGAGCAGCACCCATTTGGGTTCGTTCTGTCGGAAGAGGATGACGAAATAGACCGAGAGCATAGGCGTCGCCACCCCAAGGAGATGGATACGGTTGAGCACCAGCACCTGCACGAAGGCAAGCACGATCAGCCACAATAACCTTTTCAGATAGTCTATACTCATTTCTTATTTCATTCAAGTTTGAGCAGCCTGAGCTCTCATTCCCGTAGTTTCAACGAATCTTCTGCGGCCTGCATCATCTGCAACCGTTCGCGTGCCGATGCATCGTCAATGACACAGACATCACGCAGGCGTGCAAAATCGGTAGACAACTGCACTTGCAGACGATAGGAAAGACCGTCAACAGAATTGTAAACATGCAGGATTTTTCCAACAAGGATGCCCGGTGGGAATACCGATGAATAACCGCTGGTGACCACTTTCTCATAAAGTTTGAAGTGGGCATGTCGCGGAATGTCATCGACATAGGCAAGGTTAGAAGGTCCTCCATTCCAGTGCAGATAGCCAAAGTAGTCACGTCCCTGGATGGCACAGCTGATGTTCGACTTAGTGTTGAGTACGGGAAGGACTACGGAATAGTGGCTGGAGACAATGTAGACGATGCCTACAACGCCTGTTCCGCAGGCTACTCCCATGTCTTTCTTCACACCGTCGGCACTGCCTTTGTTGATGGTGATGAAGTTGTCGGGCTTGGAGATAGAGTTGTCGATGACCTTGGCAGGTATCAATTTATAGTTATCTGCCGGTAGCGCAGCCCTGAGGAGCGAGTCGCCCGTGGGATTCTTTGCCTTGAGCTGGCTGCTGAGCTGGTTCACCTGCTGCTCCAGATAGATGTTTCTCTCGGTCAGTTGCCGGTTGATGTCAGCCAGCCCGAAATAGGAATCTACCTCGGAACGCGCTTCGTAGACCTTGCCGACAACTGTATTCGCCGACGTAAACCACACGCTGCCCTGGTAGCTGTTGAAATGAAACAATAGCGAAAGGCTCACGACCTCCAGCAGCAAGAACAGCAACCAGTGGCTATGTCGGGTGAAAAACTCTATCAGGTTACGCATCCTATCTCATCAAGAACGAGAAGCGATCAACATTCTGTAAGGCGATGCCGGCTCCCTTGGCTACGCAGTGGAGCGGATCTTCGGCAACGATGAAGGGGATGCCGATCTTATCGGTGAGACGTTTGTCAAGTCCACGAAGGAGTGCACCACCACCGGTAAGGAAAATGCCATTCTTCACGATGTCGGCATAAAGTTCTGGCGGTGTGTTCTCCAAGGCGTTGAGCACGGCAGCTTCGATACGGGCTATCGTCTTGTCGATACAGTGGGCTATCTCCTGATAGCATACGGGAACCTCCATCGGCAGGGCGGTGATACGGTTAGGACCGTGAACGACATAATCCTGCGGAGCCTCCTCGCCAAGGTCGGTGAGAGCCGAGCCTACGTAGATCTTGATGCGTTCAGCCATGCGCTCACTGACCTTCACATTATGCTGGCGACTCATATATTCCTGAATATCGCTTGTCAAGTCATCACCGGCAACCTTGATAGAGTTGTTTGCTACGATACCACCGAGAGAAATCACGGCAATCTCTGTGGTACCGCCACCGATGTCGACAATCATGTTGCCCTCTGGAGCCTCAACGTCGATACCGATACCTATAGCAGCTGCCATCGGTTCGAAGATGAGGTATACGTCACGGCCGTCAGCATGCTCGGCAGAGTCACGAACGGCACGAAGCTCCACCTCGGTAGAGCCCGAAGGAACGCCTATGACCATACGGAGCGACGGTGAGAACAGACGGCTGCCTGTGTGTACTTTCTTGATTAACCCGCGCATCATCTGTTCGCAGGCTGAGAAGTCGGCAATGACACCATCGCGCAGGGGGCGGATGGTACGGATATTGTCGTGGGTCTTCTCATACATGAACTTTGCCTCCTCGCCCACGGCAATCATCTTGTCGGTACGGCGGTCGAGGGCTACAACAGACGGTTCGTCTACCACTATCTTATCATCGCTGATGATGATGGTGTTGGCAGTACCCAAGTCCATTGCTATTTCCTGGATAAAACTAAAAAATCCCATTGATATTATTTCTTTTTTATTGTTACGTTGTTGTGTAATGCCGGAGATTGCCGGAGACACTGGATTTTCCAGAGATTCCGGACTTTCCTTGTTTACTCCTGTGTAAACCACTGATGAATGGCAGTGTCGTAGTGACTGCTGACACCAAATGCCTTGGCAGCAAACTGGCGACGCTGTTCGAGCGTAGTGGCAGCACCCTGCTCGTTAAGGATAGCCAGCAACTCGCCATATTCAGCCTTGCTGGGGATGATGACCACGTCTTTGAAGTTCTTGGCACCGGCACGGATAAGCGAGATGCCACCGATGTCGATCTTCTCGATAATGTCTGCTTCAGACGCTCCACTGGCAACAGTCTGCTCGAACGGATAGAGGTCAACGATGACCAAGTCTATCTCTGGAATGTCATACTGTGCCATCTGCTCACGATCGCCGTCGTTGTCGCGACGTGCGAGGATGCCTCCAAACACTTTCGGATGCAACGTCTTCACTCGTCCACCCAAAATTGACGGATAGGTTGTTACCTCTTCTACCTTCTTACACTTGTAACCCAGCGACTCAATGAAAGCCTGAGTCCCGCCGGTTGACAGGAATTGAACACCTTCTGCATTAAGCTTGGCAAGCAGTTCGTCCAAGCCATCCTTGTGGAAGACCGATACCAATGCGGTCTTCATTTGTTTCTTTTCACCCATTGTTGTACGTACATTATTTATTGGTTGCATGCAAAATCGGACTGCAAAAGTACAAAAAAACACTGATACGACACGTAACTTTCGAGCAAAAAAAATGTAACGCCCTACAAAATTATCACAAGTCAAGAGAAGTAGGGAAAAAGAAAAGGCCTTTCTGGTGCCAGAAAGACCTTTTACCGTAGCGAGGGTGGGTCACGATCCCACGACCTCCGGATTATGAATCCGACGCTCTAACCAGCTGAGCTACCTCGCCATCCTGCTTCTTGCCCTCAGAGGGATTTGCCCCCCATAAGCGGTTAAGCGGGTGCAAAAGTAACACAAACTTTCTAATTGTGCAAATTTATTTGGATTTTTATTTGCTCAAACCATATTTTTCCGTATCTTTGTGGCATAAAAATCATTGGTGCAGCGATGTTCCTGCCCCATATTTATGAATATAAAATACTTGTTCAACTATCAAAAATCCAAATCTGTCTATGAAAAAACAAAAGATATCTTTGGAATTTGAGCTACAATCGAATTCAGAAAACATCATCTGGGCACTCATCAGCACAGACAGCGGACTGCAAAAATGGATTGCGGACGTAGTGGAAACAGACGGAGACTCCTTCACCTTTACCTGGGGAGACCCCGACTATGAACACGAAACACGGCGTGCCATCATCGAAGAACTGGTCAAGAACTCACACATCCGCATGCGCTGGGACGACGACCCAGACGAGGATGCCTATTGGGAAATCAAGATGGTAAGAAGCGACCTGACGAACGATTATCTGTTGGAAATCACAGACTATGCCTTCAGCGAAGATATTGATTCGCTGAACGACATCTGGGAACAGAACTTCGAGGAGTTACACCGCAACACAGGACTATAAAGTGCACCGTTCTTTTACGGCAAAGGCAAAAAACTCCATACGCATCACTCCCCACTCGACTTTTTTGTCGCTTTACTTGCAAAGAACTCCTAACTTTTTACTACCTTTGCACCCTGATAGTCACGCGTGCGTGCCAACAGTGTGTACATGTTTCACATCAAGAAGTTAGACATATTTATCCTCAAGCAGTTTGCACTGCTTTTTGCAGGCACCTTCCTCATCAGCCAGTTTGTCTTGATGATGCAGTTCCTGTGGAGATATGTAGACACCCTGATTGGCAAAGGACTGTCGATGGAGGTCTTGGCACAATTTTTCTGGTACATGGCACTCATGCTCGTACCCCAAGCCCTTCCCCTTGCCATCCTTCTCTCATCACTGATAGCTTTTGGAAACCTCGGCGAGACATCTGAGCTGACAGCTATCAAAGCAGCGGGCATCTCACTGTTGCAGGCTTTCCGCTCTCTGATAGTAGTGAGCATCATCATCGCTTTCATCTCTTTCGACTTTCAGAACAGTATTGTTCCTGATGCTCAGGAGAAGATAGGACAGTTGCTGGTGTCCATGAAGCAGAAAAGTCCTGAACTGGAGATTCCAGAGGGAGTCTTCTATGACGGCATACCACAGACCAACATCTACGTTCAGAAGAAAGACTTAGAGACAGGACGGCTCTATGGCATCATGATTTATAAGATGACCGACAGCTTCGAAGATGCCGCCATCATTCTGGCAGACTCTGGCATGTTGCAGTCGACGGCTGAGAAGAAACATCTCATGCTGAACCTGTGGAGCGGTGAGTGGTTTGAGAATATGCGGTCGAGTGAACTGGCAGGAAGTGCCAGCGTACCCTACCGGCGTGAGACATTCAGTCATAAGACCATCGTCCTGGACTTCGACGGCGACTTCAACATGGCTGATGCAGCAGGTTTCTCTTCTGATGCCCGCACAAAAGGGCTGTCACAGATCAGTCACGACCTCGATTCGCTGAACCATGTCTACGACAGTGTGGGAAAAGCCAACTACCAAGATGCCAAGAAACTGTACTACGCCCAGCCACGCAACATGAAGCCAGCCGAGAAGCAGCGCGCGGCGAAGTTGATGACTGCCAAGGAGATAGACATAGACACCATCTACCAACACCTGCCAGCCGACAGACGACGAAATGCTGCCAACCTTGCCTTAGGACGCATTCAGAGCCAGATGAACGACCTGGAGTTTAAGAGCATGATTACCAGCGACGGCGACAAACTCATTCGAGAACATGAGATAGAGCGCATCAACAAGTTCACGGTAGCACTCTCCTGTCTCATTTTCTTCTTCATCGGTGCACCATTAGGTGCCATCATCCGCAAAGGTGGTCTCGGCGTACCCATTATCGTGTCAGTACTGGTCTTCATCGTCTACTATATCCTTGACAACACAGGTTATCGCATGGCACGCATCGGATCGTGGTCGGTGCTCTTCGGCAAGGGACTGTCGCCGGCGGTGCTGATACCTACCGCCATTTTTATCACCTATAAAGCCAACAACGACTCGGTAGTGTTCAACATGGATGCATGGCGTAACATCATCTACCGGGCGTTGGGATTGCGAACCCGCCGACATATCGCCAGCAAGGAAGTCATCATCAACGACCCGAACTACAGACAGGATGCCGAACGGCTGGAAAAGATGAACGAAGAGATTGTCACCTACTCAAAAGAACACAACCTGAAGTCACCTCCAAACGTGGTAAAGGTGTTCTTCAAATACCAGCCCGACAACGTGGTGGAACGCATCAGCGACGAGTTGGAAGCCATCATCGAAGACCTTGCCAACACCCGCGACCGTGTCATCATGAGCGAAATCAACAAATACCCCATCATGGCGGTCAAGGCACACACGCGCCCCTTCGAGCGCCGATGGATGAACATCCTGTCTGCAATCATCGTTCCCGTCGGTGCGTTCTTCTACTTCCGCATGTGGCGGTTCCGACTGCGACTCTATCGCGACCTGAAGACCATCAGGCAGACGAATAAGAAAATCATCAGCCGCATTGACAAGCAAGGCTATTGAGCAAAAGAGTATTCTCTATATATTATAAGGTGTAACGCTCGTAAGAGCACGCTCACCTCTCACGTATGAATAAAAAACAAAAGGAAAAGATATGGAAAACTTCAAACTGAACAGCGTAGAAGAAGCTGTCAAAGACTTTAAGGAAGGTAAGTTCGTGATTGTCGTCGACGATGAAGACCGCGAGAACGAAGGCGACCTCATCATCGCGGCTGAGATGATCACACCCGAAAAGGTGAATTTCATGCTCAAGAACGCACGCGGCCTGCTCTGTGCGCCCATCACCATCAGCCGCTGTAAGGAACTGGACCTGCCCCATCAGGTGCAGGACAACACATCAATACTCGGAACGCCGTTCACCGTCTCAGTAGACAAGCTGGAAGGCTGCTCAACGGGTGTCTCTGCACACGACCGTGCGGAAACCATCAAGGCACTGGCTGACCCCAACTCGACTCCACGCACCTTCGGCAGACCCGGTCACGTAAACCCACTCTACGCCCAGGACAACGGTGTATTGCGCCGTTCCGGACACACAGAGGCTGCCATAGACCTCTGCCGCATGGCAGGACTCTACCCTGCCGGTGCGCTGATGGAAATCATGAACGAAGACGGAACGATGGCACGCTTGCCTCAGCTGATGAAGATGGCAGAGGAATGGGATATGAAAGTCATCTCCATCAAGGACATGATAGCTTACCGCTTGCAGAAGGAGTCCCTCGTGGAACAGGGTGTTGAAGCTGACATGCCTACTAAATATGGACACTTCCACATTATCCCCTTCCGCCAGAAGAGCAACGGCCTGGAACACTTCGCACTCATCAAAGGCGAATGGAAGGCCGACGAACCTATCCTCGTGCGAGTACACTCTTCATGTACCACAGGCGACATCCTCGCCAGCAAGCGTTGCGACTGCGGTGACCAGCTGCACAAGGCCATGGAGATGATTGAGAAAGAAGGCAAGGGTGTCGTTGTGTATATGCAACAGGAAGGCCGTGGTATAGGACTGATGAACAAGCTGGCTGCCTACAAGCTGCAAGAGGAAGGCATGGACACCGTAGAAGCCAACCTCTGCCTGGGCTTCAAGGCCGACGAACGCGATTATGGCTGTGGGGCTCAGATCCTGCAGAAGTTAGGCGTTCACAAGATGCGCCTGATGACCAACAACCCCACCAAGCGCGTAGGGCTGGAAGCCTACGGACTGGAGATTGTCGAGAACGTGCCCATTGAAATCAAGCCCAACGAGTACGACTACGAATACCTGAAAACGAAAAAAGAAAGAATGGGACATGAGCTCCATTTGTAGACAAAAAGGGGAAGAAACCGCCAGAAGAATAAAATAAAGTCAGGAAAGTTTCGGAAAAAAGAATAAAATGATTACTTTTGCAGCAACTTTCGAACAAACAGTAAAAGGAACATGGCACAACTATCCAATCGATTGAACCGCCTTGCACCGTCTGCAACCCTCGCTATGTCGCAGAAGAGCAGCGAAATGAAGGCACAAGGCGTTGACGTCATCAACATGAGCGTCGGCGAACCCGACTTCAACACCCCTGACCACATTAAGGCAGCCGCCAAGAAAGCTGTCGACGAGAACTGGTCGCGCTACTCACCCGTTCCGGGATATGCCGACCTGCGTGAAGCCATCGTTGCCAAGCTGAAGACCGAAAACCAATTGGATTATACCGTCAATGAGATACTGGTGTCGAACGGTGCCAAACAAAGCGTATGTAACACCGTCATGGCACTCATCAACCCAGGCGACGAGGTCATCATCCCCGCACCCTACTGGGTGAGCTATCCGCAGATGGTGAAGTTGGCAGGCGGCGAACCCGTTATTGTGAATGCCGGCTTTGAACAAGACTTCAAGATGACACCCGAACAACTGGAGGCTGCCATCACCCCGAAGACCCGCATGCTCATCCTTTGTTCACCCAGCAACCCGACGGGTAGCGTCTACACCAAAGACGAGCTGGCAGGACTTGCCGAGGTCATCAAACGCCACGACGACCTGTTCGTGCTGGCTGATGAAATCTACGAGCACATCAACTACGTGGGCAAGCATGAGAGCATAGCACAGTTCCCCGGCATGAAGGAACGCTCCATCATCGTCAATGGTGTATCTAAGGCGTATGCCATGACCGGCTGGCGCATCGGATACATCGCGGCACCTGAATGGATTGTGAAAGGTTGCAACAAGCTGCAGGGACAGTACACCAGCGGACCGTGTTCGGTCAGTCAGAGGGCTGCCCTCGAAGCATACGCTGCCTCGCAGGAATGCGTTGAAGAGATGCGACAGGCCTTTGAGCGCCGCCGCGACCTTATCGTCGAACTTGCCAAGGACATCCCCGGACTCGAAGTCAACCATCCGAAGGGCGCCTTCTATCTCTTCCCCAAGTGCAGCAGTTTCTTCGGCAAGAGCGACGGTGAACACACCATCAACAACTCTACAGACTTCGCGATGTACCTGCTGGAAGTGGGACATGTAGCCACCGTCGGCGGTGACGCCTTCGGCGATCCGGACTGTTTCCGCATGAGCTATGCTACCAGCGACGACAACATCCGCGAAGCCATGAAACGCATCAAGACCGTATTGGGCAGACTGAAATAGACTGCCCCCGACAGAGAACGTTGAGAGGGAAAACAAAAAAATAGTCGTTAAAAGTTCTTAATTAAATGACTAATTCCCTCTTAATTGCTATCTTTGCGGAGTTATTACCGGAAGTCATGACAATAAAAACACCGTAAATCCGTTGAAAACAAGCAAATAAACCGAATTTTATTATTAATTAAATTCATTTATAACTAAAAATTAAAATTAAGTATTATGGCAACTAATCAAAAAGCAGCCCCCAAGAAAAAGTCTGAGGGCTTTCAGGGAGTAAGAGGCGCATTCTGGATTATCGTCGTTTGCGCAATCATTGCAGTTCTTTTGTTCAACTTCTGGATGGGTCGTGAGGCTAACTTCGCTGATGCCAGCAAGGAAACACCTATCAACGTTTGGGGTACTATCTTCAAGGGTGGTGTTATCGTGCCTGTGATCCACACCCTGTTGCTCACCGTATTGGCTCTGTCTATCGAGCGCTGGCTGGCGCTGAAGACCGCTTTCGGTAAGGGTGCTCTTCCTAAGTTTGTTGCAAACATCAAGGCTGCGCTCAACGCAAACGACTTCGCAAAGGCTCAGCAGCTCTGCGACCAGCAGAAGGGTTCTGTAGCAAACGTTGTTTCTGCTTCTCTGAACGCTTACAAGGAGATGGAAGCTACCTCTGGCATCAAGAAGGCACAGAAGGTTGCTAAGATCCAGCAGGCTCACGAAGAGGCTTCTCAGCTCGAAATGCCGACGCTGACCATGAACCTCCCGATGATTGCTACCATCGTTACTCTCGGTACGCTGACCGGTCTTCTCGGTACCGTTGTCGGTATGATCCGTTCATTCTCCGCACTGTCTGCAGGTGGTGGTGCTGACTCAGCCGCTCTGTCTGCCGGTATTTCTGAGGCACTTATCAACACCGCGTTCGGTATCGGTACATCTTGGTGCGCCGTTGTAGCTTACAACTACTACACGAACAAGGTTGACAAGTTGACATTCGCACTCGACGAAGTTGGTTACTCAATCGCTCAGACATACGAAGCAAACCACGCAGAAGAGGCTTAATTTTTGCTAACCCTTTAAATCATTTATCACTATGGGTAAAGTAAAAGTTAAGAAGAGTGACGTCTGGATTGACATGACACCTATGTCAGACGTGATGACCCTGCTTCTGACTTTCTTCATGCTCACCTCGACATTCGTCAAGAACGAGCCGGTGAAAGTCAACACGCCAGGATCAATCTCGGAGATTAAGGTGCCTGAGAACGGCGTTCTGACCATCCTGGTGAGTCCGGAAAAGGACAAGTCAGGAAAGCCCACGGGCGAAGGTCAGGTATTTATGAGTATCGACAATACCGATCAGCTCGGTGCTGCCCTCGACGATATGGCAGGCCGCTTCGGTATCAGCTTGAATGGAAATCAGATCAAGACCTTCCGTCTGGAGTCTACCTTCGGTATACCGATGAAGGAATTGCCTGGCTACCTGTCCATGTCCAGCCAGAACCGTGCAAAGGTTCTCCCCACCAAGGGTATCCCCTTGGATAGCATCGACGGTGGCATGAGTGAGTTCCAGCAGTGGGTAGACGCAGCCCGTACAGCCAACGAAGAAATCAAGATTGCTTTGAAGGCCGACGCTGCAACACCTTACAAGACGGTGAAGAAGGTCATGAATGAGCTCCAAGATATGGACGAAAGTCATTACTACATGATAACGAATCTCAAAACATCGGAGGATCAATAATGGCTAAGAAAGAAAGCAAACAGAAAAAGATCAATGTCCGTGTCGACTTTACGCCGATGGTGGATATGCTCATGCTTCTCATTACGTTCTTCATGCTTTGTACCACGCTGAGCAAGCCTCAGACCATGGAGTTGACCATGCCGAGTAATGATGATAACACACTGGAGGAGCAGAAGAATGAAGCTAAGGCTTCTGAAACTGTCACTCTGTATGTAGCTGCTAACAACAAGCTCTACTATGGCGAAGGCATACCAGAGTACAACAATCCCGCATGGCTCAAGGAAACATCCTGGGGCGACAAGGGCATCCGCAACGTACTCCGTGAGCACGCCACAGAAGACGGTACGAAACCTGTAAAGCGTATCGAGTTAGCTGTCAAGGCTCTTGATGCAAAGAAGGCAAAGAATCCGGCGCTCTATCCGGACAGTATCTACCAGAAAGAATTGATTAAAATCAAGGGTGGACAACTGGAAGATGGCAAGATTCCTACGCTGACTGTCGTCATCAAGGCTACCGACAACGCTTCATACAAGAATCTGGTAGACGCTCTCGACGAGATGCAGATCTTGAGTATTGGTACTTATGTCATCGACAAGATTAACGACAATGACAAGAAACTCCTGTCATCAAGAAACGTCGTTGAATAACAATCGGTGATCTAACAAACAATTAAAACAAGAAACAATGGCAAAAATTGATTTGATTGACCCGAAATGGGTGGACATGGTTTTCGCTAGCAAAAATAAGGAGTACGGAGCTTACCAGTTGCGTAAGGGTACTTCAAGCCGAAACATCAAGTCTATACTGATCTTGGTCATTGCTGCTGGTCTCGTCGGAGGTTTCCTTGCCTACAAGGTACATGCAGACAAAGTTGCTGAAGAGCAGCGTGCATACATGGAAGCATTGGAACTCTCCAAGTTGCAGGAGCAGGCTAAGAAAGAACAGAAGAAGGAAGAAAAGAAGATTCAGCCTAAGGTAGAACCGAAGAAAGAGATTCCTGAGGTTCGTGAGTCTCAGAAGTTTACCGCCCCCGTCATCAAGAAAGACGAGTTGGTAAAGGAAGAGAACCAGGTGAAGCAGATGGACGCGTTGAAGAAAGACGTTGCCGTTTCCAATCAGGACCAGGAAGGTACGAAAGACCGTACCGTAGAGGCCGTACGTAACGACATCGCCGTCAACGTTCCACCGCCACCAGTAGAAAAGAAGGAAGAAGTGAAGCATGTTGTCGAGAACAAGGTCTTCGACATCGCAGAGCAGATGCCTTCGTTCAAGGGTAATGTCAACCAGTGGCTGGCTTCCAACCTGACCTACCCGGCAGTAGCTGCCGAGAATGGTATCCAGGGCCGCGTCATCGTACAGTTCGTCGTAGAAAAGGACGGTAGCGTCAGCAACGTACAGGTAGTACGTTCTGTAGACCCCGCCCTCGACCGCGAGGCTGTCAACGTAGTAAAGCGCATGCCGAAGTGGAACCCAGGTATGAACAACGGTCAGCCGGCACGTGTGAAGTACACGCTGCCTGTAACCTTCAAACTGCAGTAATTACATGAAAAGAACGTTATTCTACAGCATCATTGTAGGATTATCTATACTGTTAACCGGCATGTCTTCTTGCTCAGGCGAGAAGAAGCCGGTTAACGGTAGAACAGACACACCGACATCAGGGACGATTCAGTTCGTCTCTGATGAAAGTTTTAGTCCTGTCATGACTGAACTGGTCAACCAGTTCGAGTTTGTATATCCCAAAGCACACCTTGAGCCGCTTTACACCGACGAGATTACCGGTTTTCAGATGATTAAAGACCTGAAGACATGCCTGTTCATCACGTCACGACCGCTCAAGGACAGCGAGGTGTCCTATCTGAAGACGAAACGGCAGTTGCCGCAAGTGTTCCCCATCGGATATGACGGGCTGGCACTCATCGTCAACAGACAGAACCAAGACACCTGTATCACCGTCAAAGATGTGAAGCGCATCCTCTCAGGACAGGTGCAGAAGTGGAGCGAGATAGTACCCGGCTCCACTCGCGGAAACATCGAGGTGGTCTTCGACAACAAGCAGTCGGCAACGCTACACTATGTCGTTGACTCCATCCTTGACGGGAAACCCATCAACAGCCCCAACGTGGTTGCTGCCAAGACCAGCAAGGAGGTCGTAGACTATGTCGACAAGACACCCAACGCCATCGGTGTCATCGGCTCCAACTGGCTGAATGACAAGCGCGACACCACCAACACCACCTTCAAGAAGAATATCCACGTCATGTCTGTAACGGTGAAAGACAAGGCAACGCCCATGAACAGCTGGAAACCGTATCAGGCATACTTACTCGACGGACGCTATCCGTTTGTAAGAACACTATACGCTATTGTCGTAGACCCGCAGAAAGGATTACCCAACAGCTTCGGCAACTGGATTGCCGGACCCAAGGGACAGCTCATCATCTTCAAAGCTGGTCTCCTACCCTATCGCGGCGACATCATGATCAAGACGGTAAACGTGAAGAGGTGACCCCATAAAAAATCACCCCACGGCTTAAACCAAAAGGACAAAACACCGTCCATAAGAATAAAAACAAAGAAATAACAATAACAAGTCTAATCAATAACAAAAAACAAGAGATGATGAAAACAATGAAATATCTACTCGTAGGAGCACTGATGGGTATCTCTGTTTCTACAATGGCACAAGAAGTCGAGTTCAGCAAGGCTCTCGCACCTATCGCACAAGAGTTGAAGGCCAACCCTGCCAATGCAGAGAAGATGGCAAAGGACTACATCAAGGAGTACAAGAAGAATCCGGACGCTATCCTCTCACTCGGCAGCGCCTTCCTCACAGTAAAGAACTATGCCAAGGCCGACGAACTGGCAGAAATGGTACTGGAGCGCAACAAGAAGAACCCGAAGGCACAGGCTGAAGCCTATATCCTCAAGGGTGACATCGAGGCAGTGAAGGACCAGAGCGGCAACGGTGGCGGCGCAGCCTCCCACTATGCCACTGCCATGAGCCTCGACCCGAAGAACCCGCAGGGCTACATGCGCTATGCAGCCATCTACCGTAAGATTAACCCCTCACTGGTAGAGCAGACCTACAACGAACTGAAGAAGAACATCCCCGACTTCCCCATCGACGCTGAGGCAGGTCACTCTTTCTTCAGCGGCAACAAGTTCGACAAGGCTTTCGAGAACTACGCCAAGTGCGACATCAACCAGCTCGACGAAGGCAAGCTCGTAGAATATCTGGTCTCTGCCGTCCAGCTCAACAAGTATGCTGACGCGCTGAAGATTGCCGACTTCGGTGGTAAGAAGTTCACCAAGAACGCCACCTTCGCACAGCTCGGTCTCTGGTCGGCAGTAGAGACGGAGAGTTTCCAGGCTGCTGAGGCGTACGCCAACCGCTACCTCGCCATGGAAGGCGAGAAGAACGCTACCGACCACACCTATCACGGCAAGGCTCTCGTAGGCTTGCAGCGCTACGAAGAGGCTATCGAGAAGTTCAACAAGGCTCTCGAAGCAAACCCCGAAGCTACCGAGCCGCTGGCACGCATCTCTGAGACCTACACCAAGATGGGACAGGAAGACAAGGCACTGGAGTACAGCGAGAAATACTTGGCTAAGAACAAGAACGCCAACATCCTCGACTATGCTAACCTGGCACAAATCTACGTCAACAAGGCTGAGAAGGGTGACAAGGTAGCCAACTACGAGAAGGCGCTCTCCATCTACGACCAGATGGTAACGAAGTTCCCCGACTACGCATCATGGACCAACGGCATCGCTGCCGGCATCGCTGATAAGGCAGGCAAGGAAGACCTCGGTGCACAGTACAACCAGAAGATTGTAGACGAACTGGGTGGCAAGGAAAGCCTCAGCGACAACCAGAAAGGCTACCTCATGCAGGCTCTCCGCAAACTGGGCTACTACTACTGGGGCGAGAAGAACAACCTTGATGCTGCAAAGCCTTACTACGAGCAGCTCATCAAGCTCGACCCGAACGACAAGAATGCCAAGGCTGCCCTCGGCATCGAGTAAGACAACCCACGAAGTGCCTTCATGACAAAGGCACAGCAAACAAACATAATGAGGAGGTGAACACCATTCAAGGATGTTCACCTCCTCTTTGCTTATAAGCCAAGACTTTTAAAATTGCTACCATTGCTAAACAGGATAGACCATCTAGCCCAACTAGAAAAACTAGCCAGACTAGAATGGCTAGAACTACTAGAAAAGGCTAGAAAACCTAGAATGGCTACCCCATCAGCTTATCCTCCAGTTCAGCTATCCGCCTATTGGCTGCCTCCAGTTCGCGCTTCAGCCGTTCAATCTCCTCGCGCTGATTGCTACGATAGCCCAGTCGGGCAGCAGTCATTCGCTCCTTGATACCACCTTCCTTGACGAAAGTCTCTTCTTGCTGTTTCTGGTAGGTAATCATCATTTTGTCCACCATGTGGCAAAGCGTCAGGGCTACGTTTGCCATTTCTTCATCTGTCCACTTGCTGAAGAAGCTTTGATAGTCATCGACCTTGTTATGACTACGGCAGAATTTCAGCATACCGTCATAGCGCGGACTGCCAACAGTCCATCTTTTAAGACGGCGTGAGACGATATAGTCCTCATAGTCTTCCTTCAGTTCCTTGATGCTGCTACGTGCCACGTTCAGCAGCTTCAGCTCCATCTCCATTGAGGTAACACCGTCAGCAGAACCTTCCACTATGTTTTGCTTTCCCGACCGTGCTGCCTGCACCATCTGGTCTATCGTTCGGTCGCCCCTGGTAAGGAATCGCTTGGTAAAGACATAAGTCAACTGGTAGAGCACATTCGACTTCTGATAGAAGTAAAGCCCTTCCCAGTTGGGTTGCCTGCGAAGCACTTGCGGAATATAATTGTCCATCTTACTAGTAATATTTTATCATTCGCAAAGGTAATAAATATCGGAGAAAAAGCTAAAGAATAACCCACAAAAAAATCAATCGCTACACCATAGCAATAGCTCAGCGAGAACAGCTTGAAACATGCGGTATGAGGGAGTGTCAAAATAGGCACATCCTCATTCTCGGTTCTCAGAAGTGATATTTTCATAGCTTCTATTTTTTATGTTGATGACTACCGTTCGCTGGTCCGCCTGCTACCACACGCTTGTACTCACAATACCAAGAAACTGATAGCAACTGAAATTAAAAGTAAACAAAAAGAGAGTCAACAGAAAGTATAACTAAGTATTAACCAAAGTCAACCACAACTACAAATAAGACTCAAAGTAGTCAACTAAAATCGTTAAACTACATCTGGTCCGCCTGCTACCACACGCTGGTACTCGCAATACCAAACGTTGGTACTCGCAATACCAAGCGTTGGTACTCACAATACCACACGTTGGTACTCGCAGTACCAAACGCTGGTACCACTTTGGTACTGCCGCTACCCCAGGTCATACACCTGCTGATAGTCGCTGAACACCACGTTCCTGTCGTAGCCAAACTTCTCAAACAGGCGGCAGATCCACTCTTGCTGCTCCGGCATCAGCAGCCGTTCGCCACGCTTGTAGCGGTAGTAGGTGCCGTGACCGCCCAGGTAGTGTTCCATCTGTTGGCGCATCTCTGCCACATGCTTCTGCTTCACGTCGGCGAAGATATTGCCGAAACCGCGGGCAGCCCTCACGAGACGCAGCTGGTAGAAATACTCACAAGCGCCGCCGTGCAAGGCATTGGGATATACCGCCATGCCACTTGTCTTCCGATCAGGCACCTGACGCCCCACCACGTAGCGCATACACTCCTCCTTCCGCGGACACCCTTCGTTGAAGCAGAGTGCCAACTGCGGAGAAACATCATTAAAATCAAATAAAGTTAGTTCCATTGTAGTAAAGAATTTAAAATGGTAAAACATTAAAAAACAACCTTTTTCTGACTATAAAATTACTCATTTTTTGTCGGAAAACCAAATTTTTCACCCAAAAATACGTAAAAAAACTGTCAATTTCGTGTTAGCAATCTGTTAAAACGCCCATTTTCTGCCACTTCTGCCACACTTCTGCCACACGTAGCCGATTGATTATCAAATGGTGTTGCAGATGTGGCAGATTTGCAGCACTTTTTTAAAACTTTATGTAGCGTGGTTTGCTGCAACACCCCAAGGAAAAACCGATATAAAGAAGCGCCAAAACGGGTGGCAGGAAGAGTGGTCATGACACCGTTTTTTGCTCATTTATAAATTTTTATGGGGACAACAGGCTGTAGTATCACGGAAAAAGTCGTAACTTTGTACCATGAAACTACCTATCGGCATACAAGACTTTGAGAAAATCCGCACCGGCGGTTATCTCTACATAGACAAGACTGAGCTGGTATATCGCCTCGTCTCCGAGGGGTCGTATTACTTCCTCTCCCGTCCGCGCCGCTTCGGTAAGTCGTTGCTCATCTCTACGCTCAAGGCACTGTTCCTCGGCAAGCGCGAACTGTTCAAGGGCTTGGCTATAGACCAAAAGGAAGATTGGGACTGGGCTGTGCACCCCGTGCTGCACCTTGACCTGAACACCAACAAGTATGACAAGCCAGAGGTGCTGACAAAAAAACTGGACGATTCACTCCATGAATGGGAAAGCATTTATGATTGTGCCCGTTCAGACCTACCTTTAGGTATGCGCTTTGAAAAAGTCATCAAGGCTGCATACGAAAAGACCGGCCTGCGCGTGGTCATACTCGTTGACGAATATGACAAACCGATGCTGCAAGCCATCGGCAACAAGGAACTGCAGGACGAGTACCGCAACACGCTGAAAGGATTCTACGGCGCGCTGAAGTCCATGGACGGCTGCATCAAGTTCGCCATGCTCACGGGCGTTACAAAGTTCGGCAAGGTCAGCGTCTTCAGCGACCTTAACAACCTGATTGACATCTCGATGTATCCTAAGTACCACGCCATCTGCGGCATCACGGAGCAGGAACTGCTCAGCGTATTCGACAAGCAGATAGATGAACTTGCGGCATACAACGGTATGGCACGCGAGGAGTGCATCGTCAGGCTGATGAAGATGTATGACGGCTACCACTTCAACGAATTTTCCAAGGAGGGCATATATAACCCCTTCAGCATATTAAACACGTTCAACAATTACATCTTCCGCAGCTACTGGTTTGAGACAGGCACGCCGTCATACCTCGTGGAACTCTTGAAGCGTCACCACTATAACCTTGAAGAGATGGCTACGTCGGAGGTCACGGCAGACGTGCTGAACAGCATAGACGCTGAGTCTACCAACCCCATCCCCGTCATATACCAGAGCGGCTACCTCACCATCAAGGGCTACAAGGAGCGTTTCCAGAAATACATCCTCGGTTTCCCGAATGAGGAGGTGGAGGAAGGTTTCGTGAAATTCCTTGCACCGTTCTACCTTGACAACCGTGAGCAGCGGTCAGTATTCGACATAGAGAAATTCTCGAACGACGTGGAGGCAGGCAACATAGATCAGTTCCTCAGCCGCCTGAAGTCACTCTTTGCCAGTGCACCATACGACAGTCTGAAGGGTGACAGGGAGAACCACTTCCAGAACATGATGTGGGTAGTATTCAAGATGATGGGCTTCTACTCGCATACAGAGTACCACACCAGCAACGGCCGCATAGACCTGCTGCTGGAGACACCGCAGTACCGCTACATCATGGAGTTTAAGCTCGACGGCACAGCCGAGGAAGCCCTACAGCAGATCAAGTCCAAGGACTATCCGCTGCAATACGAACAAGACACCAAGCAGACATTTTTAATAGGTGTCAACTTCTCCAAGGAGACCCGCACCATAGACAGGTGGGCGATGGAATGAGACGTCGGCGAAGAAAGGCATAGACATCAACCGCGGCAGGAAAATGGTTGTAAGATAATACAGATAACGCCATGAGATAGTAAAAAGCGGTGTCATGCAGACAGTCATGACACCGCTTTTTTGTTAAATAAGACCTATTGAAAAACTAATACCTTCTGCAAGTCAAAAGAGCAGCACCCCTCGACCTTCGGTTGTTTGTTTCCTAAAGGGACTCAAGAAGCTTGCCCGATATCTGCCTTGGCGAGAAAAGGTCGGATAAGCTCAAACGTTTGATGGAATGCCGCAGCCACCGGAAATCGTCATTCGACCATTAAGAAAACAGGAATGGAGAAAGAAAAGAGCCAAAAGTTTTGCGTGTTTGACTAAAACTTCATACTTTTGCAGGCGATTACGGGGAGAAAGCCCCGTACTTTAATGCATTGCTTATTATTCGCACTTAACCGAAGAGACCTGAGAAATCATTTTGGAATAGTCGGATAAACAGCAAAAGGGAGACCCGAAATGGCTTTCCTTGCCAACGGTATAGCATGCACACGCTTTGGCGTGGGGCATTCTTATATGTTGGCAGGGGTTCCATTCTCAGGTCCGCCCCTATGGTTAAGTGCATAAGAAAAGCTCCTACGCCATTTCTTTATGCACTTCGGTCATTGCGTAAAGGATGTCATCGCCAACAGAAATGGAACATTTGTATCAAATAGGAATGCGGTTTGCTGCATGGCTTGTCATGGCTATGTGGCGCAGTCGCGCTTTCCGCAAATACTTATTGGTCAGCAATCCCAAGATTTATAAGTTCATCTTGGGACAATGGAATCTGCTGACCCAAATTCATGAGAAATCAAAAGGCAACCAGCAAAGCACCTATTGGTTTCATGCGGCATCGTATGGAGAGTACAACGTGATAAGACCTATCATACAGGAAATCAGGAAAAAGAACATCCGCGTTGTCGTTACGTTCTTCTCCTCGTCGGGATTTGAAGCCTTAATCAAGAAAAACCAGAAGAGCAATGAAGTTGACGACGTTTTCTATCTGCCGTGGGACACGAAGAAAAACGCCAGCCTGTTCTTAGATGAAGTGAAACCCCAGAAAGCCATCTTTGCCATTTCGGAATACTGGATCAACTACCTGAACGAATTAGGAAGGCGCAACATTCCCACGTATTTCGTCTCGATGTATGTAGGAAAGAAGTCATACCTGTTGAAATGGTACGGAAGAACTATCAGAAAGGCCTTACACAACGTCCACACATTCATGGTCCTGGACGAGGAGTCGAAGAACAACCTCGGCAAGATAGGTTTTGATAACGTCATTGTCACTGGCGACCCACTGTTTGACAATGCTATTTCCCTGAGTCATAAGCCCTATCATAACAAGATAATAGAACGTTTTTGCAACGGTTCGCACGACATATTTGTAGCAGGAAGCACCAGTGACAAGAAAGATTTGGCACTGGTTTCTGCGCTGGCAAACACAAATCCAGACGTTAAATTCATCGTGGCACCCCATGAAATCAGCGAAGAGAGCCTTCATGAAATCATCTACCACATGAAGGGCAAGACGCTGCTCTGTTCAGAATGCGATACGAACACAGATTTTAGGGATACGCAAATCCTGGCAATAGACTTCTTCGGTTCACTCTCACAAATCTACAGCTACGGCAGGTGGGCATACGTTGGCGGGGGCTTCACCCCACACCTGCATAGCGTCATCGAACCAGTCGTATATGGAATTCCCGTAGCCTTCGGACCGAAAATCAGGCGCAAGAAAACAGCAAAGCGATTGGTGGAAACAGGCATCGGACACATTGTCCGCAACCCAAGAGACATAAAAGCATGGTTCATGGAGATGTCAGCCCCTGAGAAACTTGCCCGCGTCAGCGAACGGTCAAGGCAGTATATTAATTGCCATTCCAGTGTATCCGCCAACATAACAAAGATTATCCTGTCATGAAAAACATCCAATACCATATACTCCTATGTATATTAAAGACTATAGCCAGGATGCCGTCCCCTTCGCTATACAGACTTAGCGATGCAACAAGCTTCATCCTCATGCACATACTTCACTATAGGTATGCTGTGACTAAGGGAAACTTGGAACGCTCTTTTCCCGATAAGAGCGAAAAAGAGATTGCAGACATCATGAAAGGCTTCTATCTTCATCTGTCTGACATCATTTTTGAAACCATCAAACTACTACATATCAGCGATGCAGAATTGAGACAGCGTGTGGAAGTCAGGAATACAGAACTGGTAGAGAACCTGTCTGCCGACGGCAAGCCTGTCATCCTGTTTCTCGGTCACTACGGCAACTGGGAATGGGTACAAGAAATCACCCGACGCTATAGCCGCCCCACCATCAATGCCGAAATCTATAGACCCATCAGAAACAGTATCATGAATCGCCTCATGAAGACCATACGCTCCAGGTTCAACACCATCCCAATTCCGCAGAACCATGCCGTCAGACATCTTCTGCAGATGCAAAGAGAGGGGCAGCAATTCCTTGTCGGCTTTATTTCAGACCAACGACCTAACAGCAAAAACCTTTACCACTGGACTACATTCCTCCATCAAGACACCGCATACGCTATAGGGGGAGAAGAAATCGGCAGACACCTGAATGCCCATTTTCTGTTCCTGAAAATAGAGAAGCTACAGCGTGGACATTATGTCATGACCATTCAGGAGATGGACATCACCGAATTTGCCAATCAGGACTACCCCTATACACTACAGTTCATGCGCATGATGGAAGAGTGCATCCGTAAGGAACCCCGCTACTGGCTATGGAGCCATAACCGATGGGAATTCGACCGGGAAGGAAACACGATACATAAGAAATAAAAATACACACGACATGAAAATCATTTGCGTTATTCCGGCACGTGCCGAGTCGACCCGCTTCTTCGAAAAGCCATTAGCACTTATCCTGGGAAAGCCCATGATTCAGTGGGTATATGAGCACTGCATGGAAGTAAAGGAATTCAGCGGCGTCTATGTGGCAACCGACAGCGAGAGAATCAAGTCGGCTGTAGAAGCATTCGGCGGACATGCCGTCATGACATCAAACAAACATGAAACCGCTACAGAGCGTCTGTATGAAGTTTCCACAAAGATTACGGCAGACCTCTACGTAATGGTCAATGGCGACGAACCGCTACTGACCAAGGAATATATTGTACAGTGTATTCCAGAGGAGATACGTGCAGATGAGCTTTATGTCTCAAACCTGATGACAGACTTTGAGAATCCTGTTGAGGTTGTCGATGCTACCAACCTGAAGATTGTTACCGACCAACACGACCGCTGCCTGTTCATATCGCGCAGCCCCATCCCCTACCCCAAGGGAAACATGAACTATGTCTATCATAAGTTCGTAGGTGTCGGAGCCTTCAATAGCAAGGCTTTGGAATTCTACCACAACACTCCTCGCGGTCCCATTGAGAAGATAGAAGAAAACGATTCCTTCCGATTTATTGAGAACAATGTGCCCATATTCTATTACAACTGTCACTGCAAGTCGCTCTCTGTAGACAACAAGAAAGACATTACCGGTGTGGAAAACTACTTGACGGAAAGGAAAAGGTTATGAGCGGGCATGTGTTTACCGGCATCAGAAAGGGATTTTCCAACGGAAGTTACTATACCAGTAATTTCCTGAACTACCTGTTTGTGCCGAGAATCTGGTATCAGCACAGGCTGGAAAAGACAATGAGTGCATTCAGCAGTGAGCAAATCCAGCTGATGAAGAAAAGGGCAGACTATTACAACAAACTGGCATCATGCACGCCTCTGAACGGTGGCGTAACAGTGGGTGACTATCATTTTCCTTACAGGAAATATGTTGCCGACGGTAAAGCACGGCGCTTCACGTCCTATTTCAACGACCAGTATCGTGTCATGAAATACTTCCCCTCACACTACAGATTCAGGTTCATTCATGGCGACGTTACACAGATACCCTCCCATCCCACATTTGTCAAAAGCCGTCCGATAGGCAATGACAACGAAAATGCGGTGATATTGAAACTGGACAGCCGCCGGCATTTCCAGTTTGTTAAGGACAATTTGCCATTTAGCGAGAAAAAAGACATGTTGGTTTCACGCACCACATGGTGCAATGCAAGACCGTGGCGGAGATTATTCTGCGAGATGTTTTGGAACCATTCCATGTGCAATGTCGGAAAAAGCCAGCCCGAAGTGCATGAAGACTTCCCTGAAAGCGTCAAAGGATTCATGAGCATTGAAGAACAGCTGCAATACAAGTTCATTGCTTGCATTGAGGGAATAGACGTTGCCACTAACCTGAAATGGGTCATGTCGTCCAACTCTATTGCCGTTTCAGCGCCAATGAAGTTTGAAACATGGTTCATGGAAGGGACACTGATTCCCAACTACCACTACATTGAGGTAAAACCGGACTACTCTGACCTCATAGAGAAACTAAACTACTATATTTCCCATCAGGATAAAGCCGAAGCCATTATTAAGCATGCACACGAGTACGTCAGCATGTTTATGGATGAGAGTTCTGAACTGGCCACCCAACTATTAGTGGCTAAGAAGTATTTCACACTGACAAATTCCCAACTATAATGGAGATGCAGCATATCGTGTTTATCCATAAAGATTTCCCTTATGGCGGGGCAGAGAAGGTGACATACGATGTTGCCAACTACCTATGTTCACATGGGTTCATGGTGAGCATCCTAACTGCACACCACCACTTACAGCTTTATCCTTCTGATGCACGCCCGGCTTTCAACACCTTTCAGGTTCTTCATGGGAACATCAAGGCATCATGGAAAACGGCACGTACTATCAGGGATTTCGTGATAAAAGAAAAGGTTTTCGCTCTTGTCACTTATCGGGAACTACTCTATGCCGACTGGCTGAAAAGACAAACAGGTGTCAAAATCGTATTTGAACTGCACAGCCTGCCCTACTATGAGTTCATCGATATCAAAGAAAAACAGCAGCACAACCTGCTGACGAACATGGTATATCGCTGCGGCTTTGAACAATTGCTCACTACATTCTACAGAAAAAAGTATCGGAGAATCTACAGATGGGCAGATGCTTACGGTGTCCTTTGCCATGCGTATAAGAAAAAAGTCATCACGGAACTGGGACTGAATGAAGATAACAAGATTTGTGTATTGCCAAATCCTGTTGAACATCCTCAGCATATTAAGATGCAAAAACAAAAGATTATTGCATACGTGGGCAGGCTTAGCAGAAGGGATAAAAGAGTTGACCGACTGCTTCGTATATGGCAGAAGTGCCAAAAGCCACTACATGACTGGCAACTCAGTATAATCGGCTCTGGAGAAGAAGAAGACTACCTACAAAAGATGTCTCAAGATCTGAACCTGAAGAGGGTGTCATTTCTGGGTTATAAGAAAGATATGCAACCCTTTTATGATGAAGCTGCCATACTCTGCATGACCTCATCCTTTGAAGGATGGCCCATGTCCGTAGCCGAAGCTCAGGCTAACGGTGTCGTTCCTGTCATGTTTGACAGTTTCGACGGGGCAAGGGAAATGGTTTCATCGCCAGACGAGGGAGTTCTCGTAACGCCTTATGACGAAGAGGCTTATGCCATTTCTCTCACTCAATTGGCATTAGACGACAGTTGGAGAAGGCAGATGCAGGACGGAGTCATTAGAAAAGCAAAGAGCTATTCTACTGACAGGACTGGAAAGAAATGGATTCAAATGCTGAAAAAGTTATGAAAAAGAATACAAAGCCAAAGAACATCCTCATCATCAGACTCTCTGCCTTGGGCGATGTGGCGATGACCATTCCAGCCATTTACAGCGTCGCGATGACCTACACCCGTCACCACTTCTATGTCCTGACCAACAGCCTGTGCGCCCAGTTGTTCGTAAGAAAGCCTTCCAACATTACACTTATACCAGCGGAGGATGTCTCTACAGGCAAGATATTGAAGAGCCTTCACAAGATGAGAATAGACAAGGTCGCTGACTTGCACAACGTTTCAAGATCGTGGATGATAGACCTCTACTTTCTACTTCGGCTGAAGCCTGTCGCCATGCTAGACAAGAGGCGTTGGGAGAGAGGCGACATCTTGTTTCGGCAAAAGCATACACGACGACCCTTCATCTGGAGATACTTCGACGTTTTCGCAAAGATGGGGCTGCCCACTCAGCCCCTCTTCACAACTTTCTTCGGCAACAGCTTGCCAGCCGTCCCCATACCACTGCATAAACGAAGAGGCATACGATGGGTGGGCATCGCTCCCTTTGCTCGCTATCCCAGCAAAATTTATCCGGAAAGTTTGATGCTGAAGGTCATAAAATTGCTTCAGGGCAGCGGTTGGAACGAGATTTTCCTTTTCGGAAGCAAAGGGAAGGAGGAAGAAACATTATGCCAGTGGGCGGCAGGACTGCCAAGGGTACACGTCGTGGCAGGCAAACTTTCGTTGAAAGCTGAGATTGAGCTGATGAGCCACCTTCACGTCATGGTAGCTATGGACTCTGCCAACATGCACATAGCAGCACTGACGGGTGTGAGGGTGGTCACCCTTTGGGGAGGAACGACACCAGCTTGCGGCTTTACTCCTTGGCAGTATAACATGAATGACGCTCTCATGAAGCCCCAGCCATGCCAACCTTGCTCTATCGCTGGAAGCGAACAATGCAAAATACATTCTTTCGCCTGCATGAGAGAATTGTCACCATTAACCATCTTGACAAAGATATTAGAATGATGAAACATATAAAACAACAAGTGGCGTATATCGCCATACATTTTCTGCTATGCCTTGGGTTCTTTCTGTTCGTACAAAAACCTGTCTTTCTGCTGTGGCATAAAGGATACAACAACACGGTATATCGACTGACCGATATATGGGATATTTACTCGAACGGTCTTGCCATCGACGCGGCTACAGCTGCCTATCTGACAGTAATTCCATTGATTTTCACGTGGTCGGGATGCCTGCTACGTCGGTTTCCGCTACAAAAGAGTCTTCAGGTTTACGATGCCATCATAGCAGTTCTGATGGTACTTGCCACCGTTGCCGACACTTCGCTCTATGAATTCTGGGGATTCAAGCTCGACAAGATGGCTTTTTATTATCTTGCAGATCCTAAAGATGCCTTTGCAAGTGTTTCATGGAGCTACCTGACCATAAGAATAACGGCAACGATTGTCATGTCCTATATCACTTGGAAAGTATTTACCTGGTCTGTCAAATTGCTGGATAACAACTGTTACGTTCAGACCATAAAGCAAAGGCTTTTAGTATGTTTCGCCTTTATACTACTTTTGGGTATTGACTTCTCTATCATCAGAGGATGGCGAATATGGCCGAATACCCCTGCAAGGGTGTATTACTCATCCATAACCTTCTTCAACCATGCCGCCCTCAACCCTCTGTACAATGTTGCCTACTCCGTTACCAAGCGCGAGAACTTCGCAAAAGAGTTTCGATTTTATACTGATGAGGAGCGGAAAAAAATCTACAATGGTCTTTTCCCCAACAAGAGTGTCGGGACACAGCATGTACTAAGGGTGAAGGAACCCAATGTGCTGGTCATCGTCATGGAAAGTTTTGGAGGATATTTCCTGAAGAGTCTGGATAATACCAGACCGATAGGAATACAGACAGAACGGATTATGACATCGGAGAGCTTGTGGTTTTCAAATGCCATAGCAGGAAGCTTCAGAACGGACAGAGGCATCGTCTGCATACTGAGCGGCTATCTCGGACAACCTACCACCAGCATCATGCGGTACACGCATAAGGTCAGGAATCTTCCCGGACTGGCTAAAACTTTGAAAAGATACGGCTATCAGACTCAGATGCTATACAGCGGTGACATGACTTTTTTCAACATGGCCGACTATTTCATTGCAGCTGGCCATGACAAACTTATCAGTCAGAAAGACTTTCCTACCGAAAAGCGAACCACGGAATGGGGAGTTCCTGACCATGTCGCCTTTGAATGGCTCTTCAATGACATACAGAGAAAACAATTGCAAAAGCAAAAGTGGTATACCACCTATCTGACTATTAGCTCACACAATCCCTTTGACGTTCCTTTCAACAAGTATACTGACAAGATAGACAATGCTTTTGCGTATACCGATGATTGCTTCGGAAAGTTTATAGATAGGCTCAAAAAGACACCAGCCTGGGAGAACCTGCTCATTGTCTGTACAGCTGACCACGGTTATCCGTACCTTCCTTCAGAATCACCAGCCTTTCCGCACATACCTCTGTTCTTCACGGGAGGAGCTGTTGAACAGAGAGGAAAGATTGAAACCATAGTTTCACAAACCGACATTCCTGCCACTGTTCTCGGACAATTGGGGCTACCTCACGACGAATTCATCTTCAGCCGCGATGTTCTGGCAGAAAACTACCAATATCCTTTTGCCATGATGACTTATAATGGCGGCTATCAATTCCGAGATTCTACAGGGATAACGGTCTGTGACCTCAACGGTAAACGTATCGTCAGCGGTGCCGACAAACAAAGGGAAAGAAAAGCACAAGCCATTCTGCAAACACTATACGATGACATTCAGAATCGGTAGACTATGAAGATTTTACTTTACTGTAAGAAATGTTTTTTTGCGCCTTGGATAAATCCCATTACCGACCAGTGGCCAATGTTTATAGCATACATCGTATTGGTAGGTTGGAGTTCACTATTGCAGAACTTTGCGAACAGGGCTTTCATCATATATTTACATGCCTATATTGCAGCTTCTGTCGCATATCTGTGCAAGAGCTGGATTGTAAAAGGGATGATGTATACAATTCTATTTACACTCTTCCTGATTGAGGCTTCTTTAGAAGTAAACTTCGACCTGCACATCTCGCCAAGTGTGTTAACGTTATTGGCTGAAACCACCCAACAAGAAAGCATGGAATTCCTGCATTCCATACGCTACATGCCCAGTATATATATCATTCCTTCACTGGCTATACTATTTTGCATTCAACTGATTTGGGCAGAAAAGAATCGGATAAAGACATCTTCTGTACTGAAAAAGGGGAAGGTTAACATCACTATACGATGTATTTCAGCCTTTATGCTGAGCATGGGGTGCATAACAAGTTGGTGCTATGTAACGTTGTTTCAGTGTCAGACAACAGACGAGGTCTCAGCATGGAACCTACACATGCGCCATCCCAGCGATGCCCTGACACGAACAGCCATTGCGGTCTTCGATTTACAGTTGTCTAAAAGGGAAATGGAAAAGGTTATACAACTGGCTGAAAATGTAAACCATATACGTCCCATCCATGAAGATAAGTTGCCACTCTGCATCATTTTCGTCATAGGAGAATCGTATATCAAATGCCACGCCTCACTATATGGCTATGAACTAAATACCACTCCTAACATGCTGAAAGAACAAAAAGAAGGTCGCCTGTTTGCTTTTACCAATGCTGTCAGTCCATATAACTTAACAACAAATGTCATAAGAAATCTTATCAGCTGCAATAGTATGACCGATGGCGAGAAATGGAACGAATATCCTCCTATCTCTGCAGTATTCAAGAAAGCGGGCTTCCATGTTACAATGTACGATAATCAGAAAACCTTCAGTAGAGGAGCAACGTTCACTTTTGCCATGAACACATTCCTATACTCACCACGAATGGCAGCAGCGTGCTACCATGAAACAAATGACACCACTTTTGCATACGATGGACAAATGGTGGACTACTATAAAAGCACTTCCATGAAAACTGATCAAAATCAATTGACCATATACCATTTAATGGGACAACATACTCAATTTGACAAACGATATCCAGCTGATGACAGAAGGTTTAAAGTATTTACGGCTGACAGTATTAACAGAAACGAAGAATGGCTAACAATGACAAAGAAGCAATTAATTGCACATTACGATAATGCAACCGCATATAATGATTATACCCTGAACAAGATCATGCAGCTTTACCAGAAACAAAATGCAATTCTTATTTATTTAGCCGACCATGGCGAGGAAGTTTACGACTATCGCGACAGTACTGGTCGTTTTGGTGGTGACAATCTGAAACAACTACTACGATTCCAATATGAAGTTCCATTTGTTATCTGGTGCTCAGATTACTACAAACAACACCACCCATACACCATAGAACTTATCAAACAAGCAATTAACCGCCCTATGATGACTGATAACACCTGCCAGTTACTTCTTTATCTTGGCGGAATGACAAATTCACCCTATTACAAAGACCACCGAAACGTCATTAGCCCGTCGTACAAATGTGAAACTCGAATATTAGATGAACAATACAATTACGATAAAATTATCAAAGGCAACGGTGAAAAGTCACAGAACCACGACGACACCTCGCGGGTGAAGTAGCCGATTAAGCGAGAGAAACTAAATAGAAGCACAAAAAAAGCGGCACCCGGAGGTACCGCCTGTTGAATTTAATCAGTAAGTGTGAGCGTTGCCGATTAGGGAAGGCTGATAGCCTCGTTCGGACAAACATCTGCACAAGTGCCGCACTCAGTGCAAGCATCCGGGTCGATAGAATAGATGTCGCCCTCAGAGATTGCTCCAGACGGACACTCATCGATACATGTACCACATGCGATACAGTCATTGCTAATTACGTAAGCCATAATGTTTTCCTTTTTATTGTTAATAATGTTAATGTATAATTCGGTTCCTCCATGCAGTCCTGCCATACAGATACCTACATTTTGTAGGTGCAAAGATAGATATTAATTTTTGAAATACCTACAAATGATGAGCAGATTTTTTGCTATTTATACATTGTCAAATTAAGTGGAAGCCTACGAAGAGGGGGGATGCCGCACCGTGGTGAAGCATCCCCCTCTTCTCATATAGACATCAGCCTATACTCCTTGCATCAGTTGCTGTCCGCACTATCCCATAGCTGAAACTTCTTGTAACCGCCATCGTCTGCCTCGTCTTCATCGAAGAACGAGCCACGGTTTTCGCGACCGCCCTGCTCTGACTTATTGGAGTTAGGATTAAATTCTTCCCAACCACCTCCTCCAATGCCTGGCGTACGCTCAGCAAGATGGGAATGCAAACGTAATTGCACTATCTGCGTATCGGGAACTTGATATACTTTTTTCATTCTTTCCTTCATTACTTCTTGATTACGACTTTCTTACCATTGACAATATATACACCTGGGCTGACCACTTGGGTAACCTTACGTCCCTGAAGGTCATAGATGGTATTGTCTTCATTCATAGGCATACGTTCGCTGGTTGTCACCTCCTGCACTCCGGTTGCTATCGGCGGGTCTTGAACCTCGTCCATGATTGCCGAGAAGTTCAAGAACAGGAACCGACCTCCTTGACCGGCTGTCTTAGGCTGAGTATAATAGAGTTTGTTGTGCACAACGAACTTATTGTTCTCCATGCCGGTATAGTCGCTATTGGCATTGCGCATGAAGCCCACGTTGCGGCCCGACTTACCGAAGACGAATACCCACTGATCGTCGGTGACGTCTTCCAGTTCCTGAGTCAGGTATTGGTACTTCAACTGACTGTCTCGTAGTCGTTCCACCGTATTTGCGTCCCATTTGATTTCTGACGGATCGGCAACGGTAAGCGGTACGGTACTTGCATCGGTTACTTCCTTTCCTGCAAGATCCCAACCGTCAACGTAGATGATGGCAGGAACACCGGCTGGGAGGACTCTGTTGCCATTAGCCAAGCCCTCACCGGCAACCTTTGTAATGTTCACTTGATAATACTTCGAGCCGTTAGGTGCCGTTTTCTCCTCGCCACGCATGGTGTTGGTACAGCTGTAGGCGTAAGCACCAGTCGGAATGGTGACATCGAAAGGCAGACAGACGGAAGCATAGTACATATCTTCGCCGTAGTCTTTCAGCTTCAAATTCAGCGGTCGCTGATAAGTATTGCCGGCAGAGTTGGCGGCAGTCGTTCCGACGGGTTCGAGGAGCCACTTCGTGTCGTGTGTGTAGATGGTTTCACCATCGACGATTCCGTTGGAGATATTCAACTCGTCTGTCGTATCGTTGATACCGTACTTCATCTTGTTCGGGTTGCAGCTGAGGTACGAAGTTTCTGCATTCTCGCCTGTGACGTTTGCCTTGGTACGCATCTGGAATGCCGTCTGTCCGATGTCCTGCATCTGGAAGAGTTTGCTGTTCTCCTCTGCGTCTTCATCAGCCTTCAGGATATTGTCGCTGACCACCAGTCCCTGTGTCTGCATCTTCATGTAGCCGTTGGCATCGCGGGTAACGTAGAGAACGCTCGACGGGTCGAACTCCGGATCGGGCACTTCCAGGAGCGAGGTATTGGTGATGCCCTCTACCCAGTCGTTGCCGTTGTAGTCGGAAAGTTTGTCGAGGGTTGTCGGACTGCCCACCGTACCATAGAGGTGCAATGGTGTGCCGCCCTCCTGCTCCAGTTCCTTCTTGTGCAGGTAGCCGCTGACATACTGACCGCCAACAAGTCCGTTGCCGGCTGAGTAAGCCTTCAGGCGGTAGTAGCCGTCGGTGAACTGGACAAGGTTGGCCGGGTTGTGGACAATGGCGGCAGCGGTAGCAAGCTGCTCGGCAGAAGCTGAGCCATTGCTTACTGCACCGAAGAGTGCCGGAACATCCACTGTTCCTCCGCCATGAGAAAATGCTGTATTTTTGGCAATATCCGGATCAAGACCTCCTACGTAGCCAGCCCTGTTATAATAAGACAGGATTTGTGCGGCTGTCGGCTTCACAAACTGCCAGTTGGCATAGACGTTACGCATGGCCTCCCACTCTTCCATATAGTTCAGCTGAACGGGGAAGTTGGTCGGTGCACCGTTGAAGAGGTACGCACCAGAGTACTTGTATCCGTTCTGGTTCTTGATGTTGATGCAGCCGTCGATCGGGTGGATGAGCATGGCGTTGTCGTAGTTGCCCACCATCGCCTCATAGACGGAGTAGGTCTTGTCGGCAGCCGTCGTCATCGTACCGTAAGCATTGGCAGAACCCTTGGCACCATAGATGATACCACTCTCACCCGTGGCATTGTAGTTCAGCGTCGCATTGATAGCAGGCGTCTTCAGAATATAGTCGCTCCAGCCGGCATTCACCGTGCCGTCGAAGCCATGCTCAGCGTAACGGTTGTGTAGCACGAAACCGTACGGGTCGCCCTCGATAGCCCAGAGGTAGTCGTTGGTGGTGTGCTCGCCCTGGTCGGTGTTCTCAGCCGTCACGTTGTTACTCCTTGTATAGCGCATCAGGTTGCCCTTCTCTTGGTTCTGGATGCTCAGCCAGTTAACGGTAGAGTTCTCGCCGATGCTACCATCGGTACTGGTACTCTTCATCGCCTCGAACTCAGCTGTCGGCTGGTACCTCACGAGCAGGTAGATGTGCTTGCCCTTCCACGATTCAGGTATCGTCACCTCCAAGTCGTTATTTGCATTGAGGTTTGTCTTGAGGTCAGTTGGCACGTGGTGTTCCCAGAACGCCTCGTAGTCCGGATTTCGCGTGGCAATGCTATGTGCATTGGATGCCTGAGCGGGATTATACGTCAATGAGTCTATCCGGTTTGGATAGTTAATAGGAGCCCCAAGGCTATATCCCTCCATATCCGGAGTATTATTGGTACCATCTGTTACTACATAGAACTTATAGTCGCAGAACTGTCGACGCATCATCCACGGCATGATGATAGTGTTATCTACACCAAAGTTGCGCGTAGTATGGTCGGGGATAGGATTCGTAGTGAAGTTACGTTGCGACGATATTTTAGTTCCGTTAGCGTAAGAGTCTGTGTCAAGGTGGAAGGTTACGCTGGCAGCCTGAGCACTCATCGGCACGACAAGGAAGCGCTCGGCAGTACCGAGAACCAGCGACGGGATGGTTGATCCGCCTGCCTTGACGGAAGGTCCGCCTGTAGCAGCAAGGTATTTCTCCGTATTAGCCACCGTTTCAGAAGGAGTCCACTCCTGCTTCTTACTATAGACGGTTACCTCTTGCTCTAACTCCATATTCGGACCAATGTAGTACCCAGCATAGGAACCACTCTGAATAACGTTTGCCTGATCTCCAGAACCAAGCGTATAGCCTGTGCCGTAGGTTTTGATCCAGCAAGCCAGTGCTTCTGCTGCGACTTCGCCAAGCGTGGTCCAGTTAGTGTAGTCAAGCTGCGTATTGTCTGTATCAGACTTGTATATATGGTACTTCTCCTTATAGCCCTTTGTATAGGTGGAAGACGTTCCAAGATCTTGCACGTCAGCAAGACGCTCGTGGCTGAAAGTGGCATAGCCTTTGACAGCACCCAACAGGTTATTGACATCGTAGAGCGAGGTGGTCGTCATGTCGCAGATGCCTAAGTAGCCGGTAGAAAGAACTTTATAGCCATTCTTGTTCTGGTAGTAGTAAGACGACGGCACCTCATTGGGTTGCTCTGCATAGCTTGTTGTACCGCTGACATTCTTCGCAAAGCGATAATCGGTGCCGTCCACCTTCCACGTCCAATAGATGCCTTGCATGGTTGCCTTAACCTTGTCAGTATCGTTGAAGGCATCATCACCCGTAAAGTTTTTGTTGACGATTTGCTTGTTTTCGTCATCGTAGTACAAGTAGTAGGCATTCTCGCTGCCAGCCTCCTTCTTGCGCTGGTAGTTATAGAGGATGAAACGGTAGGGGTCGCCTATCATCGCCCACTTCTGGTCAACCGACTCTGAGCGTTCGCCTGAGTAAGCCCAAGCCTTGTCTTTGTCGGAATCGGAAGTAGCCGCGGGACTGGAAATCCATCCCACCTTGGTCTCGCGATAGGTTTCACTCTCTGTGTATTTGTAAGCCTTCTTGTCTTCATCAGTTTCGAAGTCGTTCACCTTCACCTCGTAGGTGTGGCGGTTGGGAATGATCTTCTTCTCTGTCGTATTGTACTCGCACAACTCTGCGGTGTACTTTGTGACGCTGTTGTCCTGTTCCTTTGTCCACTGCTTGTATATATCGTCCCAGTTGAAGAAGAGATTCACCCAACGGTATTCGTTCTCCGAAGAGTAGATACTTTCGTCGTAGTCGTAGTTGACATAGACGATGCCGCCATCCTTGATGAGGTAGTTGCCGTCGCCATCAGTCTGGTTGAAGCTGGTAAAGGGATAGCGCGTCATGGTCTCGTCAGCCCAGTAGTGGTAGGTACAACCCCAGCGTTTCACGTCGCTTGGAATCTCACCGTTGCCCGTCACGTTCTTGCGGATGAGCTCTGTCCAACCAGTCGTAGCCACAGGCTCGTTCACCTTATTATATACAATAACCACAGCATCGAAGCACTCGTTGTTGGCATCGGCATCATCGACAGATACAAGACGCATGTTTGGTGCGGTGGCATAGTTGTTGCCTTGAGTTATGACACCAGATTCTCCAGTCGTACTAAAGTTCAGCGTATTTTCTGCCGGACTTGCCGACGGATCGGAAGGATATCCCTTCGGCAGGCGGCGCGGACCATTGGCGCGCGCTGACGTGGTGGCTGCTGTCACCGCCGTGCGCCGCGTGGGACTCTCTGTGAGGAAGAAGTTAGTATTGGTACTGTTGCGCATCCATGTCCACATAGTGGCATTTTCCTGGCTGCCCATCTGTGTACCGTTCAGGTAGGCTGGCGTATATTCGTAGTCGCCGTTGACCAGCGTCGGTGTGCGACTGTCGCCCTCACCCTCGAAGGTGATGATGTCACGCTGGCAACGCAGCTGGAAGTTATACGGGTCTCCGATGAGTGCCCAGTGCATACCCTTGTGGAAACGGTCGTTGACGGTAGAGATGTCACCGGTATAAGGGAAGGATACCACTGAATTGTTGGGCTTGCCGCCCGTTCCTTCCCTCAGGTTGCTCCACGATTTTGTAGTACTATTGTAACTGTAGAGCGGTGAGGTCATACCGTCGAGGTTACTGTTGAAGAACGCCCAACGGTTGTTCACACTCATGTTGTACCATGGCGACAGACTGGCATCACGCTTCAGCACAGGCACACCGTTGGCATCTAAGCGCGAGAAGGGCGAGTTACTTGTCTCTTCATACTTGGCATACATAGTGATGTCCTTGCCGTTGATGGTGAAATAGCCGCCATCGAGCATGTTGGGCGACTTGGTGTCGCTGCTAGTACTTGCCCAGGTATAGTTACAGTAGTTTCGCTGCAGGTTGACAGGCACACCCTGGAACCGCTCGCTCTCGGCATAGTATTCCGACAACTCATTCTTCGTGACGAAGCGGGTCGGCTCGTCCTGATCATAGACACTGACATAGACCGTTGCCGGACGCATGGCGGTAATCGTCGTGCGCGTAGCCACATTGGCAACATGGTGCATATCGGGGAAGTCGCGGAAGGCTTCCAGTTGGTTCATCGACTGATTCACACTTTGGCCACCTGTCGTGTAGATATAGTTACCGGAGGTCTTAGCTTCCTTTCCCAAGTAATAGTAGGTGGGGTTGTTCTCGTCTGCCTTGTTCTTCGTGCGCAGAGCAAAGGCTCTGCCCTTTAGGGTTTCGATACGATAGCCCACATTACTATTGGCGGCATTATAGCCATAGGTTCCTGCATTCTGTGCATCGACCATCTCCCAGTAGAACATGCCCCGAGAATCGCTTTCGGGTGCCATGTAAGTCATGTTGTCATAGGCATCATGATCGCCATACGCTCCATAGGTTCCATCTTGCCATACATTGCGCGCCAGGTTGCTATATGTTCCCAAATTGTCGGTATAAGCATTACAGATACGCAACTGATAGGGGTCGCCCACAAAGTAAAACATTAACTGAGCTGGCTCGCCAGCACTAAACCTTGACGTGTTTCCACCAGCATGTGTATTGGCATTGACGTAGGCATGGTTAGACAAATCGTTGCCGAAGTCCAGATAATAATAGTACTCCTTCTTTTTGACTCCATTGAAGGTAGCTGTCTCCGTCTTGCTGCGGAAGGATGCCAGTTCTGCTTCTGACACGAAACGAGGAGCCTTAGGCGGAGCAGGAACAGTATAGTAGATGTTCAGCGTCTGCTCATCATCAGTGTCTGCTACAGTGAAACTGCCGTTCTCTACGGTATATTCGCAATAGCGGCGGCGTAGCTCGTAAGGGATATTGATCTTATGTCCATCGTAGGGCACAGTGTTCGTATAAACACCCATTGGTTTCCATGAACCGTCTTCCTGTGCCTCAATGGGCAGGTAGAAGTGTCCGTCGGTACCATCAATCACATCGCCGGCAATGAAGGCGCGGTCGGCAGGTGTATAGGTCTTTGTCAGCACAGGCGTACCGGAGACGGCATCCTTGTAGATGTTCACCGTCACAGTCTTGTACTTCGTGTCGCTCCAATTCCAAGGATGCGCCATGAATCCCGTTGATTTGAGGTAAGAGATGTCGGTTTCCGCCGGTGTTGGAATCATCTTGAATTCCAAAGAGGTACCACTGTTATGCGTCAGGATGTAGTCCTCGCCATAGGCCTTAATGGCGAAACTAATTGGAGTTTCCGGATCTTGTGTGCCGTCGGGCATGGTCTCCGGAGCCAGCTGTGCCAGCGTCCAGTAGTGAGGATAGTTGTCTTTGCCGTCGGTCTGCGACGTGTAGTCTGCCACGAGTTTCACGGCATTGTCCTTGAGCGTCTTGCCGCTTCGGATGATGGCAAGGCGCTTGTGGGTGGTACCTGCGGTGGTAACGTTACCATTAACATCATAGACCCTGCCTGCCAACGCCTCGCGGTTGATGATTTCAAACTTGTAAGGTGTACCGATGAATGCCCACAGCCAGCTGTCGGTGCGCGGCGAGGTCTCGCTACCGTCCTTGTAGGTCTCGGCAATGCGGCGGAAGTCGTTCAGCGGCGACATCAGGCAGACATCCAGTTCCGTGTTCTGCGACTTGATGTAGCGGGTTCCCTTGTGCATTCCCACCTCACTGATGCCGTCGGGAACGGTCATACTGCCGGTCTGTGTGTCAACCGTTGGACTGCTGTTGTGGTGCAGGAAGTGGAAACCGCCAATTTTGTTGTAACCAGTAAATTGAACGAACGACTTCTCTGCCTCAGTCAATCCTTCAACATCCTCACCCCAGTCGCCACGGTCTTCGGTATTGTAAGCGCGTGCCTTACCATAGTCAACCAGTTTCTTACCGTAAATCTTGGCAACACTCTCGACACCTTGCATCAGGAAGCTCCACTCCATACTTTTCGCTGCATCTTGCTCTGTAGCGAAGAACTTCACAGGCTGGTCTTCGCCAGCGGGAACACCTGCGGCATTGACCACGTAGGAGAGATAGACATCGAAGTTCACAGCCTTCTGCTCGGCAGTCATTGCGGCATACAAGTTGGAGAAGTTCTCATAACCACTGAAATCTTCGTTCTGCATTTCTTCAGAACTCTTATAGTACGTGTATTGGCACAACGGACGATAGACGCTCGATGGCAGTCCTTCCAACTCAGCCAACTGGCTGGGTTCGTAGTCGATGGCTTCCTCGTAGTCTGCTGTTGTCCACGAACCATTCATATAGACGTGGTAGGTCACAGTGATGAGGTTCGTCAGAAAGACATCGGCATAGATATAGTTGTTTTCTGAAGACCGGTTGTCGTATAGCAACTCACCACCCGTCTTCACATACAGGTAGTAGGAACCACTGCCACCAAGCGTATAGTGTTTGTCGTATGTGCGCAACTGTCTGTGTACGTTTCCTTGGGCATCAACCATATAGACCAGCGTCCAGTCGTTGTTGCTGGCAGTGTTGCTGACTGTGGGCTTGATGCTCGTCGTGACCTTTCCGTTGTCATTTTCCTTTGTCACATTGGTCTGTGGTATGCACAGGTAGTAGTCGGCATCGGTCTTAGCCTTGCTCACAATTTTGAACTGATACGGGTTGCCAATGAACTGCCACTTGCTATCGTCGGCTGCCTGCGTACCGCCACTGATGAGTTTATCATCAGTGTGTTTCTTGTGGAAGCTGTTCTTGGTTTCAAAACTCATGTTGTACCATGAGGGTACGGCTGTGGTAGAGAACAGCATGCCGTCAATCGTGTAAGGCACAAAAATCGGTGTCTCGGCAATACCCGTTCCTGCTCCCGGAGGATAGCAGGTGATCTTATTGTCGTAAGTGTTAGTGGTTCCGTCGTAGGTGGTATATGCGCCCTGATAGTTGCAATAGGAGCGGATGAGGTCGTCGGGCAGCGGGATGCCGGTAGCCTTACCTATCGTTCCGCTTGCCAACACCGTACCCGGACAAGCATAGGAGGGAGAAGACTCGGCTATGATAGTATTGCTGCTGGCATCGCGGACATAGAATCTATACTGCTGAATGGGTTGCAGAATGATGGTCTGCGTGGCAACACTATCAGTTTTAGTGAGATTAAACACCCATGTGTTCATCTTGGCCGAACTGGTCAGGTCAGTGACAGCCGACAAGTGGTCAAGGCGCGGAACAAGGCGCAAGTTGTTCAAGCTGTCCTTCAGTATCATGAAGGTGGCATTGGTACTCTTATAGACCACATTGTCGTAACCGATGGCAGAGGTGACACCAGCATCCCGTATTGAATCACCTAATACGAGGTTCTTATTGTCGTACGTAGAGACAGTGGAACCTCCCGAATTGATAGCAATCGTTTTAGCCTGCGTCTTGAAGAACTTCCCATTATCTGCATTCTTAATCTGGACATTGTACGGGTCAAAGCTTTGATTGTCATCGGTATACTGTTCCTCTGTATCGGCCTTGCTCTTCGCCTCGCTTTGGGCACCTGTTTCTCCCTGATACAGATAGCCCATCTCCTCGTCTATACTGGTATTTCGCTTCAAATACCAAAGCATGTTGTTATTGATTTCACCAGTGATACTCAAGTTATCATCGCTACCTGAGATTGTAACGCCTTCAACACCTTCAATTTCGGTCTCATTTTTAGCCTTCGCGAACTTACCACCCTGCTTGATCAGCACAGGTGCAGCATGTCCCGATGCGTTGTCATACAGATACTTGTACTCATCCTTAACTTCGTAGGTCACATACCAGTCACCCGGGTTTGTGGCATAGTTTTCAGGGTAGATGGTCAGGTCTGTGGAGGTAAATTCCTCTTCCTCGTTCTTCATGGCAGGGTCAGATACCTTGTATTTATGGTATCCCGTAGCCTTTGCCGCCTTTTTGTACCAGTGATAAGTCTTCACTGCAGGACTGTTGTAGGTTCGGATATAGTTGTCGTTGGCATTGTTGTCCGTACCATCGTTCTTGGTGTGTGTCTTAGCATCTGGCATCGCAGAACGGAACACCTCCCAGCCATGTTTGTCGAGAAGTACGATTGACGGCTTGAGTGAAATCGGAATCAGGTCAAACTCCTCGCCCACCTCAAATGTCTGGAACCAGTGGTTTTGGTATTCATAGCTCTTAGATCCGCCGTCAAGCGGTTTGCCGTTTGCCCATGCCGGATACTTATACCAACCCATGGCTTGCAACTCGCCATCGGAGGGCATTGCTGTAACCAAGTCTCCATCGACTTCACCAAAGAGCTTGCCTATCGTCTCGTAGTTCTTCCAATACTGCTCAAAGGAATGGAGCGTACGGTGCTCTGTTGTCTGTCCGTCGTTGATTTTTGCTGTCGTCACCAGTTTGTACCTACCCTTGCTTCCCAGTATCATGTATTCAGAGGGCACGGCATTGGCATTACCAAACTGAGCATGGGTAGTCACTCTCGGATCGTCAGTCACATTCGTTGTGATGACTTTCTTCGTGTCTGTATTATAATAGGTACGGAAATAGGTAAAGTACCAGGCGTAGTTGTCACCGGTTATCTTGTTGTGAGAGTTTTGGTATGAAACAATCTTGACGTGATAGGGGTCTCCACCCATCAGTCCCCAAGGGATACGAGTACGTGCAGAAGCACCTTTCTCCATTGTAGTATTGGCGAAAGCCTGGTTGTAAATATTCATACAAGCATCACCATTGGCGTAGGGAATTTCAGCCTTTCTCACCTCGTTCACTTTCGGACTTGCCAAGCTATGCGTACCATCGGTTATACCATTGCTGCCGTCTTCCTGTATGTATGAGTTCGGATTCAGGAACTTCAGCATGTAGAAGGAATGCTTGGAGGGGTCGATGATTTCTGATTTACCAGGATTGTTCTGAATGGTATCACCAACATTGACATTCAGATAGATTTCATTATCCACATCGTAGGTGACAAAGATATCATCCTTTCCGTCGGTGCTGCTAATCACTTCGCTCTTATTATCAGCTTGCGCATCTGCGAGACTACCGTAATAATAATAGGTGGACACCAACGGACTCTTAATGGAATTGGGAACAGCCAACCTCTTCACCTTGGATTGGGCACTTGTGACCTCGGTATGTTTCAAATCCACGATGTGGTAGGTGAGCGGTGTGGTGCGCAACTCGTCAAGCTGCAATTGCACGGCTGCATTGCCGTCGCCGAGCCAGGTGGAGGCAGCCAGACGCGGCTGCGACTCGTTCCAGTCGCTCTGGTCTTCACCCACATAGCCCCAGTTGTAGCGCAACTCTTCGGTGCCTACCGAGGCGGCACGCAGGATATATAGCGGGTTCTCAGCGGTCCAGTTGGGACTCTTCACCAAATAGTAGCGGTAAGGGGTGTGGCTGCTTGCCGACGTATTGCCCTGCAGGGCTGCCGCCTTGCTGCCAGTACCGAGGGTAATGGTGCCGGAGGTGCTTACGCCCGTGATGCTCTTCGACGAGGCGGCATCGTTGGAAACGAGGATGCCGTAGGGGTCGCTACCGGAGAATTTCCATCGGTATTCCGTATTCTCCGACTCATCTTCTGTGCCTACGGTCACGTCGCTGTCGTCGCCTGCACCCTCCTGATACTTCAGGTAATTACCATTGAGTTGCATGGTGTAGCGTGCCGTAGCGTCGTTCAATTTCAGGATGGTGTTCGAAGAATTGTAGCTATAGCCTACAAAGACATCTTCACCGGCACCGAAATCGCTGATATTAATATAGCTACTGCTGCCGTTCTTGGCATCATCGGCTGTCTTGTGGTAGGTATAGCTGCTCACCAGCGGGGAGTTGATTTCGAAAGGCACTTCCAGCGTTTCGGTATCGCTGACAGGAGCGTAAGCCGTGGCACGGGTGGTGCCGTCGCTGCCCACAACGGTATATTTCCGGTTCTTCAGGGCATGGAACTGGCACGTACTTCGGTTGCCACTTTGGCTGACGACATTGGTTTCCTGCTTTCCATGAAGGCGCAGGTGGAGCGATGCCACATGGTAGTTGGCATCAAAGTTACTCATCCAGTCTGGTTCGTCCTTTTCTTTGTTAAGCACAAACCACATCAATCTAGGATCGGTTCCAGTTCCCGACAGATAGACATACATCGGCTCGCAGGCTGCTATCTGCATGACGCCATTCATACGGATGAAGTAACGCTGCACGTATTTATCGGAGACTTCATCAGTAGCAAGTGTCAGGTGGATGTACTGCTGCGTTTCAGGTGTAAAGGGGAAGTTTTTCTCTTGAATACCCGTCAGCACCTTCGAGCGGTCGCTCAGGTTGATGATTCGCAGGTCGTAGGGGTCGGGGTGGCCGAGGCTTGCTTCGTAGTTGTTGGTAGCATTCTGGGTACCGTCATAAATCCATTTGTAAGCGGCAGTGTTCTTAATGGCATCGGTCAGGTTATTCGTTTCGGAGTTGTCTGTGCCATTGTATATCTTCGTCAAGCTATGGGTGACGCGGATTGGCTCGTCGGCAGAAGGCTCAACAGGACCGACTATGGCGTTTTTAGAAGACTTGGGCGTGGTAAACTTCGGGCTTGTCGCCGTACTGTAATACACCAGACGGTCGTTCACCTGCAGGTTGTAGGCTACCTTACCATCGATACGAACTACAGTGCCCTCGGCATCGGTGATGGTCGATGTGGATGTGTAGTCGTAGCGCACAAACACGTCACCATCTCCCGACAGGTTCACATTGGTGTTCAGAGGCTGCGCACCGTAGGTCGATTGCGCAAGTTCTGCGCCATAACGGGCATCACGCTGTGCATCCTGCAAGGTGAGGTAATAGCGGAAGTTCGTGGCATAAGGTGTACGCGCACGCGATGGAAGATCCGGCTTAGCAGTTGTTCCCTTCACCATAAAGCAAACTTCACCCTTGTTATTCACAATGTGATAGACTGTGTTGACAGCCCACATCTGTGTAACTCCTGCTGACATGAGCAGCAAAAGAAGGATTCTTTGCGTAAAATTCCTCATATTCATCGTAAATTTCGAGTTTTTCATAAACTTTAAACTTGAATCTATGCTAAAGTATAGCAAATTATTACATTCATATTGAGTTCTTCCAAGATAATACTTAGCCTATTAGGTGGCAAATTTAACACATTGCAACCAATCCACCAAATATTTTAATAAAAAAATGTGTAATAGTTTTATTTTTTCTTTTTCTATGACATCTCAAATGTCGCAAACGGCATTATCGGCACAAGATGGCACAGACTTGGTCTTGAAAATCACGACCTACCTTAGCCTTGGTGATGCCTTGGTTGATAATGGAGAAACAGAGATGATGACCGTTGGAGGCGGTGTAGTAGCCTGCCAAAGCACTGACACCCGTAACGGTACCGGTCTTGGCATGAACATTGCCTTGCGCCTTAGTACCTTTCATGCGATTTTTCAAGGTTCCATCGACACCGGCGATGGGAAGGGAAGGATAGAATTTTTCGATGATTTCGGCATTTTTCCATGCATAACGCAGCAACTTCAACTCCATATCGGGGGTGACATAGTTATACAAAGACAGTCCGCTGCCGTCGGCAACATGGATGAGCTTTTGGTCGGCAGATACAAAACTAATCCAATAAGCTTTTCCTGTCTCAATGTCGGCAGCTGAGAGATGCCACTGGTCGTAGGCAAAGGTGTTCGTGAGGGCTGTCATCATCAGCACCACCAACATCATCACCTTTGAGCATAACATGCCCAAGAATAATTTTCCTGCTACGCACCAATCATGCTTCCACAGCTGTATGCCTTCGTGTATTCTCATCATTTTACCAATTTGAGTTTCAATAGTGATAATATAATTAATTGCAAATGTAATCATAACATAACGTAGCAAGTATGTAAAACACAAGATGTTAAAAAAAACTAATAGAGAACAATTGTTAACTTATTGAGGGGAAAGGAAAGGGGATAAAGGCAATAAGCGACAACTTTCAGCGTTAGAAAAGAATGATGAGAAAATTGGCACTTTTCATAGCTGGCGTGTGCGCAACAATGGCGACAGCCCAGGAGCGCACAGTAGAGAACAGGCCGTATACAGACCTGCGACGGTTCCACTTCGGAGTCTTCGTGGGTGCCCACCTTCAAGACATTGAGCTCAACAACATCGGTCCGCAGACGGTCACCGCCGAGGACGGGACGACACGCCAAGTGCTCATCACTGCCGACCAGGACCGATGGGATCCGGGCTTCACCGTCGGCGTGCTGGGTGAGTTGCGGCTAAACACCTATTTGCAGCTGCGGCTTGCCCCTGCCATGTACTTCGGCAACCGCCACATCACCTACCTGAACCACACCGACAAGGGACCCGACGAGCAGCCCATCACCATGCGCCAAGACTTGAAGACAGCCTATATCGCAGCTGCGGTGGAACTGATTGCTGCCGGTCCGCGGTTTAACAACCACCGCCCATACGTGTTGGCAGGCATCAACCCCATGATTAACCTGTCGGGCAAGGACGACGACATCTTGAAGCTCAAGCGCGTGGACACGTTCCTCGAACTGGGCATCGGCTGCGACTTCTACCTGCCGTTCTTCAAGCTGCGCCCTGAACTGAAATTCATGTACAGCCTGACCAACAGCTTCGACAGCAAGCATGTCAACAACCTGCGCGATGCCAACCTGCTGCCCTACGCCAAGTCTATCAACGAGAGCCGCACCAAGATCATCGCACTCACCTTCTACTTTGAATAAGAAGACCCCATGCCCCTCAAGCCCCCCGCCCCCCTAAAGGGGGAGGGGAGAAAAGCCTACCCCACCCCTCCCTGAAAGGAGGGAGAGAAAAGGGGAGGAAGGGAGGAATCTTATTTCTCGATGGAACTGAGGATTCTGATGCCATTTTGTGACAACGGTACGACGACCGTCTCGCCCTTGTCGGACATCAGTATGCAGTTGCGTTGTTTCGTGTTCAGCCGGTGCAGGTTCCTGAGATTGATGATGGTACTGCGCCCCGTGCGCACAAAGTGGTAGGGAGTCAGGCGCTTCTCCAGCTCTGACAGGCTCTCCAGCACCGTGTCCTGCTTGTCGAAGAGCACGACGTCTACATAGTTGCCGTTGGCACGTATATAGGCAATCTCCTCCATGTTGACATACATCCTTCCTGTTGCCGTGCGCAACGTCACCTTGCCGTCGGCTTCCATCGTCAGCTCGTCGGGCAGGGCTTTCGTCAGCTTGGCTATGGCTACCGCCAGTTCACCCTTGTCTACGGGCTTCAGCAGATAGTCTACCGCCGACAGTTTGATGGCACTCATCAGGTATTTGCGGTCGGCATACGCCGTGGTGAAGATGACATGTGGCAACGGCATCGCAGCCTTTAGCGTATCAAGCAGTTGCAGGGCATCCCTTCCTTGGAGTTGTATATCGAGAAACAGCACGTCGGGCTTGTTTCGCATGATGCTGTACAAAGCGTCGTCATAGCTCTCGCAACTGTCTACCACTTCTATCTGGTTGCGAAACACCTCCAGTTTCTGCAAGAGCGACAGCCGGGGCAGCCTTTCGTCTTCCACGACAATAGCAGTCATTTTCCTCTTCATCTCTATACGTATTTAAAGTTTAGCGGTATCAGCATGGTGAAGACCGTTCCGGCAGCCTTTCCCTCATCGTCATACAGGTCGGTAACGTGTTGGCTGATGGGTTGTTCGTTGCTCTGATTGAACAGTTCCACCTGTTCCAACAGTATCTTCAGTCCCTGCTTGGTCGTGTCACGGTTCAGCCGCGAAGCCTCCTCGCGTCCCACGCCGTCGTCTTTCACCGAAACCTCGATGAAACCGGCGTTTTCTGAAGACTTACGGATGGTGACGGCGATGTGACCACCCTCGGCTTTGTGAGTGATGCCGTGCTTGATGGCATTCTGGCAATAGGTATGCAGCAGCATGTTGGGCAGCAGCACGTTGCGGTCTACGTCGTCGTCGACAGTGATGTCATATTGCAGGCGGTCACCATACCGCAGCCGCTCCAGTTCCAGATAGGTCCTGACATCGTCCACCTCCTCTTCCACCGTCCGTGCCGGACGATCAATGTCAACCAATACTCTGTTGTTGAAGTCGGCATAAAGCTTCAGGTATCGGGTAGCCTCGTCAGCCGAGTTGTTCATGACATAGTATTCTATGCCTGCCAGCACGTTGGCATTGAAGTGAGGTATAGCCTTCAGGCGTATGGCATTCACCTGCAAGTCTTTCTGCCGTTTCTCGCGTTGCAGCCGCAGCAAGGCTTTCCGTGCACGATGCTTCTCATAGCGTCTGGCTATGAACCACACGAAGAGTGCTGCCACGAGTGCTCCCAACGTCAGCACCCACCAGTGTTGCCACCAACGGAGCGGAGCTGGAACAACAGTCGTTTCCTGATTGTCCGACAACAAGTCTTCTGGTTTGAACGAAGTCATCTCTTCCAGTCCTGCCACCCAGATAGTGCCGTCGGCTGTCTCTGCCATCATCGCCTTCAGGGGTTCCACCATCGTGAAGCCGTTGGTATGGTCGAAGAACTGAATGTCGGAGAGCTGTGCCGCAGTCTCAGTAGCCGTGGAGTGTTTCGCATGGGTGTCCTGCTTGTCGAACGCGATGCGGCAGACGAAGAGTCCGTCGATGACAGCCACGACGAGATAGCCGCGTGGCGACAGGTGCACCGCCCGTATCTCATGTCCTGCCAGCTGTGGCAACTGCCTGTTCAGGTCTTCCACCTTCCCGTTACGAATCAGGAAGAGCGAGTCTGCCGATGAAAAGACGATATTTCCTCTGTTGTCACCCTCCATTGCCGTGATAATCAACTTCTGGGGATAGTCTACCTTGCGAATAGAGAACCGTGCTCCCAACTTATCACTTATCACGCTATCACTCATCCCCCCGTTAACAACATACAGCCCCGTACTGGCACCCACCCACAGCTGTCCCTGAGCATCCTCAGCAGCAGCCCAGGGGTGCAGGATTTGCGTCGTTATCGTGTCGCATTGGCCGCTCTCAGGATTATATGCTGTCAGCCCTTGGCGTGATCCAGTCACGAGAAGTTTCCCTTTCTTTGCTACAAACTGATAACGGTCTTTGGGCAGTTGGAGCCAAGACAGCGCGTCGCCATTGATACAAGCCACGTCGCCATTACCTGCCATATAACATTTTCCGTCCAACATGACGGCACTCGGCTGATAGAAGTTACCCTCCATCGTGTTGATGGCATGAGCGGTTCCGTCACGGTCATACCGCAGGATGCTGCCGTTCAGCGTCCCCATCACCAGCTGTCCGTCGCCCCTTACAGCCATACTCCGCACGATGTCGTTGGCATCTGCCAGCCGGTGGTTCACGAAGTTGCGGTGGAAGAAGCAATAGGCACCCTGATAGGTGGCTGCCCACAGCCGGTCCCACCGGTCAACAAAGATAGCCTTGATCATGTTGAAGCCTGATACCAACCGTCTGACGGTTCTTCCGTCATACTGATAGATGGTATGTGAATCGGCTATCAGCAGCTGTCCCTTGCCACTCTTCCGCACATAAAGTCCATAGTCGGGAGCCTCGAAAGCATAGGCGACCTTCAGACGCATTTTTCCCGATGAAATCGTATAAATACCATCCTTGGCAAAGGCATAGAGGACACCTGCCGAGCGCATGAAAGAATAGACATCACTTTTCATGGTCAGCCGACGGGCTATCCGCTTCTGCCCTTTCCCCGAAGCCGGTCCTATAACAAACACTCCTTTAGAAGTAGGCACATAGATGCCTGTGGTGTCTACATACAGCTTACGGTCGGGCTCCATCAGGTCGAAGAGCCCGCACCTCATCACCGTCTCCATGCCCGTTTCCGTCACCCGGCAGAGCCTGCGGTGACGCTCCAGCGAGTCTTCCAAGATCACCATCGGCGACGGCAGGTCTGTTGCATTGAAGTTGTTCAGCAGCCAGTGACCGCGTTCGTCAATCTGTCGTTTCGCTATCTGCTTGTCGTCAACGAGCCACTGGCGGCGGAAGTTCATGGCACGAGCCTGACCATCCACCTCGATGAAACCGACGATATTCTCCCTCCTACCCTTCAAAAAGGGGGTGAACGAGAGGCCATCGTAGCGCACAAATCCCGATAGCGTGCCGATATAGATGTAGCCACGGCTGTCCTGCCATACCGTCTCCACCTGCATCTGCGGCATCCCGTCGAGGGTGGTATAGCGGCGGTAGCTCAGTTCGCTCTTCAGCAATGGCTCCTGGGCAAGTCCACTCACCACCATCAAGCTGCACCAAATCAACAAAAACGCTTTCTTCATGCTTGCAAAAATACATCATTTATTACAAACACAAGCCATCAACGGCAAGCATTTGAAAGATTTTTTCGTTCGTCATCCGAAAACGCCCGTTCGTCACTCCCAGCACTATGTTCGTAAAAAAGTCATCTTTCCATACCTGCTTTTTTCTCCTTTTTCTTTAACTTTGTTGCCAACAACCACCAAAAAGCGACTTTTTCAAAGTTGAACCTGCCTGAAATCTGAATAACTATAATATACCAAACCGATGAAAAAGACCTTTATCCTAACCTTTTTGATGCTACTTAGCGGCATCGCAGCAAGGGGTGCCACCATCGATGTGGACTCCCTGCGCTACACACTGAACGACGACGGTACGGCAACCGTCAGTTCGTGTCTGTACCTGTCAACAGCGGACATCAGCATCCCGCAGACCGTCAACGACGGCACGCAGGACTATACGGTGACAAAGATTGGCGACAGTGCCTTCTATGGCAAGTCGTTTGTCACTTCTGTCACGTTCCCGTCGACGCTGACCACATTTGGCAGATACTCGTTCTCCAGAACGGGTCTGACCTCTGTCGTGATTCCCGAAGGCGTGACGACGCTGACGTTCGAGCTCTTCTCCTACTGCGACCAGCTCACCTCGGTGACGATTCCAGAAGGCGTGACCACCATGGAGCGCGGCGTGTTCTACGAAGACGACCTTTTAAACGGGGTGGTACTACCCTCCACGCTGACCACCATCGGATATCATGCGTTTGGCAGGTGCATAGGGCTGACCGCCATCACCATTCCAGCCAACGTCAGCATCATCGACGAGTATGCGTTCCAGTACTGCTCAAATCTGGAGACCGTCGACTTGAAGCCCCAGACAATGACCACTATCGGGCGAAATGCCTTCGACTCCTGTGAGAAGCTTACCGCCTTCCACGTACCTGAAGGCATCACCACCCTCGGACAAGATGTGTTCTACGGATGCAAGGCGATGCAGGAACTGTCGCTGCCCTCGACGCTGACATCCATCGGCTACCGTACCTTCTATAACTGTATCAGCCTGCCGTCTGTCACCATCCCGGAAGGAGTGACCACCATCGGTAATGAAGCCTTCCGTTATTGTAAGCTGCTTGGCGGCGACATCACGCTACCTGCCGGTCTCACCTCGCTCGGCTCCTATGCTTTCGCTGGGTGCGAGAACGTGGAGAGGGTCACCTTCTTAGGCAACAACGACGTGACAATGCCCGGTGAGGCGCAGTTCTCTTCGATGAAGAAACTGAAGAGTGTGAAGCTGCCCGACAACCTGAGTACCATCACCACCAGCATGTTCTTCGGCTGCAATCAGTTGCAGAGCATCGACCTAAGCCGTCTGCCTGCCACAGTGATAAGCCCCTACGCGTTCCATCAGTGTAAGGCACTGGCTTCGGTTCAGCTACCGCCCGCAACAGCTACCATCGAAGGTCAGGCTTTCGCTTATTGCGAGAACCTGACCGCCATCAGTTTCCCTTCAACACTGAAGAGCATCGGAAACAATGCCTTCGACAATAACAACCTGACCAGCCTGCAACTGAACGACGGACTGGAGACCATCGGCAACTATGCCTTTTCTGGCAGCAAGGACCTCTCGGCATCTCCCGTCGTCATTCCGCAGAGCGTCACCAGCATCGGAGACAATGCCTTCTACAACTGCGACCAGATGGCGAGCTTCACCTTCCCGGAGTCTCTCTCTACCTTAGGCACATACGTGCTTGCTGGTTGTGACAACTTGCAGACGGTGGTCTTCCCCCGCAACATGACCGTCATCCCACGAAGCACTTGCGAAGGCTGCAAGAAACTTGCCAACGTGACATTGCCGGAAAATGTGGTGACCATCGGCCTACAAGCCTTCTTGGGAGCAACCTCACTGCCAGCTATCACCCTGCCTGCTACGGTGAAGACGATAGAAGACACTGCTTTCCGGGATACCAACATACCTTCGCTGACTCTCAACAAGGGACTGGAGTCTATCGGAGCGAGTGCCTTCTACAACTGCGACCGGCTGAAGACGCTGACGATCCCCTCCTCGGTGAAGAGCATTGGCAATTATGCCTTCTACAGCTGTGACTCCATTCTCACCGTCACCTTCCCCGAAGACATGACGGCACTCACCACTATCGGCACCTATCTTTTCGCCTATAACAAATGGTTGACAAAGGTGACGCTGCCGAAGACAGGCATGAGCACCATACCCAACAGCATGTTCCAGGAATGTGATCACCTTCGCAACATCCAGCTGCCAGCCACCATCACCAGCATCGGCGATAGAGCTTTCTATGGTTGCGACTCGTTGCAGACCATCTATATCCCCGACGGCGTAAAGAGCATCGGCTACGAAACCTTCTGCTACTGTAAAGGACTGCGCTATGTACGGCTGCCCGAAGGACTGGAAAGTATCGGACAAAGCTGTTTCGGCTATACCGAGAAGCTGCCCTTTATCAATATCCCCTCTACGGTGACCAGCATCGGCAACTGGGCTATCCACACCACTGCCAACTCGTCGAACACCAACTTCAAAAGCGTCGGCATCATGGGCAGCACCATGCCGGGTACCAAAGACCACGTGTTCTGGCAATATCAGCCAGCTTTCAGCCTCTTGGTACCTGCAGGACAGGAAGAAGACTACCAGAACAGTACGTCGTGGACTCCCGATGCCACCGACAACCGCACCATCAAGGGCTATCCTGCCGAGAAACAGACGCTCACCCAAGACCTCATCCACCTGTCTTGCTTAGATAAGGAGAGCTACAAGAGCGGCAGTCCGGAGGCTGTATGGATAGACTGGTTCGAGGGCATGGGCAACTACCGCATCTGGTACACCGACGCGAAGGGCAACAAGACCGCCACGATGCCGACCGAGAGCGGCGACTACACCATCTCTGCCGACTTCGAGGAAGGGCCTTACTACAAGCCAGCCACCTTCGACAACATAGCAACCTTCAGTCTGAAGGAGATTGCCGACGAAGACTTTGCCCTGCTGTGGGACTTCTACAGCAAGACCTACGACCGCACGAAGCAGAAGAGTACGTGGACCGGTAGCGGCGGTGGCGGCGCACCAGCCAACTGGGGACTCATCGAAGGCGTGAAGGAGAGTGCCGTCGGCATCTTCGGTGTGAAGTGGAACAACGGCCATGTGGAGGAAATCAACTTCGGCACAGGCACCAGTATCTTCAACCTCAATGCCGAAGAGACACCCGTCAGCCTCTTCGCCCTGCCACAGGTGAAGAAGATAGAGATTGCTGGTTGCGAACTCTACGGTAACATCAGCGACAAGGTGGAAGAGTGGCTTGCCGCAGGCAAGACGCTCAGTCCCACCCTCGAATACCTCGACCTGCAGCGCAACAAGTTAGAGGGTAATATCTCGACACTCGTGGGTGCACTGCCATCGTTGAAGACGTTGGACGTACACGAAAACCGATTCTCCACATTGTGGCCAGCATTCCCTGAGACGTTGGAGAATGTCAACATCAGTACGCAGACCATCACCGACATCACGGCAAAGCTCGACTTGCGCGACATGACGGAAGAGGGCTTCTTCTCTACCCTGCCCTCCATCGTCTTCTACGACCCGGCGACACGCACCTACGCCGATGACATCAAGGTCAACGTGCAGAGCCAGACCAACATGAGTTCGTTCATACTGAACTACAACGGCACTAACGACTTCACCGTCAGCGGTTACTGTACCTGGAAGGGAGCGAGCGGCGACGTTGTCAAGTGTTCCTACACCGACTCCACGAACAAGACCACCACGTTCAATGCCAACTTCTTCTATGACATGGGCGACGTGGACTTCAACGGACTCGTCAACATCAGCGACCTGCAACAGAGCATCAGCTACCTGTTCAAAGAATCTTACAGCAGCTACGCCCGCTACAACTTCAGCGCAGGCGACATGAATGCAGACAACGCCATCAACGTACTCGACATCGTGCCGCATGTAGACTTACTGCTGAGCATGAACAGCCTCACCCCCAACCCCTCTCCAACGGGAGAGGGAAGTAGTCAGAGTAGTCGGACAAGTCGGACTAATCAGACAAGTCAGACAAGTCTGCCTGAACAGACTATGGCGGAGGCTTCCCTCTACCAGCAGGGCGGCAAGCTGATCCTGAGGAGTTCGCGACCTGTTGCCGCTATGGATATCTTTATTTCACCAGTGGACCATTTCTCCACCTCATCCTTGCAAGGCATGACCATTGCCAAGAAGACGATGGAAGACGGGCAGCTGCACCTTATTATATATAACACGGCTGGCAAGACGCTGCCGACAGGAGAAACCGTCATCGGCACTTGCAGTACGACGGCTACCGTCACTGGAGCCATGCTTGTCGACGAAGAGGCACAGCCCATCAACACCAAGCTGAACGACTCGGCGGCAACACCGACAGGCCTCAACAGCCTCACCCCCGCCCCCTCTCCAACGGGAGAGGGGAGTAGGAACATCTACTCCTTAGACGGACGGAAGATTGTGAATGGTTCATTAACCGATGGCACTTTGCCAAAGGGTGTCTATATCATCAACGGAAAGAAAGTAGTCATTAAATAAAGGAGGACACAAGATATGAAAACAAACAATATAATAAAGTCATTGACTTATCTGTATTCAAACTCCACTCCTTTCGGGAGGGGCTGGGGGTGGGTTCTTATTTTCCTTTCCACCTTTTTACCTCTGTCAGCCCAGAACAGCAATGTGCTGAGCCTACAGAATGTGAACGGCATGCGCGGAAAGGTCATCTCCGTACCCGTCTATTTAGACAACACGTCGGAGATTGCTGCCCTGCAGTTCGACATCACCCTGCCATCAGGCTCACAGGTGATGTACGACTCCACGAAGGTCGCCGACGCACGGAAGGCAGACCACATCATCAGTGGTCAAAACAAAGGTAGCAACAAGCACCGCTTCATGCTCTACTCCCCCACCAACCAAGTGCTGAGGGGCAACAGCGGCAAGCTGTGCGACATCGTGTTTAAGATCTATACCGGTCTGCAAGACGACCAGACGTATGACATCAAACTGTCAAACGTCGTCATGTCCGACCGCAATGGTGCGAACGTCTTCACCAACTCCACAGACGGAACACTGACGCTGACCACCTATCCCGACTTCGAGGTGAGCAACCTCGCTGTGACCCAAGCCGACATCACCCCCAAAGGAACGTTGGGCTTGAGTTGGCAGGTCAGCAACATCGGCGAGACAGCTGCCACCGGCGGCTGGAAGGAGAACTTCTACCTCGTCGGCGACAACAATACCGAACTGTTCGTCGGCTCCAACAGCTTTGAATCGACAGGGCTGGCACCCGGAGCCAGCGTCAGCCGCAACATCGAACTGACGCTACCGGAGGTGCTGAGCATCGAAGGAGCCGTCAAAGTGAAGGTCAACATCAAGGGAAACTCCGACAGCGGCGAACGTTCCGAGGCTGAATGGAACAACACCGCCACGCAGGAGACAGGCGTAAGCATGGTGAAGACCATGCAGCTGGTGATGCCAGAGACCGCCATCGACGAGAACAAGGGCAAGAACGTGCGGCTCAGACTGAACCGCAGCGGCAGCCGCACAGCCGAAGAGACGTTCACCCTCGCCTGCGACAAGCCCGACCGTCTGTCGGTACCGGCGACGGTCACCATCAGCAAGAACCAGTCGGGAGCCTACTTCTACGTGAATGTCGTCAACAATGACACCTACGACAACGACGACGACGTGGTCACCATCACTGCTACGGGCACCGGCTATGCTGCTGCAACGGGACAGCTCACCATCGAAGACGATGAATATCCCGACATGCAGCTGCAGGCATCGAAGAGCGAACTGAACGAAGGTGAGACCTTCCAGCTCACCGTCACCCTGCCGAAGGCAGCCAAGACCGACACCCAGGTGAAGTTCACCGCCGAGACTCCCAAGCGGTTCAACATGCCTTCGTCGGTGACGATAGCCCAGGGGCAGACCTCAGCCAGCGTTGACGTGGAAGTCATCCAGAACGACCTGCCTGAGCTTCAGCTCTCCACTGCCTTCTATGCCACCGCCGAACGGTTCAACAAGGCAGAGTGTATCGTCCTCGTCAACGACAACGACATGCCGGAACTGGAGCTCGTCCTCTCGCCGACACAGGTCAGCGAGAGTGCCGGTCCGTCGGCAATCATGGCGAAGCTGCTGCGCAAGTCGCATGCCGACAACGACATCACCATCGTCATGAGCGACGACTCACAGGGCGACATCTACTATTCGCAGAAGCGGTTCACGATGAAAGCAGGCGTCACCACGGCTGAGTTCGCCCTCGGCGTGGTGGACAACGTACAGAAGGAGGGCGACCGCACGGTGAACATCTCCGCCGGAGTCTATGTGTCCTCCTGCAACTGTGCCGCCTCCGGCACCACCGTCGGAGCCTCTTCCGTAGCCGTCACCATCCTCGATGACGACGGACCTACGCTGAGTGTGAGCAGCAGTTCGTCATCCCTGTTGGAAGGAAAGACCGATGCCACCGTGCTCACCATCCGCCGCAACACAGGTACTGCGGGCACCACGACGGTGACCCTCAGCACCGACCAGGACAGCAGCCTGAGCTATAGCCACACGGCAACCATCGCCGACGGGCAAGAAAGTGTCACCATTCCCGTGAGCGTACTGAAGAACGATGTTGCCAACGACGAGCGCACAGTAGTCTTCACCGCCACTGCCGACGGCTACACACCAGGCACCTGCTGGGCACTTATCACCGACCAGACCATGCCCGACGCCACGGTGGAGGCTCCGCAGCTGGCATCCGCAGAGATAGCCGCTGCCGGTTCAGCCGAAATCTCCGTCAAGGTGAACAACATCGGCAACATCAACCTGCCTGCACAGACGAAGGTGAACCTCTATATGGGCAGCACCTTGCTGACCACCCTCTATACACAGAGCGCCATAGCTCCGGGCGAGAGCGAGACCATCACCAAGCAGACAGCCATGCCCGACCTCGCCGGCGACTACCAACTGAAAGCCATCGTCAACGAAGAGAAGACGGTGAAGGAGCTGGTCTATGTGAACAACACCTCCAAGACGACCGCCTTCAGGCTCGTCCCGTCGTTCACCGCCACCGTCAGCGTAGCGAAGAACACCTACCAGCCAGACGAGCCGGTAGTCATCAGCGGTACCTCGACAGGCAGCAGTGTCAGCAACAAGACCGTGGAGGTATACCTCATCCACAACAACGTGCGTGACGTGCTCACCGCCACCACCGATGCCTCTGGCCGCTTCAGCGTCACCTTCGAGCCGAAAGGTATCGCCAGTCACTACGTCGTAGGTGCCTGCTACAGCGGTGAGAACCTGCGCGACGAGCAGGCAGCCTTCGACATCTACGGCATGCGCCGCACAGACACGAGCTACCTGAAGTATGAACCCAGCGTCGGCGTACCCTACACTGCCAACATCAGCATCACCAACGCTGGTGAACTGCCCCTGCACAACATCAACATGGAAGTCGTCTCGTCGGGTGACAACATCGACGTGGCAGTAGACAAGATTGCTACCCTCGCAGGAGGACAGCGTGCCAACCTGCCCATCACCCTCACCGGCACGTCGGCAAGCACCGGCGACGACTGGCAGCAGCTGAAGGTGCGCTTCACCTCGGATGAAGGAGCGTCGTTCGACGGCGTCATCTACTACTACAACCGCGTGGCAACGGGCAAGCTGCGTGCCAGCGTCACCGCCATCAACACCACGATGGTGAAGGGTAGCCAGCGCGACTACTCGTTCGACATCACCAACACGGGCTTCGGTACGACGGGAAAGGTCAGCCTGTCGCTGCCCGAAGGGGCGTGGATGACAGCCGTCACGGGCAAGGAGATGAGTCCGATGGCATCCACCGACACGGCAACCATCGTCCTGCGCTTCACCCCCACCGCCGACATGCAGCTGAATGTACCCGTCCGCGGCACGATAGGCATCAACTGTGAGAACGGTCAGGGACTGAGTCTTCCGTTCAGTGTGGAGCCTGTCTCCGACAACCTTGGCGAGCTGGTCGTTGACATCTGCGACGAATACACCTACTACACCGAAGAGGCTCCCCACCTGAAAGGGGCTGCCGTAAAGGTGACACACCCCACGACGGGGCGCACCATTGCCGAAGGTGTGACGGGCGAAGACGGTCGGTTTACAGCCACGGAACTGCCGGAAGGCTGGTACACCATTGCCGTCTCTGCCGACAAGCATGACAGCTACCGCGGCAACATCCTCGTAGACCCCGGCAAGCAGACTGTCAAGGTGGTGAACCTGAGCTATCAGGCAGTTACCATCAACTGGGAAGTGAAGGAGACCGAGGTGGAAGACAAATACGAGATTGTCACCACAACCACTTTCGAGACGCACGTTCCCGCACCTGTTGTCGTCATCCGCGGACCGGAAAAGATTGACGGCGACGCCATGCTGGACGGCGAGTCGCAGTTGCTCTACTACACGGTGACCAACGAAGGCCTCATCAATGCGAAGAACTGCGTTTTCAAAGGACCTGAAAGCGACAGCGAGTTCACCTTCGAGACCCTTGCCAACACCGGTCCTTTCGACCTGGCAGCCAACCAGTCGGTGCTCATCCCCGTGAAGGTGACGCGCCACATCGCATCCACCGGTGCCAGAGGAGAAGGCAACATGCTGACAGAAGCCTCATCAGGCGGCGGACAAGACAACGCCTTCACCCACTGTATGAAGAACCTCGGCGTGCTCTACGAGATACTCTGCGGTAAAGACCTGAAGAGCAACTCCGCCATGCTGACCCTCGCCGTGCGCTTCTGTGCGGCAGGTGTTACTGGAAGCGTTTATCTCGGTGGTGGTGGCGGCGGTCCCGGCTCGCCCGGCAAGGGAGGCAGCGGCTCCTACTATACTGGTGGTGGCTATGGAGGCTATATCACCAGTGACGATCCCTGCGACCCCGAACTGGCTAATACGAAGAAGACGGTTATGGACGGAATGTTAGGCATGGCTCCAGGTATGGGCGGTTGCATAGGTTACGGACTGAATGCTGAGAGCATGGCTAAGGCTATGGCAGCCGGCGACGATGCAGCTACAGCCGGTAGCGTATGCGAATTCGGTGCCTCTACAGCCACAACCTTCTCGCATCCTATCGCCCAACCGTTCTTGGGATTCCTGTCCACGTGTGCCGGACTGTATGGCAACAATGCAAGACCTGACCTCTCAACCGGCAACAGCGTCACCTCTACACAGACAGATCTGATAAATAGATATTCATGGCTTGCTGGGTTCGCAGAGGCAGCCCGATGGTACTATCGGCAGATGTTGTGCTACAGGGAGGTGTTCCTTACCTACTACGGCGACGAGATATGGTTCAGCGTCGATGACGACACCCGTCCTCGGTTCTTTAAGAAGATCTGTTCCTTCGACAACTATGAGGATATCACCTACGAGAACCTCAAGTCTTACAAGCCTGCCTCGGTAACGGAAGAACAGGCGAAAGCCTTCATCGAGCGACTGCAGAACACCATCTTCAAGCGTGACAGCGAGAACAAGATAGACCTGCAATATATGCTCGACAATATTGTCACAGCCAAATACATCAACAGGTATGAGATTCCTATTTGGCGACCCAACCAGAAAAAGAACATCGCCCGCAAGAAGGCTCCTGCCACCACGCCCGACACCGTCGAACCATACTACGGCGACGACATCTACCCAGCTGGTGAATACTTCGTGGCTGCCTGCGACCAGGTGAAAGCCGACTTCAACGATGCCTCGAAGACACAGTCCGTCTGCGTGACCATCAAGCTGCAGTTTAAGCAGCAGATGGTGCTCACCCGCCAGGCGTTCCGCGGTACGCTGACCGTAGGCAACGGCAACGAGGAGACGGCGATGAAGAACGTGAAGCTGATGGTGACGGTGAAGGACGAGGAAGGCAACACGGCTACTGCACACGAGTTCCAGATCAACAACGAGAGTCTGGACGGGTTCACCGGCGACCTCAATGGCGAATGGGAACTAGCAGCAGGCGGAAAGGGTACGGCTACCATCCTCTTCATCCCGACAAAGTATGCCGCCCCGACATCAGACAAGCTCTACTCGTTCGGCGGCAGCCTGTCGTACCTCGACCCGAACACAGGACTCACCGTGACGCGAGACCTCGACCCCGTGACGCTGACCGTGAAGCCGTCGCCGAACCTCGACCTGACCTACTTCATGCAGCGCGACATCTACGGCGACGACCCGCTGACCAAGAACGTCGTAGAGCCTATCGTACCGGCTGAGTTTGCCCTGCTCATCAACAACGTGGGCTACGGCAATGCCACGAACGTGCGCATGACGACCGAACAGCCGAAGATTATCGAGAACGAGAAGGGGCTGCTCATCGACTTCGAGCTGCTCTCCAGCCAACTCAACGGCGGCGAGAAGACACTCGCCCTGGGCAGCAGCGTGCCGACAGACTTCGGTACGATACCCGCACAGTCGACCAGCTACGCCCAGTGGTGGTTCACCTCTACCCTGCTCGGACACTTCGTCGACTACAATGTAGAGGCGACCCACGTGACGAGCTACGGCAACGAAGACCTCTCGCTGCTCAACGACGTGACCATACACGAGCTCATCCGCAGCATCAACACGAAGGCTGCCAACGGACAACCGCTGAAGGGCTGGCTCGTCAACGACGTCAAGGACAGCGAAGACCAGCCCGACATGCTCTACCTGAGCGACGGTACTACCGAGGAGGTATCCATCGCCACGGCGACCATGAGGATGACCTCGCCGACCACGGGTGAGCTGACCGTACAGCCAGGCACGAAGGCTTGGAACTACGGCAGCGCCTACGACCCGACGGCAGGACGGCAGAACATCGTCAGCATCACGCGCGACGACGGTGCCGTCGTAGACCTCCGCAACGTATGGCAGACCGACCGCACGCTGCGCGACGGCATGGATCCGATCACGGAATACCGCATACACCTTGCCGACAAGTTTACTGTTGACGGACAGCCACACACCTACACCATCACCTTCGAGCCTCGTCCGACCGAGGTACTGGCGGTGACGGCAGTGGAAGGACTGCCTAAGAACAACGAACTGACAAGGGAGGCCATCACCACCATGACGGTGAAGCTGAACAAACCCGTGCAGGCATTCACGGCGGAAAACGTCAAGCTGGAGTGCCAAGGCAAGAAGCTCTTGCAGGAACCGACCATCACGAAGGTCGACGACCTGACCTACCAGCTCAGCTACAGCTCGTTAGAAGGTGCCAGCGGTTATCTGGTGCTGACCGTCTACACGTCGAAGATGACCGACAACGAGGGCTACAACGGCGACAACGACTTCAAGACGACATGGATACAGTTCATCGACGGCAAGTGTACGCTGAACATGGCTGCCTCGCCGGTATATGGCGGAACGGTGACACCGGGCAGCAGCACGCAGGACTACGACACCGACGTGAGCGTGTCGGCAACACCTGCAGAGGGATATGCCTTCAGCCACTGGGCGATAGAGGGCGAACCCGTCTCGGAAGAGGCTACGATGGAGTACCACATCACCGACATCACCACGCTGACGGCGGTCTTCACACCGCAGATGTACAACGTCAACGTGACCTGCGACGAGCGGCAGGGATGGGTCAGCGGCATCGGCTCAGGACGCTACGAGTATGGCAGCACGCTGCGACTCACGGTACAGCCAGCCCGATACTATACCTTCCTGCACTGGAAGGTGAACGGCGAGACGGCTGAGACCGCACAGGAACTGGTGATGACCATCAACGGCGAGACCACCGTTGAGCCGGTATTCGAATACACCCCACCAACACTGACGACGCAATACAACCTGGCTGAAGGCTGGAGCTGGTTCTCCGTGAACCCGCTCGACAAGTCGAAGCTCGACACCAGGACCTTGCTGGCACCCTTGGGTGACAACGTGGTGGAGATCAGAGGCAAGAACGGGTCGCTCGTACGCAGCAACGGCGAGTGGACAGGCGACCTGACGATGCTCGTACCGGGCGAAGCCTACCAGATACGCATGAAGGAGGCACAGGTGATGAACGTCAACGGTAATGCGGAATGGGCTGACGACAACAGCATCAAACTGAAACTGGGATGGAACAACGTAGCATACCTGCCTGTCGAACCACTTGACATCAACGTGGCACTGACCAACTGGCAAGCCTGGGAGAACGACATCGTCAGGAGTCAGGACGGCTTCGCCATCTACGACGGAACGCAATGGAAGGGCACGCTGACCACCATGATGCCGGGTCACGGCTACCAGTTCTACTCGCAGACCGTGGCTACCTTCAGCTATCCTACGTCACCCATAGAGGAAGACATCACCAACGTGGCTGACTTTGACGGGGAGAACGTAGCCGACAACGGTGCAAGAGGGGCGATGGCGACGGGCACGACACCTGCCGGAAGCCTTGGCGACTACACGATACCGCGCCGACTCTATGCCGACAACATGTGCATCGTGGCTGACATCAACGACAACGGCGTCGTCAGCAACATCGACAGGTATGCCATCGGCGCATTCATCGGTGACGACTGCCGCGGCATCTCCCAGCTCATCGACGGCAAGTACTACATCACCGTCTATGGTGCTGACCAAGAGTCTGTTAACTTCTACGTCTATGACAGCGGCAAGACCATGTTCGTTGACTCGGAAGGCAACGCACTCTTCTCGGCTCTCCAGAACTGCCACCTTGACCAACCCACGCAGGTACACATCAGCACCTTGCCGACAGGCATCCAGTCGGTGGCTGAAGGTCAGCGGGCAATGGGCAACGACAGTGGTGCATGGTACGCTATAGACGGCAGAAAGCTCAGCGGCAAGCCGATACTGCCGGGCGTCTATATCCATCAAGGTAGGAAAGTCGTAGTGAAGTAGAAATAAAGACAAATTTCGTCCTTGCGACGCAAGTCCTGTAAGTCACCGTGATCAAGTGACTTGCGGGACTTGTTTTTATGAATACCCACCCCCGTTCGGGATAAGAAAGACTGATACCAGTGCAAGTGGGTGATGTATATCTAACCTTATATCGAGCCAAGCGACACCGATAACGGTTTCCCCTACAGAGAGAGAAAAAAATAATACTACATTCTGTACTCGTTTTATATCATACTGAAAATCAATGTATTACGGACATAAAAGCGGAAATGTACCTACATTCAGGGGATTTAACATACACCACCGTTGCAAGGAGTACTTACTTGGAAGGCAAACACATAGTAGTTGGCGGCCAAACACATAGTAGTTGCTTTCCAACGGGCTGTTTTCGGCAAAAACGCCCTTATTTGTTAATATTACTGTCCGCTAAACCATAATCCGCATAGCCCAACTTCTTGACCGTTAGAAGTTGGGCGTTTTTACATTCATGTACAAGCCCCCTCAGTCTTTCCCTTCATCCTTTGGAGGTGCTTCAGATGCTTCGGCCAACATG